>Ga0302271_10005210_pt1 | contig 9982 bp, 9 predicted proteins | sample III_Bog_N1_1_FD_198767 | JGI IMG/M metagenome (GOLD analysis project Ga0302271, IMG submission 198767) | Peat permafrost microbial communities from Stordalen Mire near Abisko, Sweden - III_Bog_N1_1 | ecosystem: Environmental > Terrestrial > Soil > Wetlands > Peat | place: Sweden: Abisko... | reverse complement strand
TATTATTAATATTATTTTGAAATAACCTGATATTGTTGTGCCTTCTCTCTTTTCAGTTACAATTATAAAGAATAGGCTCATAGAACCATGTTAAAAGCATTATTTACTCAATTTTTAGCCCTAAACAGTTCTGCTGTGAATAATTATTTGACTTATTAATCACACATAATTAAAAATCTAAGATGTTCTAAGCACTTTGTAATTATAAAGCTTCTATTTAACAAAATATTCAACAATTCAATAAGTAAGTCAGTTGAGTAATTAGCTAAATAAGAAATATTAATTTACATAATTCGAATTATTTTTTTTACCTTCTTTAAGTTTGAATTATGCCTAATACAAAATAATACCTATTATAAAGTTTATGTAATATTAATTAAATTCCTAGATATTTACCCAAAAATATAAGAGAATAGTCTATTTATACTAGCTCAAGTTAAGCATTCATGAAAAAGATGGCCCAGAATATGGCGAAGTACACAAATAAATAAACAACTCAATAATAAAGTTGCTCGCTATTTGTTAAAAATAGTTTTCTCATCTGAAAAAACAAATGGAAAAAAAAAACTAACTTTTCATATGATAAATTAAATGAACGCTTCAAATTAATAAGAATTACCAATTCAACTTTATTTTTGAATTGCATGTTTTTCTTTATCTTTATTTAATTTCTTCTAATTAATTGATTATTTCTTCATTTTAAGGCTAGGCTTATTTTGTTTGCTAGTTTTATTTTCCAGACACAGTTTTATTAACATTCTAACAAATCAGTTTTAAAATAAAAACAGTCAACCCGCTAATTGAAAAGTTATCTTCTTTGTAATTTGTAAATGAGTAGTGAAGAAGCCCTTGAGGCAAACATTGCCTCCTTAAGTCGATACAAAAAGCTCTTTAAAGAAGCTAAGGAGCTTGTCCTTAGCAAAAAATATGAAAAAGCTGTAATTGTTGCTTCTTTCAAGAGACATTTCTTCATCTTTTCCATTTGAAATAGAGAAAGATACTTAATGATCTCATTCAATAAGAAGACAGAAATATCGATGCTTTTAATCTGCTTGCCTACTGCATCCGCGTCATTGGAGAAGGTGACAGTTCAAAGGACAATAACTTAATTTATTTGAAGGAATGCTTATTAGTCCTTGAAAAAGCACTTGAAGTAAGTATTATTATTTCATTTGTAATTTGCTTATTATGAATTAATAGATGGATGAGAGGCATCCTCTGACATTATTCAACCTGGCGACAACTTACTTTTCAGTTCAACAATACGAGAAAGCAGTGCATTACTATGAAATTCTTGAAGGAGTGAAAAGTGGAGATCCAAGAATAAACTTCAATATGGCTATGTCTTATGAGCAACTTCATTAAAATACTCTTGCTATGACCTACTATGAAAAAGTAAGATAAGCTTATTACTGCTAATATTTAATTTTGTTTTTAAGGCTATCAAATTAAATCCTTATTTCTCTGGAGCCATCATTAACTACAGTAATCTTCTCACAAAAGCTAACAGAAGTACTTAAGCTAAACATATCTTAGAACAATATCTCAAAAACTCCCCTTATGATGAGAAAGCTGCTAATAACCTCAATATTATTCTAGCAGAGAAGCAGCACCAAAAGAAAGCGCAAGAGAATTTTTCTAAATTGATTAGACAGCCAAATCCAAATCCTACAACTATTTATAACTAAGCAGTATTGTTCTACAAACAAGATCAACCTTTTTATGCCCTTGAAGCATTCAAACGCTTTACGGAGTTAAAGCTTGATGTTGCTGAGCCTCTTCTTTTACTTTCCTATGTGAATATGGCTCTAATTTATGAGAAGATAAATAAACTAGATAAGGCTTTGCTCGTTTATTAAGAAGTAATTCATATTTAAATCATTATATTTTTGGTAATAAAGATGTTTAAAGATTTTAGAAAAGTTTGACGAAATTCTAAGGGACAAGAGTGAATTTAAAGAGAAGATTAAAGAGATTAAGGACAAAATGATTGTCCAATAGTAGCAAAACGAAGAGAGAGAACTGGAAAAAAAGCCTGTTGATGATATTTAGAAGATTCAAATGTCAGGCGCAGCTGCAATTCGAACATATTAGATAAAAAATACCCCAAGTATTCAAAAGAAAAAAATGCCAACAAAAATCATAGCCTAAAGTCTAGATCGAAGTGGACTAAATCAATAACAAGGGGCTCTCAAAAGTCCATCTTATTATGACGGGAAAGGAGATTCAGGTTAAAATGAAAGCAAAGCTGGTTTCGAAGATGGTAAGAGTATTTCCAATAAAGATCAAAGCAGAACCCCTCAATAGCGATAGAAGCTAGCCTAAATTTAAAGGCAAGAAAGTAATTAAGGTGATTACAAAGCTTCTAACTAATCAAATCAGCAAGTTTAGCATTCACTAAGTAATGGATAAGTAGAATAATTACCTGAAGAAAAAAATACTCATAGTGGAAGGAATATTGCTGGAAATGGAGTTTCAACGAGAAATGTTCCTGATGAAAGTAGATTAGAGGCAATAGAATAGTTATTGAAAAAATAAGAGTAGGAGTTGAATGAACTAAAAAAATAATAAAAGGAAGATTAATAACAAAACATTAGATTGTAAGAGGCACTGAAGAGAGAACGATTAGAAGATATGGACAAAATCAGAAAGGAAGAAGAAAAAAGAGAGCTTTAAAGAAAAAATAAGGAATAATAAGATAAAGAAGCATATATATCAAAAAATAATGAAATTAACAATAAATTAAAAGATAATACTAGCGGAAGTGGATCCCAATAAGATAGTGCTGAACAGAAAAGAATAGAATAAATCAAAGTTGAGGAAGAGTAAAAATAGCTCAATGAGAAAGAATTGAAAAAACAATTGGATAAGGAGAGAGAAATTAAACAATTGGAGGAAGAAAAGCAACGAAATAAAGAGAAAGAAGAACAAAAATAAGTTTAAAGAGAATAATAAGAGAAATTGAATGAAAAACAATAATAAAAACACAAATAGGAAGAAATACGAAAACCAAAGGATGAGGAAATAGAAAAAACTAAATAAACTGTAGAAAGTAATAAAAATTAATAAATATTACTTGATTAGACTAAACACGATGCTACCTTTCAACATTAAAAAGAGCAAGATAGATCAGCTGTTTAGAGTGGAACTGATAAAAATCTAAATAGTTCAAAAAAAGACTTTCAGAACATTAATTAAAATAGTGGATAGATTAATTCACAAGAAAATATTAAAGATACTAAAAAAGAACCAGAAAACTAGAAGGTGATCAGACAGAATTCAAGTAGTTCAAACAGAAGGAGATAAAGTAGTTAGATTTCAAATGAATAAAAAATAAAGAAAGATCACACAAATTCCACAAAAGAAGAAAAACTCACAGAAGATAAGAAAGTTGAGAAAGCATCAAAAAATGATACCTCAGTAGATTAAAACAATTAAAATCCAAAAGAAACTAATAATAGCAATAATAAGATTACCTCTCGAGAACCTTCCAGTTTCATTATTGGCACATCAGAAAACAAAGATAGTATCGGAGTGTCAAAATAAACATTAGAATAGGCATCCAACTAGGCATTGACCGCTAAATAAAATGAAGAACAAAACAAAAATAAAGTAAAAGTTGAATTAGGCAATTAAAGAGAAGGAAGTTTCTCAGAAATGGATGAACCAAATACAGCACGAAAAGAGGAAATGAAATAAACTGTTTCTGATTTTTTGAAATAAATTGAAGACAAAGAGCTTAATAAAATAGAAGATTAAAAAAGGAGTGAGAAAGAACTTCAGATTTAAAGAGAGGCAGAAGCAGAAAGTATTGAGTAAAACATGCCAAATGAGGTGTTAACAAAAGAGAAGGGATAAAGTTAACTTCACAAAGGTGGATAAGATAATATAAAAAATTAATAGATAAGCAAACAGCAGTAGCAAAATGATGACTAAGTCAAAGCAAATAATAATCAACAAGAAGTTGATTAATAATAGTAATAAAATGATCAAAATGATGAAAAAAAGTTAAAAGAAGAAACTTTAAGAAAGCAATAAGAAGAATAGCAAAGGCTGAAAGAAGAAACCAAACGAAAAAAATAAGAAGAGTAAGATAAGATTGAAGAAGAAATTTTGAGAAAGCAATAAGAAGAGGAACAAAGGCTAAAAGAAACCATAAGGAAATAATAAGAAGAGTAATAAAGGCTTAAAGAAGCCAAGCGAATAAAATAAGAAGAATAAGATAAGATCGAAGAAGAAATTTTGAGAAAGTAATAAGAAGAGGAATAAAGGTTGAAAGAAGAAACTTTAAGGAAGCAATAAGAAGAGTAACAAAGGCTGAAAGAAGAAACCATACGAAAGTAAGAAGAAGAATAGAAGAAGCTGAAAGAAGAAGCTTTAAGAAAAGAACAAGAAAAATAATAAAGGATTTAAGAAGAAGCTTTAAGAAAGCAATAAGAAGAGCAACAAAGGCTAAAAGAAGAAACCATAAGGAAACAATAAGAAGAGTAATAGAGGCTGAAAGAAGAAACCATACGAAAGCAAGAAGAAGAATAAAAATAGATTTAAGAAGAAATTTTGAGAAAGTAATAAGAAGAGGAATAAAGGTTGAAAGAAGAAACTTTAAGGAAGCAATAAGAAGAGTTACAAAGGCTGAAAGAAGAAGCCATACGAAAGCAAGAAGAAGAATAGCAAAAGCTAAAAGAAGCCTAAAGAAAACAAGAAGAAGAATAATAAAAGCTTTAAGAAATAGTTTTACTTAAGTAGTAAGAAGAATAGCAAAAGCTGAAAGAAGAAACCTTAAGAAAATAAGAAGAAGAGTAACAAAAGCGGAATGAAGAAGCCCTAAGGAAGCAGTAAGAAGAAGAGTAAAGGTTAAAAGAAGAAACAGCAAGAAAACAATAAAAAGAATAACACAAGATTTAAGAAGAAGCTTTAAGAAAGTAATAAGAAGAATAACAAAAAATTTAAGAAGAAGTCATTAGGAAGCATTAAGAAGAAGAACAAAAGCGAATTGAAGAAGAGAAAAGAAAACAATAAGAAGAGTAACAAAAAGCAAATGAAGAAGTCATGAGATAGCAAGAAGAAGAATAACAAAAGGTGAAAGAAGCCTAACATAGGTAATAAGTAGAATAAAAAAGAAAAGAAGAAGAACAACAAAAAGAATAAGAAATGGAGAGTAAAAATAAAGAGGAAAATAATAAACAATAAGTAATAGTAGGAAAAATCCCATAATAGGAGATTAAAAAAGAAGATGGATAACTAAAGCAATAAGATCAATAACTAAAGCAATAAGATCAATAACAACTACTAAAAGAAGAAACAGAAATAAAGTAAGAAAAAGGAAAGAATTAACTCAATGAAGAAACAATGATGAAATAAACAGAAGAACACATCAAAAACTAGGAGAAGGAAAACGAAATTACTGATAAACAAAACAGTTAAGTAGAAGATTTAAATAAGTAAAATGTGCTAAAATAAGAAAAACCTTTGGATGCCTAAAACTAAAAATAAGATACTTAATAATAAAATGATGATAGTTCACTAAAAATAGAGAGTTAGCCAGTTTAAAATACAGAGAAATCTTAAAATCTAACTATTCCACAAAAAGTTGGGCAAGAATAGCAATAAGAATTAAAGGAATAAAAACAAGATCAAAACAAAACTTTTTAAAAAAATGAAGATGAAGCTCTTAAATAATAGATGGACAATCAAATAACATTAAAATAATAAGAAAATAACATCAATCAGTAAGCATTACCTTTAGAACACTAGGATGGCGCAAATAAAGAAGATTCAATTCAATAACTAAAAAATCAGTCTTAAGTCGAACTTTAGCTCCCAGCAGCAAACTTGGAATAACCAAGCATTGATAATTTAAACTAACCTAAAAATAATTAGGCTTCAGATGATTAGTTTCATTTCAATTTAAAGGATGAATAAAAGATCAATGAAATCGATTCTAAGAAAAGTATTTAAAACAATTCAAATGATCATGAAGTAATTAAAACTCTAACTGAAATTGCAAGTAACACTAAAGCTTAAAGCAATACCATTATTAGTGATAAAACCCAAGATAATAACACTATTTAATCTGACAATTTAAAATAAAAAGATCATAATGAAAATGAAGGTGTTTCTCAATCTGAAGAGGATAAAGATAATCAAGTTCAATCTTCTAGTGTTAGTTTGAAAAAGAGTCAAGGTGCAGAAAACAATACATAAAATAATAATGAAACTCAAAAATTGAGTAATTCTTAAGAAATAAATCACCAAAAATCTATTGAGAAAGGAAATGAAATTGATGTTCCTACTGAAAATAAAGGAAATATAAATTAATCTAAAAGTATTGAGATCGAAGAAAATAAGTAAGGTGAAGATGCTAATTCTAAATTAAATAATGAAAACAAATAGAATTCAATCAAATAGAAAAGCAGTGAGAATATCAGCAAATAGGTTCCATCTATTACTATTCAAGATGATAAATAAACAAAAGACTAAGAAGAAAAGAATAATCAATAACAATAATCTCATTAAAATATTGAAAAACTTTCTTCAGCAGAGAAAGAAAAGTAGTAAATCTAGCAGCTTTCTGAAAAAGAACTCAAAAAGATTCTGCATATTGATCTTGGAGCTGATAATTCTCCTGATGCTAATAAACTTGATGAAACAAATAAGTTTGAATAAGAAGAAATTAAATAAAAAGGTAGCCCTTCAGAAGCACATCAAGGAGAAGAACCTGCTAGAGCAAAATAACCCTCAATTTCTATTAATGCAGTTTCAGAATAAAAGTCAAATTAGCATATTCCTGCTTCAGCTAGCAGTGAGAAAATTGAGAAAAATAACAAAGATAATCTACAAAGTAAGGAAAGAAGTAGTAACTTAATTGAAGAAAATGAAATGAATGGGGAAGGAAATTCTTAAACAGAAGTTAATGAAGGAAAATCTTAAAAAGATATTAAAAATATCTAAAAACTCAAAGATTAGTTCATTAAAAGCGATAAAAAAGAAGAGTTAGAAGGAGAGTAGCAAAAATAAGCTGACGAAGGCAAATTAGAGCCACCATCTGATTAAAATGTTGAAGTTCTCTCTGACAATATTAGTTAATCTTCCAAAAGAAAGAAGAAAAGTTAAAAGGATGTGGTTTCTCTCCCCCCAGATTTTGACTCCTGGGATGAAGAAAAATGTAACCAACTTATTTCAGAGGATCCTAAAAATTATCTTGCATATTATCGCCTTGCTTATATCTGCATGCTGAACGAACCAGAAGTTGATGTAGAAGGAGTGAAAAAATATCTTCTTAAAGTTCAAGAGCTCAATCCTGATTTCAAAGTTCAGAAAGTGAATATGAGTCTTGGGGAGATTTATGAGATGCAAAAAGATTTTAATTCTGCTCTTTAACACTACAAAAATCTTTATAGTGTGACTACAGATAAATAAATGTGTCTTCTAAAGATAGCTCGGTGCTTTTAAAAAATTCAGAATTATGACCATGCACAGCGAACATATCTAGAAGCTATTAAAGTTAATACAAAAAACTACCTTCCATATTTGAAACTAGGATGGCTTCAAGTTAAGTAATCCAACCACAAATAATTAGAATTCACAGAAAAAAAACAAGAAAATAATCAAGGGCTTAAACAAGAAGTATTAGCCTAACTCAAACAAGGAATAGACAACCTCCTCAAGGCTTACTCTCTAGAACCTAAAAATATTGAAATCAATATTAAGATTGGAGAAGTAAATCATTTTTTTCATAAAACTTATCATTAATTATCATAAAATGTTATTTAGGCATATCTCATGAATGAAGAGGAAAGTGATAGCGCAGACGAAGCAATAGGCTATTTAACTAACGCACTAAGCTTTGATGACAAAAATTATGATTGCCTAATAGGACTTGGAAAGGCTTATGAAAGAAAAGGAGACATACAAAAAGCAATTCAATTTTCTTAAATCGCTGTTGATCTTCCAAATACAAATATCAATCTCAACTCCCTGTTCTTTTTAGGCATGCTTTATCTTCAAAACAAAGATTTTAAAAATGCCGAAAAGCAATTTAAAAGCGTCTTAAGTAAGGATATTCAATTATTTATAAATCATTCATTTTCTAACTTCTTCATTTTCCTCAGCTAAAAATAGTGAACATATCGGAGCCCTTGTTGAATATGCTACAACTCTAAGCCTCTAGAGTAAATATGACAAAGCCAAGAAATACTTTAGGTGAGTTTTTTATTTTTATTATTATTGATATAACTTTTTTTGCAATATCAACTAGGCATGCACTTAAGATTGATAAAGCAAATGTGATAGCAAACTTAAGGTTAGGGAAAATATACTAAACTAAGCTAAATGATCTAGACGGAGCTATTGCATGCTACAAAAAAATAGTGGAGGTTTAACCAGATTTTCCAAAGGCTCACTATCAGCTTGGGCTTGTTCTCATGGAAAAAAAAGATTACAAAAAGGCAACCGAAGAATTCAAAGAAACATTACGGATAAATTCTCGCTTTACAGGCGCTTATAAAGCAATAGGACTAATTTATTATGAGAACAATAATCCAACTAATGCATGCAAATATTATTAAAAAGCATTAGAATGCGACCCATTTGACATGGAATCAAAATTGGGGTTGGCAAATTGTTATTACTTAATGGAAAACTTTGACTCTGCTATTTAAAACTATGAAGAAATATCTGGAATTGATCAGAATGATGAGATAGAGTATAACCTAGCTAATTGTTATTATATGAAGGGAGAAATTACTGAAGCAATAGGTCACTACAAAAATGCTCTTAATCTTAAATATGAAAAACCTGATTGCCTTTATAATCTTGGTAACTTTTTATTTACTCTATTTAGTATTGATTATTCTGTTTTATTCTCAGGAAATGCCTATTGCATCTAAGAAAATTTCAAGGAAGCTTTGGTCTGTTTTGAAAAAGCAATTGAATTTGATCCACTTAATTCAGCTGCAATGTATAATCTAGCTAACACTCACTATGTCTTAGAAAATCATGATAAAGCTGCTGAGTATTTTGAAAAAGCAATTCTTCTTGAACCAGGAAATACTGAATGGCATAATTATATTGGTGGGGTTTACTTCGGAAAGAATGACTTTAAAAATGCCCGTAAACATCTAGAAGAATCATACAAGCTTAATGCAGAAAATATCGATACCAATTATCGTATGGCACAACTTAACCACGCTGAAGCAGCAAACGAAAATGCACTTCAGTTTATTAATGTAAAATTTGATATCTTTTCTTTTAAAACAATATTCTTTTTTTTTAGTTTGTGCTTTCGAACTAACCTGACAACGAAGAAGCAAATGCCCTTAAAAAGGTTATCTTAGATATGCTTCCTAATAAAAAAGAAGATGCCACTGATAAGGAAAGTAAAAACTCACAGAGAATCCCTTCGATAACAGAAAGTGGATTAATAAAATGATGATTTAATTATTCAACATAAGTGCCAATTACATAAAATATGTGTTTGGATAAAATATTATTAAATAATTCAATCTTAAATTCGCTTTACAAATCAATAACAACAATGCAATTTATTAATAAAGTAGAAAAGCATTCTTGAGTGGAAGAGTCTATTTGGTTTTATTTATTGTGTTTAGAAGAAAAAAAATTACTTTTTTCTTATTAATTTTCTTAATCAAGATTAAGTCTACTATGTTTTATAAAAAAATTTGGTGTTAAAAACAAGACTTTTTAGGTTTATTTTATTTTATTAAATTAATATTATTTATTCTGGTTTTAATTTTATTGAGAATTCATTTAAAAATGATTGAAATGCTTTTTAATAATTTGGATTTTCAAAGATACAGTGCTCCTCTGTTTATCGAGAAGCTCTTCTTTGGTGATTCTAAATTATGCTCAAACTCCTTATTAATTCTTTCAATTGCAATTTCCCAAATGGAGTAGTAATAGAGTGAGGTAATTAGTGTCTGTGGGATATCTTTAAATCGCAATAAATCAGATAATTAACTTT
>Ga0302271_10005209_pt1 | contig 9983 bp, 6 predicted proteins | sample III_Bog_N1_1_FD_198767 | JGI IMG/M metagenome (GOLD analysis project Ga0302271, IMG submission 198767) | Peat permafrost microbial communities from Stordalen Mire near Abisko, Sweden - III_Bog_N1_1 | ecosystem: Environmental > Terrestrial > Soil > Wetlands > Peat | place: Sweden: Abisko... | reverse complement strand
GGCAGGCTTTTTCTCTTTCTTCACTGCTCCAGCTTTGCCTCCCTTGTCTTTGAAGAAATCATTCATAGCTATGATATTTGAATATGGAAAATGGATAAGCTCAATCAAGCAAAATGAGGTATCTAAAACTCAAAAAGCATGCAAATAAACAGTCTAAGATATTTACTTTTTTAGCTCATTGTTCTACAGAAAGATTTGTGTTTAAGTGATGTTTCTAATTATTTAATTTTTTCTTTTGGAGAGGAGAAACAATTAATAAATAAATTATTATTTCTTTGATTGTGAGAATGAGAATCTGAGGAATACATAATATGAATTTAAGGCGGGAATTTTCCTCGAATCAGAATTAAGCAGTAGAAATGGGTTTTATTTAATTGTTGTGTGAAATATATGCTTTATTATAAAATCTAGTCCCCTCAGCTCAAGTTTCTGTTACATACAAAAGAGAGGATGACATCCAAACTTTGCTTGAGCTACTCTTTTTCATTATGAAAATAGAAGTTAAATCGAAATACTATGCAATTTTTAAAACTGGAATGAACATTAGATTATTTGTTTCAAAAATTAATTTGTTCGTTTTAGACGAGAAAATGAAAGAAATCAACATTAAATTTAACTAAGAATCTGGAATCCAAAAAGAATGTAGAAAAATAACTATGTATTTCACAGTTTTATCAATTGATCACATATTTTTAAGTATTACTAGCATTTTTATCTTCTCCACTACTTCTGATTCAATTCTTGCTGATTGATTCACACACGATTATTATTTTCAAGAATCTCAAGGAAAAAATCCAATGTTCTATTTGGAGAGTTTTTTGCTAATTTTTTCAACTAGAAATAATCAATTGACACCAGCCTATATCCCATTTTCTCTAGAATTCTATGCTTAGCTAATGATGCTTGTCTCTTTTTCTCTCCTGAAATAAAATGACTTTCTCCATCGATTTCTAGCAAAACATCTTATTTTTTATCAATTGTGTGCTTCGTCCCATCAAATCTTATGAAATGACCAATTTGATTCTAATCTTATCTCTCTCTACTTTTCAAATCAACAAACCTATTTGTTATTTCCTCTTTTTAGGCTTAAATCTCCAATAATTTCTCTTTTGTTAATCCTTTTATGAGAAAATCAACATTGAAAACGTCCTCAACTATTGGCTCAAAAACAAATTCCACACCTAATGAGCTAATCAACTCACCAATATCAAAGGACAAAGAACTTTTTTTAGCACTGTAGATTGATGATTAGGAGACTACTTTTGAATGCAGAGAATGTGTGAGCGGCGCTAATCTCTAGTAAATATCCTCAAGTTCCTTTTTTTTGGAATTCCACAGATCCTTGTGATTTTCTCTCAAGAACAAAGCAGTCTACGTCGCCTACACAAGAAGAAGTGGATTATCATTCAAAAATTAGTTATTGATATTTCCAATGCATTTTATGTATTAAATAAGAATTTCTGCAGTGAAAATCTCAAAGCTGGAAACTGACCAAAATAACTAAATCTACCCTTTGAAATTCAAATTTTATATGTCTTTTAGAGTCATTTTATCTAGAATAGCTGCTGCTATATCAGCTTCTCCTATGGTCACATATGTTGTGAGGAGAGTCAACTTATGTTAAGGTTAAAGCCTCCCAAGATATTTCATCGTATGGTTCTTGAAGTCAGGTAATTATTTCTCCATATCCACAGTGAAATGCCGCGCTGTTGCAAATAATCTAAAGCACGTACAGAAGAAGTCTAAGTGTGTTTGGCTTCGAGTGACTCTCTTATGGAAATCTTCAAGCAATTCTTAGAATAGCTCATCATTGCCGACTCTCTAAGATACCATCCCTTACATGATTCCTTTGAAATCCTATTCACTCATCATTTTATGATTTTTCTTAAAGAATAATTCCATATTCTGCCAGATCTGTCTATATTTCTCGTTTACAAGTGGGTTGATCATCTGTTAATGTGAGATTTGCTTAGAAATAGCTTAAGCTAATCTAGCGATTGTTTTTCGAATATCTGATTATAGCCCTTAGTTATGTGAGTTTAAGAGTGCTTGAGGATCAATTTTAGAGGCGTTTTAAGTGATTTCAAAGAGTCTGCTTGTGAACTAATCCTAGCACATAATCACTGAGATTTTTTCGGAAATTTCCAAGTAGTACTCAGACATTTGAGGAAGACTTTTTAATTTTGCTGATAGACCTAATGATTTCAAGAGAATCATAGATAATTCACTATCAGAGAGTGCCATGAGGGCTTACGGTAAGATAGACATGATTCTACTGTAGATGTCAGTTGTTTCATTGTATTTAAGGAGTTTTTTATCTTCCACAGGGCAGAATTGTAAAATATTTAAGGTTGTAGAAAGTATTTTAAAATTGAAAAATCCTTTTAAAAGCACTGTTTTGACCAAATCTGCAATGACAGTTTATGAATAATTCAAGTTTTCTTCGCCTTGAATGAATTCAATATTGTGAGCAATCGCATATGCAATCTAGCATTTGTTCTTAAAAGGCATGTCTTCAAATCTGTCAGGTAGATTTCTAGATTTACTCACTAGTGCATTCAAAATGTAGCCATCAGAAACAGGTACAGTAGTACAAGTTGCGTACCAATATGTTAGTTCAGCCATTTCAGATAATTCTTCTATCATCTGCATAATTTAAGGTCTGCTTTGTTTGAATAGTGGATTCTCAAAATCCCTGATTTCTATGATTTCTAAAATTTATTTAGAGTTTTCTACCTTTGAGACATTTTTGCTGTATGCATTCTCAGCATAATTTAGGTGATTTTCATGGCTGATACTGCTGCTGTTTTTGTTATTTTAGTTGGTAGAATTAGGACTTGATTAATGTTTATTAATTTCATTAGGATTTATTTAGTTATTATGAAAATCTTAAACTGTCCAATTATTAGGTTCGTAATTCCGTTTGGTAATATTAAAAAAATTGTTTTTCTTCTTGTAATTATTGTTTTAATAGCTATTAGTTACATTGCTACTGTTGTTTGAAGAATAGGATTTGTTATCCTTTATGTTATTTTCTGAAAAAGAAATTTAACTTTCAGAAGCATTTTTTTCTTTTATTTAGGAGAATTTAGGAACTGCTTAAGGTTGCTACTGCTGACCATAATAAGAGGATGAAGCAGTTCCATTTGAGTTATTTGAATGAGCTTAATCAAGAGAATTTCTTGAAGCTTTCATTGGGTTGCTGATGGTTTTGCTATCATGAGAAGTATTTTCAAGTTCAACTATTTTGCTGAAGGTGGCAATTAAACCAGGTTAGGTTAATATGCCACGCTGACATGCTTTCACGTTGAGTAGCGCTATTGATTTGCTGATATTGAGCATGAAATGATGTCGAAGAAAGCTAAACTGTTTGCGGACAATACTTTTAAGAAGTTTGCCAATTTTTCTAATCAATTAATTTTAGCTAATCAGATTATTAGAATCATCTTATTTTTCTTGCTTTGTAATTGAGACAAAACTAGAAGGTTCTCCTACAATTATCAAAGAAAGAACATGCTAGAATAATTGAGGAAAGAGTCAATATGATTATCATAATTATTTTAGAAACACATACATACATACACACAATAACACTGTAAAATTCATCAAAACGAATATTCTTGAATGAATTATTTATATTGAATCCTCCTTCCTCACTGATGTTATTCTTATTTGACTTGAGAAAATGTCCTAATATACTGCAGGATCGAGAGCTTGTGTAATCCAGTAGAGTATCCTAAATATGCTAATGGTTACAGCTCCATTCCTTGTTTGTCTTTAAGAACTGCTAGTCTATGTAAGACATCAGCAAGCTCATTCAAAGTCGCTTATATTTGTTTCCTTGAATTCCCAGCAAAAATAGATTTGAGTGAATATTAAATCGAACTCAGAAAAGACGACAAAACAGGAGACAACTGCTATTTCGAATATTAACTCTAAAACTTCTTGGAAATTTCCTCAATCACTTTTTATAATGTTATTTCACATGCTTTCATCTTAGACTCAATGAAATCTGAGCTCACATCTTCAATACCATCCTCTTATTTTTCAGATTACTCTTTTTACTCCGAAATAAACATTCGCAGCAACGAGCTATTGTCACGAGACGTTTAGCATATCCTATTTTGTTCTTCGTCACTATCAAAACTGCTGCTGCAACTCCTACTAGCTTCTTAGATACTTTCTCTTTGAACTTCAACAATTTCAAGGATCTTTGATTCTACCAATTGAACATCTGAGCACTGGCTAGGAGATTCGGAGTTCATAACATCACTATTGTCTAAACTAATATTCGACTAATTAGAATTAATTTAAAGTCTATTATTGTCGTTTGCAGTCTCCTCATTTGAATCCTTTCTCGCAACAACTAATGGGTAAGAATGTCCTGGAGGCCAATATTTGTCTGTGCTAATAACTTAACTTTCCTGGGGATAAATCTTCCTTCTGTCAGATATGCAGTTGTAGAACTCAGAAATAGTCTAGCTTTTGTTTCTTTTCTTTTTGCTACTACTATAATGTTCTTTGAACAAAAGTGGTTTAGCTTGGTAGCATGTAATCTGCTGTGAGTTCTTTCCATTAGTTATGTACTCCTTTTATCTTGTTTATTATCTACTTGCTTCGATTATTGCTTTGAGCTAAATCACTAATCTTTATTTAGCTAATTATTATGACAAAGATGATGCAGGTAGATTAGATACTTTATTAACCTCTCTAGCAGCATTCAGACTCACAAAAGGATTAACTCGTTCCTTTTATTATTTATTTTGAATCAAACCCTCTAGGAAATATGTTTCTTTTTGAATTTTAGCATTCTCTAAGTTAGTTTCATTCAGATGATGTTTGAAATCGCTGTGGATCTGAGAATCTTAGATACCTTCTGCACTTGGATTAGAAGCAGAGCTGAGTAGACTCATTGGATATGAACTTTATTCAAATGTATGTTCTGATTTTAAATGATCTTCTGGATGATTCTGCATGCTTTCAGAGAGAGAACAATTACCAGAAGAACTGCTTTTGTCATGCAGGACATCCAGCAAGCATAATTTCTTATTTGAATTTTGTGCTTTTAGAGATCGAAGACGAAGGACCTTGGATGTTTTGTTTTCTTAATAAAGCTGTTTCAATGCCGTTGAAACTGTATTTCGTCTTGTACAATCCTACTAAAATTGTTAGGGTCCTTCATATGTTATCTTGTTGACGATTTCTAATGATCCATTTGACTGTGTATGTCTATTTTCCCTTTGCAAATTGCAACCAATTGCTCGTGATTGTGAATTTTTGTGGGAAACGCATGCCAATTTAAGATTAGGTTTATTGAGAGTCAATCGCTTCATTGAGGAAAAATTATCTTGCTAATCATTTATTTTATTGAAATTGTGATTCTAGTAGAACTTATTATTAGGATTTTGAGGATTAGAAGACACTAAGCTTGCAGAAGCCTATCGAAGAATCGCTTTTTTATTATTTAATTCGCTGCTTGATCCTATGGAAATTGACTAAATAGCTATATCAGATGGTACTGATTCTATATGATGTTCTGCCATCTTTAAATAATGTAAGGGGATAGAATCAAATTTATATGAGTGCTCACTCGCCTATATGAATTTTTCATTGCTCATATGTCTGTCTTAAATGGAAAAAGTATTTTCAAAAAAGAAGCGATATTTATCCTATTCACTCTCAGAATATCTCTTATTATATATGAAACCACTAAAAACCAATGGCAGTTATTTAGAGTTTTAGAAGTGAGTTTGCAGGTTCTTTTGGCGTTTTGGACAGATTGTGGGATGTTTATTTTGGATAAAGCGTGTTATTATATTAATTTTTCTTAGAAATGTATTTAAATTTCTTTTGAAGAATTAAGAATTACCACCTGCAACATCAAGATAAAAATGATAGTAAAGTAATGTCGGGCGAACTTATGTATTTGTATTAATTCATGTAATTTCAACATCATTGAAATTTCAGTTATCGATGTTTAATTGTATCAGAGAAAAATCAAAAAAATACTTTTCAACTAAGTGTCAAGATACATTCATCTTAGTTTAAATGCAATCCTATTGTTTGTTGATAATGAAAATTTAAATCCCTCTTATGAAGGTATCAATTTTAAAAGAAATTTTTATTTCTCAGAATGTATTTTTCTTTTCAATATCATCAAAAGCAATCGATTTGAGGCTCTTTATTGGATATTGAAAAGAATTGCATTATCAACAAAAACGTGGAATATATACTAAAGTAGACAGAATCCCAATTAATTATTTAAAACAGCATAAATAGAAGGATAAAAGCAACAAATCCTGTATCCGTTAGTTGACTATTGGAGAGAAATTAATGATTTACACAATAGTTACCAAACAAAGCTCAATTTCTGGATTTAACACTATTTCAAAAAATAATCAGTTTTTACAATTTTATCTTATTTTTGGGAATAGACTCAGACATAGTTCTTACACAACATGTTCTCTGTGTTTGTCTAACCTCTGGCTTTGGTATTAGCCTTCCTTTCATAAACATTAGCAACTGATTATCCTCAAAAATCCTCCATCTTTGGGATTGATACTTAAGCTTACTATAAAAGAGTAGAAACCGTATTTGCTTTAGAGCAGAAGCGTATTTTAGAAGATCAATAAATAAACACAGATGAACAAATATCTTCTGAATTTTACAGTGAGGATATTTTGAATTCACCTACTAGCCACCCTCTTAGGATGACTGTGAGCTTTAGTCAACTCTAAGAAAACGATAATAACAAACAAAGAACTTCGACGAAATATACTGAGAGGGTATTTGCTGTTGCATTCAAGTATTTTTCAGAGTTAGTCAGCATCAAAGGAACTAACAATTCGAACAATAAATTCTTCTTCAAAGAGCTTGAAAATTGTCTTGGAGATGTTATCAAAAAAGAAGATTATGAAATCGGAATTAAAGATTCTGACCTTCACTTATTTGCTTCTTTCACTGAGAGTGGCACATCATCTTAACCTCTCAATGTCAATGATCAAGAAAAACAAAATTTCTAACCGTCTACTTCATAATCGAGTAGGAATTCCAAGAATATCTTGGAATTTTTTACAAAATAATAGTAAAATAAAAAATAACCATTCTGTTTTTTAAATATATATTAGATGCTGAAGTAGAAAATGATAATCCAGCTCAAGGGTCTTTGAGTACTGAACCTCTAGCTAGTGCTGGACTCTGTTATGTGGATCCAATTCTGAAAAGACCAACATTTGGTAGGATCATTCTCAGTGGAAATCATTTTCTAGGAGACAAAACGAGAAGGAACTTGCAGTTCAAAAAAGATTTAGAGATTGTGATTCACGAGATCATCCATGTACTAGGATTCTCTCCTGTAGCAATTAGCTATTGGATAGATTCAGCTACTGGTGAGACAATCGGAAGCGAAAATCTAGAAAAAATAATAAAATAATAAAAAATAGGTGAAAGAAACACGTATGCTCTTCAATCTAAAAATGTTCTAATAAGAGCTCGTAAACACTTTGGATGCTCTTCGATTGTAGGAATGTAACTTGAAGATGAAGTAACTGCTTAAATACAATAATTTAGAATAAGACAATTGAGAAATTTAACTCTTTTTTCTCATTTTATATAGGGTAGTGATTTGACAGCATCTTAACATTGGGAACACGCAGTATTAATGGCAGAATTAATGACTGGAGCTGCAGCTGGATTACAAGAAAGTGCATGCATTTCTACATTCACCATTGGGTTGCTAAAAGACACTGGATTTTGGGATAATATCAGGGAATCAATGGGAGAAGAAATCTACTGGGGGAGAAATAAAGGATGTGAGTTCTTTGAAAATTTATGCACAGCTGAAGTGAAGTTTGCAGAATTTGAGAATAAAGAAGATTATTTAGCATGTACTTTCAATGGGAGAGGCTACGGATTGAGCTAAATAGATCCATTATCAGATAATTGTCCTATTGTCTTCTAAACTACAAGTTGCCCATCTTCTTTATTTGAAATTAACCAAGCCAACAAGCATATTCCACTCAATCGCTGTGTTTAATGGAGTAAAAGAGATAATATTGATGAAAGAAATCAATAATTTTCTACTTTTTCTCCAAGTTGTCACTAAATAGTGTGTAAAAAATCAAATATTAATGAAGGTAATGACAATCCATCTAGCAGTCTTGAACTTCACCTAACAATAACTGAGGAATACACAGCCAAAATGAATGATGATAAAACTGAAATTCCCCATTTAATTGGCAAGATTAACATGTCTAGAAAAGAACGAATTATTCTAGGTACTGGTGTGTGTGTAAATCAAGGTTAAATGGTGGAAATAGTCAATTCATAAAATTAGGTTATTGGGAATGCATTGTGTCCAGGAGATTTCGCTGCATATTGTTCAGAGAATGCCTCTGAATGTCTAAATGATTGCAGTCAAAGAGGTTTTTGCTTGAAGGGAATATGCCATTGCATTGAAAATTTTGCTGGAATTGATTGCTCAGACATCATAAGCAAGACACCTAAATGTGAGAATTCTCTGTTTCTCAATCCAGATAATGTAAAAAATAAATAAAGATAAAATCGTAGTGGTATGAGTTCTTTTTTAATATTTAGACATGCAGGATTGATTGCCCAGTTGGATATTTCAAGGACAGTTCGAAGATGATTTGTGAGTAGTGTCTCTTTGAATGTTTGGAATGCGTTGACTTTCTTTCTTGTACTGTTTGTAATCATTCAGCACTTGTAAATCAAGGAAAATGTGTTGAAGATTGTCCAGTTGGAATGTATTCTGATACTACTGTATGCTAGCCTTGCATGGTAGGATGTCTGGAATGCTCAAACAGCAGTACTTGTCTGATATGCGACTAAAGTAAAGGATACTCCCTTTTTACACACACTTGTATCTAACCGATGTAGTGTTTCCTTCCTTGCGCTTCTTGCATAGATAGCACAAGTCCGCTGAAATGTAGAGTATGCATTTAAGGGTATTTTCTTCAGGAAGAATTATGTGTTTCAGAATGTTCCTAGCAGTTCTATCTGCATTAAAGCAATTGCTTTCAATGTGATGAATTGTGTCTTGCCTGTGAAGGCTCCCCAACAAATTGTACCAAATGCACAGATCAATATGTAAAAAAAAATTGTTTAATTGAAAATAAAGAAAATTAGAATTTAAGGGGATTTAAGATATTTTTTATAAACTTGATATTCTATTGAAAATAATGAGAAACTCAAAGGATCATTTTTGTTTATTTATTGAAATTATTAGAAACTTTAGGAGAATAGCTGCGTTCCAAGGTGCTCAGAGGGATAGATCTTTCTTGGAGGAAAATGCAGAGACTAATTTGAGATTTCAACTTCAGCAAATTTCTCTAAATATCTCACTCTCAATGTATGCTCAATGATGCTGGCTTTGATTTTATTAATAGCTTGAGAGGAGAGAATAAAGAATAGTGGTCATTAGAGATTAACTATTGTCTTTAAGTTACTCTCTTTGTAAAATATTTATTATAAAAATCTAATACTTTAGAAATCTACTAATTGAATAAATTTGCAATATTAGGTGAATAATAAATATCTAAGTGTAATACTATTTGCTTTAAGTTGAATTCTATGTATTCTCTTATATTCTGTTAATCCTTCCAAGAATTTTATCTTTATTCGAGATACATTTGTGGATTATATATTTTAAAGAGGAGGAACAGAATTAGATTAAGCATATTCTTCTTGGAAAAACAGAAGGATCAAATGCAAATATTCAAAACAAAAATTATCTGATGTGATAAATTATTTCTGATGTTTTGCAGCTTAACATGGTTTCAATAATCTCCCCAACAATTACAAATAATTATGCATCATTTTGAAAAATGAATTTGTTCTACAGAGCTTCGATACTCCACAGGACAATATTTATCTAATGATATTTGCCACTTAATCAAAAACAAAAAGAATGATGCTGGATGATGATAATAATTAATAATGCTCTGCATATCTTGAAGTTTTCA
>Ga0302271_10005208_pt1 | contig 9984 bp, 12 predicted proteins | sample III_Bog_N1_1_FD_198767 | JGI IMG/M metagenome (GOLD analysis project Ga0302271, IMG submission 198767) | Peat permafrost microbial communities from Stordalen Mire near Abisko, Sweden - III_Bog_N1_1 | ecosystem: Environmental > Terrestrial > Soil > Wetlands > Peat | place: Sweden: Abisko... | reverse complement strand
CATAATTATTTTTCATAATTTTTGTCCAGGTATTTGATCGTATTTATGGGTTTTTTCGCTTTATTCAACGGTCTGATCTACAACGATATGATGAGTATTCCTTTGGGCATCTTCACAAGCTGCTATCTTGACAAGAAAGGAGTCCTAACTAAAAATAGAACTTCAGCTGATTGCACATATCCTTTTGGGATTGATCCTGCTTGGGGTGTAGCAAAGAATAAACTCTCCATTTACAATTCTCTGAAGATGAAAACAAGTGTGATATTCGGTGTGGCTTAGATGATCCTCGGTGTGTTCTTGAAAGGAATTAACTCGATTTGCAATGCAAGCTTAGTCGATTTCTTCTTTGAGTTTGTTCCTTAGCTAGTCTTTATGTGCTGCACATTTGGGTACATGGTATTCATGGTCATAGTTAAGTGGCTCACGGAGTATTAAAACACAGCTAAGGCTCCTTCTATTTTGACGTACATGTTGGATTTCGGTCTCCAAGCAGGTGGTACTGGCAAATAAAAAGAATTGTACGCTGGATAAGCAGCAGATCAACCGATTCTTCTTATTCTCACTTTGATTTCAGTTCCATTGATGCTCTTCCCCAAGCCAATTATCGCTTATTACTAAAGTAAAAAGCATCATCAACAGCAAGAACAACAACAATAACTACAGCCAGTTCAAGGACCTGGATATGCTTAGTTCAGAGACGAAGAAGCAAGAGAAAATTATTTAGAACAAGGACTTAAGCTTAGAAAACCTGAAGTTCCTCATCAATTTAGTGAAGAATTCGTCCATCAGATGATCGAAACAATTGAATTCGTTCTAGGATCGATATCGCACACAGCCTCATACTTGAGACTTTGGGCGCTTTCACTCGCGCACTCTCAGCTTGCCGATGTATTCTTCGAAAAAACCATGAAAGGAGTGCTCGAATCAGGCAGTATTATCGGCATATTCTGTGCCTTCACAGTGTTTGCCTTAGTCACCTTCGCAGTGCTGATGTGCATGGATGTCATGGAATGCTTCCTGCATACACTCAGACTTCATTGGGTAGAATTTTAATCAAAATTCTACAAAGCAGACGGATATCTCTTTAAACCATACTCGATTAGATCGGTGCTTGCTATGGCAGCCGTCGAAAAGAGATATTGATTTCTTTTTCTTCACCAAACCAAAAGAAGCTGAGAGAGAGGGGGAGAAACATGTGGGGAATATTATCACAAAATATCGATACTATTTTATTCACTCTTGAGTGTTTATTTAGAGATAATTTTGAGATTAGACATATCCCCCTACTGAAGCAGTTCTGAATATTTTCCAAAACCCAGCTGAGAATACTCCCCCCGTCACTCATTGATTTATTTATGCTGTAGATTCATTTAATGCACGAAATATATTATGTTCCCTACAATGATAATTTTGAATGCTATTTGACATTTTCTTTAATGCAATTTGCTATTTCTCTCATGCAATTTGCTATAATAAAAATAAAGTAACCTTGCAATTTTTACTTAATAGCTTCCTAATAACAAATAAACTAAACAGATAGACCGAATACAAGCCTTAAATTAATAAAATATCTTCTCTATTGTTTTTGAAGTTATTCGAGACAGTATTCACCTTATTACAGGTAGAAAAAAGGATTTTAATCTTTTTTCTTCAATGCAATGAAAAAACTCTGTCTGAGTATCTTCGAGAGCTAACAATAGTTTATCCATTAGTGCTGCTTTATTTGCTATTACTTTAGGCAAACAAAGGATCATTATTGTTATTATTAATATTAATACCATGGCTCTCTGGTGATGATTAATTCAATTAATTCCCTTCTTAGCTGAGAGCTTTGAAGAATGTTTTCTTTTTGAGGTTATTATCTTTCGAATTGAGAAGGGATATCTTCGAAGATGATGATTTCTTGAACCCTCTTTTCACTGGGATTATTCCTGGCTAATTAGATTAATCTTATTGCTATTCTTGAGGAGAAGCTTAAATCATTAATATCTCTTGTTCATTCGGTTAGGATACTTCGATGAGATGGTTTGAACTCTGCATAGAAGGCTGCAGAAAACTCAATGGGTTCGAGGAAGGATTGAAGAATTTCTTAGATTGAACTTTGTATTGCGAGTTAACTAGTTGAAATTGCAGAGATCCATTATTGGCAAGTGCATTCATAGAATTGGAGTTGGAAGGCTAGCTTTGAATGAGAAATGCTCTTGATACATCATCTTGTTTTTCTTCGGTTAGTATTTACAAGCAATCATGCATTGCTGCACTACCCGCTGGAGTAGAAGAGGCTGCAGGAGTAACTATTCCATATTGTTTAAAAGCGATATTCTCTTGATCCAAGCACTGCTGCTATTATAGCAAACCTTGATTTTAAGGTTCCTACGCTAGTAACTGTGATTTATGCTTCTATTTTTGTTGCTTATCTTCTGCTTGTAAGACCACTTCTTAACGCAATTCTCCATGCGAAGAGCTTTCACTTTCTTCAAGTTAAAACTGCATAATATCAATATTTTTATTACGAGATTATCCTCTTTGCATCTCCTCAGCGAGAATTCCCAACTTATCGGAGTGTTTCTTTGATTTTTATCGTTGAAAATGAAGAATATTGGAGTTAGCATGATGATTGTTTTTAAGAATAACTTTTTTGATTTGGAGATTCTTCAGCTCAAGCTGCTTATTTAAACTTTTATCGAGCTCATAAGTTGGAATCTTCGAAAATCGCTGCTTGAATTTGTCAGAAACCATGAGATTGCTTAGACAATTGAATTCCTTTATGTTTCTGGATGTTATCACGAATTTCTCAAAGAATTCAAAGAATCTTATGAATTCCACTTCATCTTCAAATACTGCAGACTACTATTCACTATCATTATTGTCTTTTTCGCTGCTCACTAGCTGCGAAGAGTACACTGGCAGGAGATGAATCACAACTGAGTTCAGCACAGATGCAGCTTGCATGAGATTATCGGAGATCAAGCTAACTGCGAGTTACGTTAATTCCACTTTACAAAAAGTGCTCAACGATGTCTCCAATTCTCGTTGCATGCTCCTAGCAAGCACAAAGAGCTCCATGAGTGAAAGCAGCTTTCCGACTTGCATGGAGAATCCTGCTGGGTCATTGATCACAACACTCGACAGTTCCCGCAGAATACTCAATTTCTACCCGAAAACCTGCACGTATGCTGAATATTTCTGACATAATATTGAATGAACTTCTTCCACTGAAGTCTTGTAAACGGAGTTTTTAAAGCTGTGACTTTTATGGCTAAGATGCAACGGAGCTTTCAACTCTTACAATCCTCCTGAACTCAATGCTAGTTTACTGCTGATATGCTCCATAGGGACCTTCTTCAGTTATCCACCAGCACAAGAAACGGAGAAATGATCTAAACGATTAAGGTAATTCTCATTGTGTGGTTTTTTCTGGTTGGACTAAGCACTTGATATGTTATCATTATTCGAGATAATGCCATCTTCTCCATTCTGGAAATTTCCATCTAGGAAATTGCTATTCTGTCCAAACTGCTACAAGTTGAATCTATCTTTTGGATTACTTTCATTGGATTGGAAATAATAGTCACTCGGGAACTATGACAGCGCACTAAGCTCATCATTCGCGGATATCAATTCTCCGACCGATTCCGGCAGTAAATTCAGCATTTAATGCAGTAAAATCAAGCTCTTCAATTATTTTATCCATTTCTTATCTACGCAATCGGATATGTATTCGTTAAACACTTTCACAGCATTAGCCTGATCTACTTTGCTATCTTGACCCATAAGCGCTGAGAAAACTCTACTAAAATACTTATCCGCTTCAATGGAATACCCTGCAGCCCATGTTAATTTGATCAGAGCTGCTTCATAGGAATTTTTGTGAAACAAGCTGAATCTCTTCAGGATGCTATCCATTTTTTGAAGGGGGAGCTATTGTTCAATCCAATCAAAGAAAGACCTAACTAGAACCTTTAAAGATAAATAATGCTATTGATTTTTCTTTTTTTCTAATTTCTAATTTTCTTGAAAAAAATAATACCTATTAACCTGCAAAATAGATTTATTAATTGTTCGAAGAATGAAATTGAAAAAGATTGATTGATTTTATCATCTAGAAATAGCAATAATCTACAATTATTCCTTTGAGGCTACTACTTATTATTGTTTGTTGATAGGTGCTTTCAAAAAAAATGCTAAAGAAGCAATCAAAAAAGTGATTGATTAGTTCTTCTTTTAAAAATCTAACAGAAAAACTTGAAAATGCCATTTGTTAATATGAAAAAAACTATTCTTTTTCTATCTCCAAAAATCCAAAAAGAATTGTAAATTTTTCTTTTTGTTCATCTTTTGAAAAGCTCAATCTCTTTTTGCTTTTGCCTGAAGACAGTGATATTTCCCTCCCTTTTTGACAGAGCTTCATAATAAATAATTCTTTCTTGCAATACCTTTTGGATTATTTTTCATAATTTCAAAAGTGAATTCCTTTTTCATTTTGTCTTTTAATTATTTTCTTCTCTTTTTTGTCTTGAAAAATGGCTTAGTTTTTCATCAACAATCAACTAATCTTAAATCGATTTTAAAAAATAGATTTCTGTGAATTTTAAATAGAGATACATAGCGTTAAATCGAATACATCAACTCATACGAAACTAGATATCCTTTGCGTTTTTCAGATACATCCTCTTATTATAACTGTGTCAACACAACATCAATCAAACTTTCTTGGGAGCTTCCTTGTCAGTCTTAGCGACAACCTTTCTAGGTCTGACGGGAGGTGTTCTAATCCTTCTGGTTTCAGAATTTCTGACTCTGACGACTCTGCTGTGGATAGCGCAGGAGATGCAGTATTGAACCTTGCAGTAGAGCTTAGGAATCTAGTAAAGAGTCTGCTCGTAAGCGAGGAGGAGAGTGATATCTCTCTTGGAAGAGGCATCGACCATATCACGGACTGTGTATCTCTTGACAGCCTTGTCCTTGGGGACTTGTCTAGCACAGTTAGTGCAATCGACGGCACGGGTGTGTCCTCTGTTGCTTTGGCTTCTGCCGTGGTTTCTTCGCTTGACAGGCATTGATTTTTCTTGGTTTGATTTTTTGTCGATTTATGCAATTATATCCTTTGTTTTCTTTCTTTATATTTATCTCGCCGCCCTGCAAGCGCTGTTATTTCCCAATAATTTTAGATTCCTTTGAGCTTGTGATTGTGATATCGAGAGAGAGAAGCAAGAGAATATTTAGAGAAATGTAAATTAAGGCAAATTTGAATATTCTTGGATGATCTTTAAATTGTAAAAAAATGAGAGAACTAGAATAATATGAAAAGAATGATTTTAACAAAAAAGCAAAAAGAAACTTAAAATGTATTTAGTTTATTGATTTAAGAATGCTTTTTTGTAATTATCTGAAATTTACAACAACATGAGATTCTACATTATATTTGCATAATAAAAACAGATTAACTCAATATCCAATAGTTGAATAGATTCTCTTAATCACAACAAAAAACTCAAAGCCCACCCAAAGACTGAAGATTTGATTTAATCTTACTAAATGCTCCTGCAGAGTGAGAAAATAAACATAAACAATCTTAATATTTGCTCACTTGAGCATCTCCCTTATTTCTGCATTTCCCAGATTTAAATTGCGATTTACAATAATAAAAAACAAAACTATTTTATTCATCTTTTGAGCGATATCCACCCATATGTTATCTTTTTGTTTTGCATCGTTTTTGAACAATAGTAGCATGTGCTATTGGCTCATTTTGGAGCTCGAATTGTGGCAATTAGTTTATTGAGTTGTTCAGCTGTGAAAGAGCTGTCAATAACCTGCGAGTAACCTTCTTCAACCAGTTCCTTTATTATTGGATTCTTCTGTCCCTACGGCCCTAAATCAGTGTGCGCGATGATTAATCTAAACCAAAAACATCAAAGGATAATTAGTATTTCAAATAACTCAATAATCTTTTTTGTTATTTCCCCCTCCCTCTGATCAATCAATATCCATACGTTTTCTCAGCATGATTATCCTTCTCGAAATCTCTGATGAGTTTTAGCACATCATTCCCTTGCAGATCCTTTTGCCTTGCACTCATGAAAATGAATGAATACAGTCTCCCTCCATTAAAGGCACTCTGGAATTTGTCGAATAATGACTGTCCGCTCTTAGCAAACTCAAATGCAACACCTTCTTCGAATGTCATCGAAGACAATGTCAGCAACCCCTGCATGGACTCGTCACTAGCGAGGAATGTAAACTTATCGAACCCTCGGTATTTCAAGAGGAAATCTTCAGGCTTAGAGTATACGATCTACGGGTTTAGTCGCTCTTTCAGTAATGAATTAACGTGTTACGATGTAAGGGGCTTCTCGATTGCATCGTCGAACCCACGGAAGATATACGTATCTCTGCTGAACGTCTGCCCGCCGATTTGAGAGCTCACCGAGTTGAACAGCGCGATCAAGTGTGTTCTTGGCAGGGAGTAGTCTTTCTCGTAGGCTCTGATTTTAAGCATGACTTGGTTGCCATCGAGTCCTTTCTGCATGTTGATTCCGAGGATAATGAAGTGATACAGTTGTCGTTGCTATATTCCGAGGATGTATTTCGTAAAGGCTTCGTCTCCACTTGTGCACGTCGTTAAGGTCTTGGGCAACTCGTATTTCATGAAGGAAAGGTTCATCATGACCATGGACGAGTCCTCCATGACTAAAAACGAAGATTAAGCTGGGTACGAGAATAGCTCATTGTTGGAAGTGCATAAAATTGATGGTTGTCGGAAAGTTAGCTACTGGAATTTAGTATGGCTTGCACTGTGTTGATCCTTTGCTGCGGAGGAATTGGAAGAAGGCTGTTTGGAGCCTCTTCGAGAATCAATGGGCGATGGATTTAAAGATGGTTTGAGGCTGTTTTTATTCGGGTTGCTGTTGGTATTTGTTGCTGCTGGTTGTTGTTGTTGTTATTGTGACTTTGGCGCGAATGAGGATTTGTTATCGTCATTTTTCTTGGGTTTACTGAGCTGCCCACCGTTTTTCATGAACTAATCAAACTTATCAATGTTACTCTAGATATCCTTGGCTTTTAGCTGAACAGGTGATTGCTTTGGAGCGGGCTAAGCAGGTACAGTTGGCTCATTGTTTGAAGCAGATACAGATGAAGTACCATTCGCAGCAACAGCAGCAGTTGTAATAGCTGGTTTGGGGGAATGCAAATCTAATTCAACCAAAGAATGCGGTGTTTACTCATATAATTCTGATTATGATTCTCGCTTCTGAGTGACAATTAGCTATTTGCTATCCACTCTCCCCGCTGATATTCGGCTTGCAGAAGTTTATTGCTATTGATCTCCTCCGACCTTAGTGTTTGATTATCCTTCATCTAGTTTTATGACTGTCTTTGTAGATTGCTTGCTGTTGTTATTGCTGCCTAGATTTGAAGAAGATGGTCGCTTCAGTTACAGCTACTGTGGCTATGGCAAGGAGGTTAACATAAATTACTCATCTTGTGAAACGGATGGTTGTTGTTGCGGTGGCTGTGATATAAGTGGCTATTGTTGCTGTGCTAGCTATTGTGGTTACTATGGTTAAGCTAAACTACTACTATTATTTGACGCTATTTTGATTTCTGCTGGCTTGGAGTCACTTTCGATTGTGATTTTTTATTATTTTCCTCCAGGTTTAAAGAAACTACTAATATTCCCTAACTCAAGAGCATCCATTTCTTCTTGAGTCAGTTTCTTTCTAGCAGGAGGCGCTACTGGAGCTGGAGCTGTAGCAGTTGTTTTCTTTTCTTCCACACTAGATTATTTTACTGATTTATCAGCTTCTTTTTCTATTGGCTAACTTACCCCTTATTCTTTCAACTAAGCACTCTCTGGCTACCTACTACTCTCACTGGTAATCTTCTCAACTTTAAGGTTAATACCTTTTAATGCTTTGAGCGAGTTTTCAGCTGCTCTCATTTCTATCTCATCGAGCTCTGCCTATCTTTTAGCATCCATTACTTTCCCGAATGCACTTCCCTTGCCAATATCAACACCTAAACCTCGTTCTAAGTTCTTTTTAGCTGCATTATTGTTCTCCCTGACAAACAAACTGTTAGTAGTATTCGCTGTTGCATCACTGAGAAGCGAAGTAAAACTCTTCTTAGCAGTTTAACCAACTTCATCTTTGTTTCCTTGCATTTTGTCTTCCTTGATATTGTTTTTGTTACTTGATTCAGTGTTGCTTGCAACAGCAAAAACAGGGGTATCTTTAGTTCTCAGAGATATTTCAGCAATGTTGTTATTACTGTTTTGATTATTGCTATTATTGTTAGGGAACTCCGCTGTAAGTAAGCATGGATCTATGTTAGCTTTAGATTGTCTTGAACTTTGATTTTTAACTCTATCTAAAGCTTAAGTAAGTTTTAGCTCATCGTTCATTTTCATCATAGCTCGTTGATTTTCTTCCTCTTTTTGCTTGAGTCGCTGCTATTCCTGCTATTTTTGCAGCTATCTCTAAGCTTCTGCTTCTTCTTCAGCTTTTCTTTAAATCTCCTTCTGTTATTGCAGTTCCAAATCTTCTTTCGCTTTTCTAATAAGCTCCTTTTCTTTCTGCTTTTGAAGTAAATCTGCTTTGATTTTCTCTTATTTTTCCTCATTTTCTCTTCTTACAGCTTCTTCTTGTTATTGTTATTTTTATCTTTTCTGCTCAATCTCAGCTTACACTTATTTCTCTAGATCATCTTTCCTTTGCTTTACCAATGCTCCAATCTAAGCAGTAGTGAATGGTTTCACAAATATCTAATCAAAACCATCTTCGCTACATTTCAAATTGTTCTTTTAAAACTCTTCACAAAGACCAATTATCCAGCTATTTTCAATTAAAAAATTTTTTTCAAATTAAGCAAATAATCAAACAATCCCACCAACAAAATCAAATAATTTAAATCTTAATTTACGTTCTCTTCGCTTGTGTTCTGCTTTCATTCGCTCTGATTTACTATATCGTCGCAAGGGTGTTCTTCTCAACTTAGATGATTATCAGCTGATAGAGTTACCCAGAATTAGCATTGGAGAGATATTTATTTAGTGCAGAAAGCTCACTCATGGCAATCTCAGCAACAGAATCCATTTCTTCCAAAGTTTGTTTCACAGCCATCAGAGTTGAAGGTTGAGAATCGCATACCAATCCTGTGAATTTTGATTTGAAAACATATGTGTTTTGAGCAGATGAAGTGGATGCATCAGACGAAGGATCTAAGCGAAAACAAAATATTCAACGAGAAGCAAATATGTAATTGATTAACAGATATTCCAAAATAAATTTGATTGTTTGTTACATTCAATAGGTGGATTGAGTCGGAGCGTCTGCAGGTCATTGAGAGCTGCTCTTAATACAGGTTTTTCAAAAGCCTCATCGAATCCTTTGAACAGATAAGTCTCCCTGGACTTTGTCTAGCCTCCAATATCACCATTTATTGAGTTGAACAACGCTGCTAAGTACCTAATATTCCAAAAAGGATTAAACAAAGTAATGTTCACAAAAATACTCCAATAACTAGTAGGAACACTGTTTCTTTGTTTTAGTTTATATTTCCTTACGTTTTGGGTACTTTCTGAGTGGTTTCATGGTTTCTAATCATTTAGAATAGATCTAAGCCCGTCTCTGACTTTGTTTTAACTTCTTAACCTATCAACGCAAAATGGAACACTTTACATTGCTCTAGCTACTCTAGATAGAACTTAAACGCTTAATCAGGTTCTTTGAAAGAATGAAACTTCTTCTCGTGGTCGAGTTTCATGTACGGAAGTGTCATATTCACATTTGAGGAATCCTCTAGCAGTAAGATTGTGCAGATAGCGTTGTAGCTGTATTTTTCGATGATTTCTTGTTTGGCTGGTGGTACTGGTAATAGCAGTTCTTCGATGTCTTGATTGGGTAGTTATTTATCTGATAACTAGAGCTATTATCTAGTTGAATACAATTATTAATTCGATAGAGATTATTCTTCTTCAGT
>Ga0302271_10005207_pt1 | contig 9985 bp, 15 predicted proteins | sample III_Bog_N1_1_FD_198767 | JGI IMG/M metagenome (GOLD analysis project Ga0302271, IMG submission 198767) | Peat permafrost microbial communities from Stordalen Mire near Abisko, Sweden - III_Bog_N1_1 | ecosystem: Environmental > Terrestrial > Soil > Wetlands > Peat | place: Sweden: Abisko... | reverse complement strand
GATTCTATTAAAAAAAATATTTGAAAAGAATTAATTTAAGTTGATTTTATTCTGAGAAGAAAAAAAATGAGCAGTGAAAAAAAGAATCTAGACATTGCAGTCATCGGTGGTGGTTTGTCGGGTTTGCTGGCACTCAAGAGCATCGTTGAAGCTAACAAAAATCTGAAAGTGCAGCTCTTTGAAGCGAATGACAGAGTTGGTGGGAGAGTTTTCACTTATGAAAAACAAGGGTTCAAATTAGACAAAGGTGCATCATGGATTGGACCTACATAAACAAGGATGTATGAGCTTCTGAAGGAGTTCAACATTGGAACGATGCCGTAGTACGAGACAGGCAAGCATCAGATTGCTTATAAAGCCTCTGATAACTATTAGGAATACATCGCGATTGCAGGGTTAGTCCTCTCGTTGATTTCTTTTTTGATGTATTTTTCTGTGATCCTGACTGTGACTGTATTCTTCGGATTGGCTGCTCTGTTCATTGTGTATTTCTTGAATTTAGCTGATCACAAACTCAAGGAACTCAAGAAATTCTACAAGGGAACTGTTCCTCCTATTTCAATTGTAGCTTTGGTGATGTTTGGGGTTGCGCAATGGGAACTTGATTACAATGCTGCGAAAGTCAATTTAGAAGATCCATTCTCATCTCCAAAGGCTGCTACGTATGATTCTAAGAGCTTCAAGGACTGGGCTATGGAAAGACTAGGAAGGGACTCAGTTCCTTTTAAGATATTTTAGTGTGCAACCGACACTATTTTCGGACTGGATATTGGTGAGATGTCTGCCCTTCATGCACTGTTTTACATCAAGTCAGCTGGAAATTTCGATATGCTCGTCACTGGAAAAGGAGGAGCTTAGCAAGATCGTATTCAGGGAGGATCTTCTGCGTTACCTCTTGCCTTGCATTAGAAATTAAAAGAATACATAACTCTCAGCAAGCCTGTCGCGCAAATCGACAAGAAAGATAACGGAGAGGTGAGTATTACCTTCGAGGATAAGACTGTAGTTGCTGCTAAGAAAATCATTGTAGCTGTACCTCCTCATGTCTTGGCTAAATCGATTAAATTCACTGGAATCCCTCAATAGAAAATTGACTACTTCAACGCTGTTAAATCAGGGGAATTAATCAAGTTATTCGCTGTTTTCAAGAAACCTTTCTGGCGAGAAAATGGACTCAGTGGGCAGGTGTTGTCAACTGAAAAGCAGCCATGCTTGATCTATGATGTGTCCTCTGAAACGCATGGAATCATTCTTGCATTCATGATTGTGTCCCATTCGACATTCTACACAAATCTTGAGGAGACCGTGAAGAAGGACTATTTTTTGAGTCATCTAGGGAAGTTCTACGGACAAAAGGAAGTCTTCGAGAATTTCATTATGTTCTCAGACGATAACTTTCAAGGCGACAAATACGCTGTTGGCTGTCCAGTAGCATCCATGCCAATCGATGGATGGAGGGATTTCGGCAGTGTCTGGAAATAACCCACTGATAATGCGATTTTCTGGGCGTCCACGGAGACTTCGACGATTTGGAACGGATTCATGGAAGGAGCTGTTAGAGCTGGTGAACGTGCTGCTTAAGAAGCACTTCTGGCTTTACAATGAAGAAGCCTAGGAGGAAATAAAGAGAAAAACAAGGAAATCTTCTAATATTGTTAGTTTCACTTTTACATGTAAAAAGTGGTAATTTTACAAATATCAAGAATACGATTTATTCAAATCATCAATCACAAAAGGGAGGGGGATTATGAGCGAACGAACGAAAGAAGGATAATCTTAAACTAGAACATTTCTTGCTTCTCTCTCTCTGTCTTTTTCTTTTATTTTTTAATTATTCGAAACAAAAAAGCTAATCAAAAAACAATTTAACTTCCAACAGAACACATTTGGTAACTGCTTAATAACTCTTTTCCTTTCTCTTGACTATGTACAACTTCTCCATTGGTGGTGCATCTAAGGATCCGTACAATTTCTCTATCGGTGGTGGAGGAGACTCCAAATCGAAAGGATTCGGACTAACTGGAAATCTTTCTAAAGCTCGTGGTGGTGGTCTCACAGGAGGTGTGTCTTCTTCATTTATGTCGACATCATAAGCTAAAAAACCTAGCTCAACTTATAGCTCTGGTTTTGGCGGAGGATTTGGGGATTTGAAATCAATCACCTAAGCTTCATAAAGCGCTCAATCATCGAAAATAACTACAAGTGCTGGTACAACTTCAGCTGTTTCCAACAAAAAAGGATAAGCATCCACTGCAGTTTCATCCTAACCATCAGGCTAATCTGTAGCCACTAAGAGCAACAACGCCAAGAAAAAAGGAGCCAAATCTAAATTCGGCGAAGACATAATCCCAAGGCGATTTGGATTAAGATACGATCCTCCCACAATCATCATGGAATACATGGTACCAACAAATGGTAAGCTCTATCATCACAAGATGAAGATGATCAAACTTCAAAAGGACACAGCTGTAAAAGATGGATTAGAGTATCTTAGGAAGAAGCACTCAACGTATCTTGTGAACGATAATGTCTCCGATGACTAATTGATCGCCCTCATTGAAAGACTGTAAAAGAGACTGCCAACTGAAAAGAAGAATTCCATCGGGGGAACATCAGCAACAGCGAAAACAACTATGGATTCCAAAAATGGCAAATCTACTAATAGCACCACTATTGCAGCTACATCTAAGAAATCAGATTCAATGACTACTTCTACACCTATCGGTAAGGCACAAGCACCTGGGAAGATTGAGCCACTTAAAAAATCCAATAGTCTTGCTCCATTAGGTAAAAACAATGATTTCTCTGAACCGAAAGCATCCACTATGATAAGAGGTGCTACAACAACAGCAAATTCAGGGTTTGGAGGGAGTAGCACTATTCGATCTAGCAGTGTAGGGATGTCCAGCAAATTAACTAAAAAACAAGAATCAGAATCAGATGAAGAATTGGACTAAGATGAAGAAGATGTGTTTAAGTATGCGTGGAGCAAAAAAGGTGCAGGCAGTATCCAAGCGAATAAGCCAGTGCCATTAAGCAGTGTAAAGAACGATTTTGGTAAGGAAAATGGTATGTACGGTAAGAATAAAGTAAATTTAGCCAAAGGATATGGTTAAGAATCGGATGACGACGACGATGATGAAGATGAAGATCAATATGATTAAGAAGACGAAGAAGAAGATGAGGATGATGATGGGATTGATTACCATACGTATAATTTGAATAAATTATCAAATGATGAGCTGAAGAAGCATAAAGACAAAATGGAGAATCTGTTTAGATAAAATAGCCTCAAACCAGGCGATAAAGATTATTAGTATAACGTTGAAGAAGAATTCGATCCAGAAGAAAGCAACGAGTGGGATGAAGATGAAGAAGAATGAGAAAAAGCATATGAAGATAAAAATAATTTATGAATATTGGAATTTACAGTCATTGCATATATTCAGAATTAGCATTCAAAAAACAAGTTAAACACAATTATTTTGAGTCCACTGGGAAACATTCTATGGTGGGTTGCCTTGATAAGAGAGAGTTAATTCATATTTTGATTGGATGCTTTTGGTCTGGAAAATATTCGATGAGACACAATTCTATTTTGAAAGTTGATTATTTTGTTCAGTTCAATCACGAGAGTATTGATGGGTATGGAGGCTGCTTGCTATTCGGAATCGTAGAACTTTAGAAAGTAGAGAGACGATCATAGCTAAAGCAGCGAGGTTTCATTGATAGATTTTGATGACTTACTGTTGTTGTTGATATATTTGGAGCTGCTGTGACATATTATGGGTTGGAAATTGTATTTTAAGATAACATTTATTGCTATTATCGGGAATGGGTATAAGGAAATTGAGTGCTGCTATTAGATTCTGTGTTGTTGTTGTTTCTGCTATCCTAGTGATTAAATGAGACAGTTGACTCTGCTCTTTGAATCTATCTCTTAGCATAGTTTAAATGTGTCTACTACTACTATTCTTACTATTTCTCTGCCTCTGTTATTTACCTGTCATAACTGTAATTGCTTCTCTTTCTTATGCCTATTATCTTCATCCCTTCACACTATTACGCCTATTACTCTTGCTTATCTTATTATTTTATTTGCATTAAAGAGACATTACTTCCTTATGAATTGATGTTCCTTGCTATAATTGCTGGTTTCGGGATGGAACAATGAGAAGATACTGAATTCTTATGAGTATTCATTGTTGGTAATGAAGGAGTTAATTGACAGTTGGAGTTGGTTTACTAGTGGTGTCTAAGAGATTGCAAATCAGATGGAAGATGAGGTTTAAGCTTGAGAGGTAGACTAGAAGGAGAACTCAGGATTGTCAGTTATTCATTGAAAGCTGTTGTTCTGGAATTACTACTATTACTGTTGCTGCTGGTGTTATTATTATTATCACTACTGTCTATGTATCCCTGATTCTTTACAACAGCAGAGGAGATAGGCGATCTTGGTGCATCTACACTATGATGATTATGATCTTTTTGAATAATCTTAGCTTTCACCAGGCGCGTGATGGATGATTCTCTGCGCAGTGATTTATTAGTTTCTTCTGTGTTTGTAACTAAATTATTTGTTCGATCTTGAATGCTAGTATTACTATGATCACTAGTTTGTGTGGTATGTCTTTGTGCTAGATGGAAACTCTGCGAAGGACAAGTGTAGTTCTAATCGAAGGGTGTTACCGTTGCAGATATTCCTACGGAATATTATTCCTGCTGGTTAAATGTTAGTGCTTCTGAAGCCATTGGATTCTTTGAAGTAGATGATCCAGGTGATGAGGAAGATTGGAAAGTAGTTGAACAGTGATGTGTTGTTGGAGCTGTTTGCTACTGAGATTCCTGCAATTAGCATTGCTGGGATTGTTAGCTTTGGCTTCTAGCAGCTGCAATAACAGAATAGCTATTTGTATTATTAGTAATCTGCTGTGGTTATTGATTAACTAGAGATTTTGCTGCTTAATCTTTAGGAATGATCTTGAAACCATTGTATAATTGCTCGTTTGATTGCTATTGAGTTTCGCTAGCAGCTGTAGTTGTAAGATGTATTATTGATTTGTTATGGCGAGTACCAATCATATTTAAAGATGATGATGATGATGAAGGTTACAATGATGGCTCTGTCTTCTCTTTCTTCTTAATCTCAGGTTGATTCCTTTCTGGATGATTACTTTCATTATATTGAGTATTCAACACCACTAATGGCTGTTATAACCTCTCTATTTACCCATTTTTATGGTTATTATTTTACTGAATCCTTCTGAAATACTAATTTTAGTCATCTTACTACTGCTTCTGTTATTTATTTTCAACTGTTTACCCTATTTGAATTGCTACTTTACTATTTTATCTATTATTCACATTTTCTTAATTCTCCTTATCTGAATCATCCAATCGACACTCTAACCCTTTTATCTTCTGTTACTTAGACTATTTCAAAATACTTTTCTATCCAAGAGACTCCATAACTGCCTCAAAGTCAGTTCTCGTGAAAATCACATATGCAGATTTATCATAAACTTCCTTGCATTCCTGATACACACTCCAACTGAAAAACACATAATCACTCTCTCTTCTGCGTTGACTCTCTGTGCTAATCATCTTACTTCCGTATTCTTGAGTTTATTGCTATTATTATTATTATTCCCTCAAGGCATCCTCCAATCTGAAGATCTTTCGTTCATTCAGCTTATCTTTATCCTTATGCTTTGTGGAGTCTACTTTCATTTATCCATTGAATTATCCGACTCGATCGAGTAGCTTTTCAACGTGAGTATCTGCATCTTTACCATACATTTACAAACCCTTTTTGGGATTAATTTTGTTAGCATTTTCAAGTGGAGAAGCCATCGAATCTATTCGTTCATTTGAACCGACTCCAACCAAATCAGCAGGATATATCTCCCTGGCACTCTTCGGAATCCCTCTATCTGTCTCAGCTTCTTTGCTGTCTGTGGAGCTGTTTCTGCTAGCAAGCGTGTCAATGCCTCCTGACATGTAGTATTCTTTGATTTATTTATCTCTTTGTTCACTGTCTCGTGCAATCTAAGCGATGTTCTCAATCTTCTGATCGAGCTTTTCCAAGATTGAATCGTAGCTACTCGCTTGATGTTTACTGCTGTTTGCAGAGGATAACGATAATGTAGACCATCCACCGTAGCCGTTGTATTGATAGGACTTTTCGTCTGAACTGTTAAGAGGATTTGACATTATTTGGAGAAATCTCACTCCCTATTAGATTTGATTTTGTTTCAAGAGAAGAGAATAATTAAGCTAAGCTGCTTTGATCTCTCGATGAGTTTCCCTTTGAATTCAAATAAAATAAATCATGTATCTCTTCCCCTAAACCAACCGACACCTCTGATTGCTTTGTTAATACATCCCTTTTTACATTAGTGTTATATATTTCTTTTGATTCCATTTTGTAACCATTCGAATATTGTTTGATTTTTGGATTCCACCTGAGAAAATGAGAAAAAAGTTGTCAATTTCATATTCTTTTTCTTCTAAAATCAAAATAAAAAAAGAAAGATTTTTGATAGATTAAGACATTCCTCTTCTGTTTCTTTCTCCTTTCAAAAGACACAAAACTAATAGATAAACAAGAGTTAATCAAGAAAATTAAGCTAGTATGCATTTATTACCCATTCCAAAGAGAAGAGAAACAATTTCCCTAAAAAAACAAATCAAATATCTTTTTAACTGAAAAACTCTTTGAAAATGAAATTTAGTATCTTTCTTTTCACTATTTTCTTCTTTCTAAATCTAATTTTTAACTCCCATCCTTTCTCTCCCCCCAGATAATTGCTAACCAATTATTTTTTTCTCTTATTTTCTATTCACTGCTTCTTAACTCAGATGAATTTAGAGTTACTGCATATGTGCTGCCAATGTATTGTTTATTTTGTGTTTTTGTTGTTATTGTTATTTTTGAAGTTGGTTTTGTTTTTTGTTGTTTGTTTGTGTTATTTGTTGGTTTGTTTGTATTCTTTTTCTTATTTCTTTTTTTCTTTATTATTGATAATTTTTTTATTCATAATTTTTAATCGTTTGTTTGATTCTTTTCATCTTTGATGAAGTGAATATAGCATGAAAATTTAGTAGAAAATCAGTTTATGAAAGAGAAAAAATGGCATAAATGGAGCATTATGAGCTTAAATTAAAGGCTTTTGATAATAGGGCTACGGCTTTTATTGAAGCTAAGGGGGAGTTTGAGAAAGATTTTAGTTGTAGAGAGAGAGAGAGAAAAAAAGGAATAGAGATAGATATATTTAGTAAAAATGATAATATTTTCGATATTGTTGTTTCTTTTGAGGTTATCTTTATTCCCCTTCGAATGAGACTCAACTCAATTAGCTGAGAATCGAACGGAGCTTCTGAAATAAAGCGAAACGATAAAAACTCACGGGATTCGTCGCAGTGTAGCGTGAAGCGCAAAAATTATGTTCGTTCTCGTCGGTTAATTGCGTTGTAGTCCTATTGCTTTGTTTTTATGTTGTGGAGCTGCTGCTGAGTGTGCCTTGGAGAGAAAAGAGATAGAATATTTACTAGTCTCCTGATCTCCCCAAGGAGTGGAGAAGGTTGGTTTGATTTCTAACCTCGATTGCTTCTCCTCTTCGCTGCTTTTTCTTTTAGACAGTCTGTTAAGAGGGTGGAACTTACAGGCGCAATATCTCTGAGAATTATTATTGTTTTCCTCATAAAAAGGAAACAAAATAATACTCCCTTTTTTCTCAGATCTTCCTCAAGCTTTCTCATTTCCTCACGATCAATCAGATACGCTTTCAAGCTAGCAGATGATATATAAAGCGCGTCAAGTGAACGGAGTGTATTGAAATAAGAAGAGCATAATGAGAGCGATGCGAGGAAAGGGGAGCAGGTTGTTTTTCTCAGAGGTATTTGGAAGATTTCTCTCTGTCATATGTTGAATAAAAATATATAAAAAGATTTCTATATATTTTTAAGGAAATATTCAAGAGAGTTGCACGAGAAATGAAGGCTAGTTCTATATGATGTAGTCAAGCTAAAGATGACGACTGGCATCAGAATCGAAGTTGCTGGGATATCATTTCTAGAGCTAGGCATGCAATGTATTCAGGACATCATCTTTCTTAAGCAAGCTAAGGTATCAATCTTAAGACAGAATCTAAGAGTCCTAATTGATGCAATGCATGCTAATTTTAATCTTCCAGGCTTGCAAGAAACCCTCTTGGTTGAGATAATCTTGGCGACTACTTTAAAGAAAAATATCGAAGGAGAAGAACGGGTCGAAACAAACCCAGGTGTGAAACAGATAACTTTCACAGTTGCACCTGCCTCTCGAGAAACAAACTACCGAAAGAAGAGCAAGTGCCATAAAAGAAACTGCAGAGGTTTATATCTCAATGAAGGTACAAGGATTTAATCTATGATGGGGATATGCGAGGGTCCAGCTGCTGAATCAGGAGACTAACTAGAGAAAGTGAGAGAAGGTGTGTGTGTGTAAAGTGCATAGAAGTATCTCAAGAAGCCAAACTGCCGGACAAGGATCCAAGCGTTGTAGTTGATATTATTGATTATCTGTTTGTTTGGGGGAAGTTAATTATATTGTATTTTCTCCCTTGAGAAAGTCATAAATTCAAACTCAACGCTTTTCTTAGTTTTTCCTCTTTTTTATTTTGTTTTATTCGCCCCAGCAGTTAGGATTAATTATTCATTCCTTTGCATCTCTCGCATTAACGTCGTTTAGCTGCATTTTTTATCTAGGAATAATTATTGATCTTTAATGAATTTGGATATTTTTTCCCCACATTAAGGTTAGGTATTTTAATCAAGGGGATGTTGGAAGAGTGCTGATGAATATCTCATTATCATAGAGATTATTAGTATCTGGGGGAATAAAGATCAAGAAGTAGAGATAGCAGTATTTTTCTGTGGCTAAAGTTCCAGCCAAAAATACAAACCTACAAAATCAAATCAATAGTTTTTGTTCATTTTAGTAGCTCACAAAGAAAGAAAACAAACAGGAAAAAATTGTAGAAAATGTCATCAGGAAAGTAGACTAAGTAGAAGAAGGTAGAAGAGAAGAAGGAGTAGAAACTTCAAAAAGAATAAGAAATGATCAAGAAGAACAAGGATGAAGAAGAAGAGGATGAGGAAGAAGAGGAGGAAGAAGTTGATGAGGAAGAGGAAGTTGAAGAGGATGAAGATGAAGAATCAGAAGAGGACACAAAGAAACAAAAAGTTGATGCTGATAATAAAGACAAAGATGCTAAGAAATCTGAAGAAATTGATATTAAAGTAGCAGAAAACGAAGAGGAAGAAGTGCCTACTACATTTGAGAGCTTAGGAGTACAATTCAACATATTTTATCAGTGATTTATTTCTTTAACCATAATTTTATCTTTTTTTTAGGTCTGCGAAGAGCTCGTTGAAGCTTGCTAGAGATTAAAATACACTATGCCAACTCCCATCCAACGAGAGAGTCTACCCTACACTCTGAAAAAGAAAGACATGATCGCCTTAGCTGAAACAGGTTCAGGCAAAACCTTAGCTTTTGCACTTCCTGTAATTCAAAGTCTTCTAGAAAACCCTTAGCCCTTCTACGCTCTGGTTTTATCTCCAACAAGAGAACTCTGCATGTAAATCGCAGAACATTTCGAAGCAATCGGTGTTGGTATCGGACTCAAAAGTACTGTTATCGTTGGTGGTTTAGATGCTATGGCTCAAGCAATCGCTTTAGCAAAAAAACCACACGTTGTGATAGGTACTCCAGGGAGAATCTTATATCACATGCAAAACACAAAAGGATTTTAGTTCAAATCACTGAAATTCCTTGTGCTCGATGAAGCTGACAAACTTTTGAATATGGATTTTGAGAAGGATATCAATTTGATTTTGGATATCATTCCAAAACAGAGAAATACTTTTTTATTCTCTGCAACGATGACAAATAAAGTGCAGAAACTCCAGAGAGCGTCTCTGAAAGATCCTGTTAAAATTG
>Ga0302271_10005206_pt1 | contig 9989 bp, 6 predicted proteins | sample III_Bog_N1_1_FD_198767 | JGI IMG/M metagenome (GOLD analysis project Ga0302271, IMG submission 198767) | Peat permafrost microbial communities from Stordalen Mire near Abisko, Sweden - III_Bog_N1_1 | ecosystem: Environmental > Terrestrial > Soil > Wetlands > Peat | place: Sweden: Abisko... | reverse complement strand
CAATGGTGAACCTACTATGTATACGGATTTTGAAGGTGTAGTGGACGATACCATTGCATTGCGCAATGAGTTTTTCCCCGATGCAAAAATCAGCGTGCTGTCCAACAGTACATTGATACATAAACCGAAAGTCTTTGCAGCTCTCAATAAGGTGGATAACAACATATTGAAAATGGACTCGTCAATTAATTCCACGCTCATGCTTTTGAATAAACCAAAGGCCATTTCATTCACACGCGACTGGTTAGTCACACATTTGAAGCGCTTCGACGGCAAATTAATTATTCAAACACTTTTTCTAAAAGGTGAAATTGATAATCGGACAATTGACAATACAACCCGAGAAGAGGTGACGGCTTGGCTCGAAGCTATCAAAGAAATTAAGCCACAGCAGGTAATGATTTATACGTTAGAGCGCGACACGCCTAATCATACCCTTCAAAAGGCTACAAAAAAGCAGCTTACGGCAATTGCAGCACAAGTAAAAAGTCTAGGAATTGAGGTTTCGATTGCGGGTTGAAATGACAAAAAAGGGGAGAATTTGTTTTTTATTCGTTGTGATAGACATTTTTTTGTATATTCGTGCCCTGATTTTAAACTTTGGGAGAGATTGCTGCTTTTAGATTGTGATCCCTTATACAGTTTGATAATCAAACACTTATTGACCTTGAAATTATAATCAGAAACAAAATCATATTTTAATTGAAACAAATCAATGGCAACATTAGAGAAAATTAGAAGCAAAGGAGTGTTCTTATTGATAGTCGTAGGGTTAGCGATGTTCGCTTTCATCATTGGCGACTTTTTGAATTCCAGCAAGACCTATTTCGGTCAACAAAAACAAAAAGTGGGTGTTATCAATGGAGAAACCTTCAAATACTCAGACTATCAGGCTGCTATCGAACAGTTGACAACGGTGTACAAAATCGAAACCGGTCAACAAGGCAACGATGAAATGAGCGAACAGGTTCGTCAGCAAGTATGGGAAAATAAAGTCAGTGAAATTCTGCTCAATAATCAAGCCGAAAAATTGGGTATGGGCATCTCCAAGGAGGAATTGAAAGACCTTACCATCGGTAACCATATCAGCCCGATTATCTATAGCCGCCGTGCTTTTATCGACCCAAAAACAGGCACTTTCAGCAGAGAAAATCTTTTGAACTTCTTAGGAGGTTTAGAGCAGGCTGCCAAAAGTAAAGACAAACAGAATGCTGATCAGGTAAAAGAATACCAACAATACTGGGTGTTTTTGGAAGGAATGGTAAAACAAAATGCATTGCAACAAAAGTACAATGCATTACTGTCGAAAACCATCACGGCCAACTCTCTGGATGCCAAATTTGCATTTGATCGCAGCCAAACTGCGGTGAATATGATTTACACCATGCAACCCTATTTTTCAATACCCGATGCTTCGGTTAAAGTATCGGATAGCGAAATCAGCGACCTATACAGCAAACGCAAAGAACGCTACAAACAAGAGGCCAATTTCGACATCAAGTATATTCAATTTGATGTAAAACCCTCAAAGGCAGACTACGCTGAAGTTGAGAAAAAAATCAATGGTTTGCAGAATGAATTTACTACCACAAGTAATATCAAGTCTTTTATTAATGCAAACTCAGACGAAAAATATATTGACATGGCTATGTCCAAAACTGAGATTCCTGCTTTCTTACAAGATTTTGCTTTTAGTGGAAAAGCAGGTGACATTGTAGGCCCGAAACTTGAAAAAGACATCTATTACATGGCAAAAATTGTGGAAGGCAACATAAGCGAGCCTGATTCAATCAAACTCCGTCATATTGTAGTTGCTGAAAAAGATGAAGCAACCACTGCCGCTTTGGCCGATAGCCTTGTAAAAGCTATTAAAGGCGGTGCAAGTTTTGCCGACGTGGCTCAAAAATACTCCAAAGTACAACAAACAGCTACCAAGGGTGGTGAAATTGGGTGGGTACGTCAGGTAAATCTGTTGCAAAACCGTTTCAATCAGGAATTGGTAACAAAAATATTCAGAGGAGGTATCAACGAAATTGTAGTGGACAAACAAGGTGGTTCGGTACAAATTCTGCAGGTTACCGAAAAGAAAAACAATATTAGCAAGGTGAAATTGGCATTTCTTTCGCTCAAAGTGGTTCCAAGCGATTTAACCCGTGGAGCAATTTTTAATCAAGCCAGCGAATTTGCCACCGCAGCTTCAACCACCGAGAAATTTGATCAGGCAGCTAAAGCAAAAGGCTACGTGGTTCGTCCTTTGAATAATGTAGATCCTAATACCCCGCGTTTGGGCAATATCAAAAACTCCCGTGCAGCATTTCGTTGGGCAGCCAATGATGCTAAGGTAGGAGCCACCTCCGATGTATTTGTATCCGGCGAAACCAACGATGTATTGATTGTAGCAAATCTCGTTACATCACGCAAAAAAGGGTACCGCGATTTAAAAGAGGTTACAGCCGAATTGAAAGCCGAACTGATAAACGACAAAAAAGCTGAAATGATTATCAAAAACATGAACACAGCACTGGCTTCTGCAAAAACAGTTGAAGGTCTTGCTGCATCATTGAAACAAAAAGTCGATTCAGCTTCAAACCTTACTTTCTTTAGCACTCAAGCCGGATCGTTGGGAATGGAACCATCGGTAATCGGAGCAGCTTCGGTAGGCAAAGCCAATCAGGTTTCAGCACCTATCAAAGGAAAAACAGGCGTATATGTATTCAACATTATCAACATACAACAAAAGAAAGATGCATTTGTGTTGAAAAACCAAGTGGACATGCTGAACTCACGTTACGCTTACATGTTGCCTTACATGACTTTACAAATACTTAAAGACAAAGCTGACATCACAGACAACAGAGTCAAATTCTTTTAACCGATAAAGATTCAAGATAAAAGGCACTTCGTATAAAATTCGAAGTGCCTTTTGCTTTTTAAAAAGACAAATAACAGGACGAAAAACAAGCTGCCATTTACCTTGTAAACAAAAATTGATAAAGTTTGCCCCCGCACAACAACTCTTAACCAAAACAAGCTTCAAAGCGGTTAAAAAAGCCTGAATATCGGGAAATGACCAGCAATATCAAAATTTGTTACTACATTTGCATCACTATAAAAAACTCATGTTGAGTTTACAATCAGACTACACATAAATGTTTATTGTTTAGCAGTTTAGTCTAATTAATCGGTGATATTGCAATACGGCAATTTGAAACTCAAATCCCTGATAACGGGGTTTATATGTTGTAAATTATTATTATATAACCCCATACGCTACATGAAAAGAGTCCTGAAAGCCGGGACGAGTTGCATGTGTCCTTGATGTAAAAAAATAAAACGATCACATGAAACAGATAAAACATTTGTTTATTCCGCTGTCAATTATTGGATTATTACTCCTTAATTCATGCCTTAGCAGCAGTGTTACCAATTATTCAGATGATGCCCGCGTTTATAGCTTTTCTCTCAAAAGCGATAGCGTGCCTGCATTAGCAAAAGCAGTATTCACTGTAGATCAAACCAATAACATCATTTACAATGTAGATTCATTGCCTTTTAATACAAAACAGTACGGTAAATATAGAGCTATACCGGTGATCAGTACTTATTCTTCGGCAGCTATGTTCTTCAATGATACCACCTATACATCAGGTGATTCAATTGATTTCAGACGCTCTCAGACATTTAAAAACTACGCACAAAACGGAGTTGCTTACAAAACATATAAAGTGGATGTAAGAGTACACAAAGTTCAACCCGACTCTATCTCATGGCAAAAACGCACTTATCCTTCTTATTCATACAGCGAAACCGATCAAAAAACGGTTTATTGCAACAATCAAGTCATGCTTTTTGTAAATGACGGAAGTACGGTGCATCTCTTTAACACCACAAGAGCCTTAACTTGGTCTGCAGATGCTTCAACGAATTTACCGGCAACAGTGTCATTACAAAATATAGCTGTGCTCAACAATATTCTCTATGTGGTAAAAGATGGCCAAACAGTACTAAGCAGTAGCGATGGCATAACATGGACTTCAGTCACCGTAAGTTCAGCCAACCAACTCAACTCATTGATTTGCGCATACGACTCAAAACTATTTGCAATCACACATGACTCAGGAAACATATATTATGTATCTACATCATCTGATGGCAAAACATGGACAAATCTATATGCAGTACCAACCGATTTTCCTGTTAGCAACTATGCTGCAACTGCCTTCACTCCACCCACAGGAACCACCAAATTGCTGATCGTTGGGGGTATAAATTCTATCGGTTCGGTTGTCAATTCAGTATATAGCTATATGACAAACAGTAACTGGATTAACTTTATCACTGAATTAGGAAAAGGGACATTCCTTCCCCGTAAGGATGCCGCTATAATCTGGTACGATAATAAAGCATTACTAATTGGGGGAACTCTCACAGATGGTTCGTTAGTAAAAGATACTATTTCATGCTCTCGTACAGAAGGTTTATTGTGGACAACAAGTGACACACTAACTGCTTTTCCAACAACGCTGAATTATAAACTCCGAACCAAAACATCTCTCGTTATGGACAAAGAGTATAGGCTATTTGTGGTAGGAGGCAAAGATGCCAATGGAAATTTCCTCAAAGAAGCCTGGGTAGGACGTAAAAATAAATTAGGCTTTGGTTTACCCGCAATGTAAACTGAAATAACATTACTGATATACAAAAGCTGTTCTTTCGGGAGCAGTTTTTTGTTTACACCACTTCATGATACACCTTTTACCCCCAATATCATCCCCTGTTACCGGAGTAATTGACTTACCGGCATCCAAGAGCATCAGCAACCGTGCACTCATATTGTCGATGCTCAGCTATAGCGACCTGCCAATTCATCATCTTGCCGACTGCGACGATACACGAGTAATGTTGCACACGCTCGAATCAAACGACAACCACTTCGATATTGGAGCTGCAGGTACTTCCATGCGATTTCTCACAGCTTATCTGTCGAAAATTGCAGGAGAATGGACATTGACGGGGAGCGAAAGAATGAAACAACGTCCCATCAAAGTGTTGGTGGATGCACTCAACCAACTGGGAGCAAAAATTGGATATGTGGAAAAAGAAGGTTATCCTCCGCTACGCATTTTCGGAAGTGCACTACAGGGTGGTGAGATAACACTTGCCGGCAATATCAGTAGTCAATACATATCGGCTTTATTAATGGTGGCGCCTACCATGCAAAACGGACTTACCATTACACTGACCGGCGATATTATTTCTCAGCCCTACATCAAAATGACCTTGCAGATGATGGAAAACTTTGGGGTGAAAGCCACTTGGAATGACCATCAAATAACTATTCCCACACAAGAATATAAACCTGTGGAGTTTTCGGTAGAATCCGATTGGTCGGCTGCCTCATACTGGTACTCCATCGTATCATTATCGCCCAAAAGTGAAATAAAACTGCTTGGTCTACAAAAAGAGAGCGTGCAGGGTGATTCGAAAGTAGCTGAAATTTTTACGTCATTGGGAGTTCATACCCAATATGTGTCGGATGGCGTTAACCTGACAAACAATGACAATTATTCCACAACGCTGACTTACAATTTCAGCGACCAACCCGATCTGACGCAAACATTTGTGGTTTGCTGCTGCCTGCATCATATTCCGTTTTATTTTAGTGGTCTTCAGACATTGAAAATAAAAGAAACCGACAGAATTGCGGCTCTCATCCACGAAATGGCAAAACTCGGTTTTGTATTGCACGAACCCGAAGAAGGATCGTTGGCCTGGTGTGGCGAGCAAAGCCCGATTGAGGCTCCAGCCGCTATTCACACCTACGAAGACCACCGCATGGCTATGGCCTTTGCTCCGGCGGCTTTACGCCTGCCTATCGCTATCGAGCACCCCGAAGTAGTTTCCAAATCCTATCCGAAATTCTGGGAAGATTTGCAAAGCGTGGGATTTAGAATTCAATAAGAAAAAAACAGGCTGTCTAAATATTTTAGACAGCCTGTTTTTTTCTTATTCTATTTTTTATTATGCATCAATTTTTGCATAGGTAGCATTTTCTTCAATAAACTGACGGCGTGGAGCTACATCGTCACCCATCAACATTGAAAAAATATGATCTGCATCGGCCGCATTTTCAATGGTAACCTGACGCAAAGTGCGATTCTCAGGATTCATGGTAGTTGTCCACAATTGCTCGGGGTTCATCTCTCCCAAACCTTTGTAACGTTGCACATGCACCGAATTTTCATTCCCATCGCCATACCTGTCGATAAATGCAACGCGTTGCATCTCGTTCCAGCAGTATTCTTCCACCTTTCCTTTGCGGCAAAGATAAAGAGGCGGGGTGGCAATATACAAGTGTCCACGTTCAATCAATTCTTTCATATGGCGGAAGAAGAAGGTCATAATCAATGTATCAATGTGGCTTCCATCCACATCAGCATCGGTCATCACAATAATTTTGTGATAACGCAACTTATCTACATTGAGCTGTTTACTATCATCTTCGGTACCGATGGTAACACCCAAAGCTGTGTAGATATTGCGAATTTCTTCGCTTTCGAGTACCTTATGAGGCATCGCTTTTTCCACGTTCAAAATTTTCCCGCGTAGTGGTAAAATAGCCTGAGTCATACGATTACGTCCCTGTTTTGCAGAACCACCTGCAGAGTCACCTTCGACAAGGAAAATTTCGCACACTTCAGGATGCTTTTCCGAACAGTCGGCTAACTTACCGGGAAGACCACCACCCGAAAGCGGCGATTTACGTTGCACCATTTCGCGGGCCTTGCGGGCAGCATTACGTGCAGTCGCAGCCAAAATTACCTTTTCTACAATTATCCGGGCTTGCTTGGGGTTCTCTTCCAAATAATTTCGTAAAGCTTCACCCACTGCCTGATCCACATAACCCATTGTCTCGTTATTACCGAGTTTGGTTTTTGTTTGTCCTTCAAACTGAGGTTCGGCTACTTTTACAGAAATAATAGCTGTGAGGCCTTCACGGAAGTCATCACCGCTAATTTCCATTTTTACCTTTTCCAGCATCTTGCTGTCTTCGGCATATTTTTTGAGTGTGCGGGTTAATCCGCGTCGGAAACCGGCCACGTGAGTACCACCTTCGATGGTATGAATATTGTTGACATACGAATACACGTTTTCGTTGTACGAGGTATTGTAAGTCATGGCAATTTCTACCGGTGTGCCGAATTTATCCGTGGATATATGTATTACTTTATCAATCAATTGTTCACGTGCCGAATCCACAAATTCGACAAATTCTTCCAACCCTCTGGTAGAAAAGAACAATTCGCTTTTGGGCGTGCCATCATCATTCAAAACACGTTTGTCGGTAAGCGAAATTTTAATTCCCGCATTCAAATAAGCCAACTCGCGCATACGAGCAGCCAATATATCGTATTTGAAAATAACTTCTGTAAATATTTCGTCATCAGCAAAGAATGTCACCAAAGTACCGTTTGCGGTAGTGGTACCGATTTCTTTCACGCTAAACATCGGAGCACCTTTTTGATACTCCTGCATATAAACTTTACCATTGCGATAAACTTCCACATGCAACAGTTTGGAAAGCGCATTTACGCACGAAACACCTACTCCATGCAACCCTCCGGAAACTTTGTAGCTTCCTTTGTCAAACTTTCCTCCGGCATGTAGTACGGTCATTACCACTTCCAACGCCGATCTGCCCTCTTTTTCGTGCATATCCACCGGGATACCACGTCCGTTGTCACTGACAGTAATTGAATTGTCTTCGTTGATAACGACATCAATTGTATCGCAATAACCGCCCATCGCTTCATCAATTGAATTATCAACAACCTCATAAACAAGGTGATGCAACCCTTTTACACCAATATCGCCAATGTACATGGCGGGGCGCTTGCGTACTGCTTCCAAACCTTCCAGCACCTGAATGCTACTGGCACCATAGGCTTTGGAGTCTGCTGTTCTTTGTTCTTCGCTCATAGTCGATTTATAATTTTAGTCACAAATATATTTGCACAAAAAGTGAACAAAGTTACCTTTTTCTACTCAAAATAACAAGCGTTTTTCATTGAAATGTATTAAAAAAAAGGCAAAAAAAAGCATGTCCGGCAGAAAAGCCACACATGCCTGTTGTAGTCGAATAAAATAATTAGTGAGTCTTGGCTTTAAACGCCAATGCATAGAGTTTTACCTGCTTCACCATCGACAATAGTCCGTTGGCCCGCGTAGGCGAAAGATGTTCCTTCAGTCCGATTTTTTCAATAAAATAGAGGTCTGCGGCAATAATTTCGTCAGCGGTATGTCCCGATAGCACATTTATGAGCAATGAAATAATACCTTTCACAATTACGGCATCACTCTCGGCAGTAAAAATTATTTTCCCGTCCTTCTCTTCAGCATTGAGCCATACACGACTTTGACATCCTTCAATCAGGTTCTGGGGAATTTTTGCTTTTTCATCCAAGGGTTCTAATGAATTTCCAAGGTCAATCAAAAAAGCATATTTATCCATCCAATCAAAAAACACTTCGAACTCTTCAATTATCTGGTCTTGTTTTTCGTTTATCGTCATCTCTTTGTAATTCAAAATTTATAACTTATTCTATTTAAGCATGTAGCGTCAAAACATTTTTCGTACTCGCTCTACACCCGCCACCAGCACATCAATTTCTTCTTTGGTATTGTAAAACGCAAACGATGCACGCACTGTACCCTCAATACCCAATGTGTGCATAAGCGGCATAGCGCAATGATGTCCCGTGCGTACCGCAATACCCAGTCTATCAAGCAATGTGCCCATATCAAAATGATGAATGGTGCCTACAAGAAAGGAAATAACACTAGCTTTGTTGGCTGAAGTACCAAAAATGCGCATCCCTTCTATTTTCATCAATTCATCAGTAGCATATTTCAATAACTGATGTTCATAATCTCCAATTTCTTTGATTCCAAATCGTTGCATATAGCGAATTGCTTCGGCCAAAGCCACCGAACCCACATAATCGGGTGTCCCTGCTTCAAATTTGAAAGGCAATTCGGCAAAAGTGGTTTTTTCGTAAGTCACTGTAGCAATCATCTCTCCCCCACCTTGGTATGGGGGAAGTTTTTCTAACCATTTTTCTTTACCATACAGCACTCCAATACCATTCGGTCCATACATTTTATGTCCGGAAAACACATAAAAATCAGCATCTAATGCCTGTACATCAACCTGTGTATGAGGCACTGCCTGAGCTCCGTCTATCAATACCGGAATGTCGTGAGCATGAGCTTCAGCTATTATTTCGGCAACCGGATTGACGGTACCCAACACATTCGAAATATGTGTGATTGAAACCAGTTTGGTTTTTTCGGAAAGTAAATTTCGGAACGCCGCCATATCTAATTCGCCACGTTCGTCGAAAGGAACAACCTTGAGCACAATGCCCACACGGTCGCGAAGTAGTTGCCAGGGCACAATGTTGGCGTGGTGCTCCATACCTGAAATCAGAATTTCGTCGCCGGCTTTGCAGAAAGTTTCGCCAAAAGAGGTTGCTATCAGGTTCATCGCCTCGGTAGTACCACGGGTGAAAACAATTTCGTTTGAAGAAGCAGCGTTGATAAATGCCTGCACCGTTTTACGGGCATCTTCGTGTGCCTCGGTAGCACGTTGACTTAAATAATGAACTCCGCGATGAATATTTGCATTCTGATGATAATATACATTTTCAATGGCTTCCACCACGCAGCGGGGCTTTTGGGAGGTAGCGGCGTTGTCAAAATAGACCAGCGGACGGTCGTAAATGGTGCGTGAAAGTATGGGAAAATCGGCACGAATAGCCGCAATATCTAAAGTAGTATCCACAATAATTTGCTTTTGTTGGGTGATTGACTGAGTAACAAAACATTCGAGGTATAGATTCAGGCAATATTTGAACGCAATGTTGCGTTAATCCGTGTAGGATAGTGCAAAGATAACCAAATTAAGACAAAAAACGGACTGTGGCGAA
>Ga0302271_10005205_pt1 | contig 9990 bp, 9 predicted proteins | sample III_Bog_N1_1_FD_198767 | JGI IMG/M metagenome (GOLD analysis project Ga0302271, IMG submission 198767) | Peat permafrost microbial communities from Stordalen Mire near Abisko, Sweden - III_Bog_N1_1 | ecosystem: Environmental > Terrestrial > Soil > Wetlands > Peat | place: Sweden: Abisko... | reverse complement strand
TCTTTATTAAAATATATTTGTGGATTCTTATTTCCTTTAAACCTCAATATTCTTTGAAAGCTTTATTCCCTTTTAGCTCTGTACTAGTTCATAGCATTTTAATTCAACTCTGAATAGCGCTATTTGGTCTTAAGGATGATTTCTTTGTACTGTAAAATTCACCTGAAGTACGATAAAGGTCAATGTGATCATAGTTCCCAAAATCGCTTGGAATCCTATAATTCCCTGGTCCAGGAGCTGTAAAACACAACATTATTTATTTCAAAAAGGATTGTTTTTGTTACTAAAAGATTTATTAGCATAGATATCAGTGAAGGATCTCCTGGCTTGAGAAGGAAAGGAACGAGTTCCATATCCTTTATTTTAGCTCAAAACATAATGCCCGGATAAATCTAAGTCATTTTAAGGTTTATATGTTCCAGGTCCTGGTGCTGCACTATCTTTAAGAAAATATAAAAATTTAACAACTAAATCAACGCAATATGTCTTTACTGTTTCTTGGGAATCTTTGGGAAGAAGGAGGATTAAAGGCTGAAGCACCAGAGCTTTTAAAATTAGAGACAGTTTATCTACCTAATTTAGTTATTGTATCTCCAAGAGGATATGTTCCTGGTCCAGGATTTTTTTGATAGGTTGTCTTTCCATCAAGAAATACAGGATTGTCTATGGAATAAATATTAACGACTCACCGAATAAATTATTAGTTTACATAAACTAGTGGTCTTTGGCCTGATCGAGTATCCTTCTGTTTTAGCAGGTGATTTGGATTCATACTTTCCTGGGCCAGGATTAGACAGCGGCCCTTTGAGGATATAACCCTATTCTGACAATTGCTAATAAACGCAGACAGATATCAGTATTAATAAAATATATTCTTATGGATTACATCTCTTGAAAGCCCAAAGCTCTTCCCTCGATGAGCAGAATCGTTTCTTTCGAAGCTGGACCTCAAATTATACGAATTCGGAGGAGGTGCATATACAGTGGATTTAGTAAAATCTGACTTTCTCCCATATCCTATGGCTGCTGATCTCTTATCTTTGCCATCCTTCGAGTTGTAGAATGCTTCCTAGCAACTGTTATATATATTATAAAGATTGTGTAACAGTACTAATACTTACACTGTTTTGTTCTTCGAAAAGCGTTGCTATTTGCTAAAGGAGTATTAGAATTTGGAAGAAGATGTATTGAGAGGATTGTTTAGAATTTAGATTGGGTTTGTCACTGACAATTACTGAAAAGTTGAAGCCATTTTAGCCGATTTGTTTAAATCTAAATATTTATTTGGTATTACTTTCTTTCAATAGTAAGACTAATTGTGGGGCTTTCGCGCATTCGTTAGAAGATTATTTATTCGCACCCATTCTTTGCCATTTGATTAAAATTTATTCAGTTACTATTTGGAATATTGGTGAGGATACTATCTTACGAAAAATACTAATCAATAATTTTACAACCATAAGCTTTTTTATTATTTCATTTAGAAAATAATGATTTCTGTGAATTAGTGATGTCAAAAAAGAAGCAATCACAAATAGTTGGCTCTCAATGGCTGAGTCTTGAAACAGCTTTAAAATTATTAAAATAGAATTAAGGCCATTTTATTATTAAAGTTAAACAATAAAATACAATTCAATTTAACTAATTCCTTTGTGTAATGGAGTAAAATCATTAATTTAAGAGAAAGAAAGAAATCATTTGAAGAAGCGGAGACACAGGCAAATATCAAGGAATGTTCGGATGGCTGAATTAAATCAAAGAAAAAGTAAAATTTCAAAAATGAACAATTGCTTTTGATAATACTTTTCTTTAAGTCCAAGGAACTGGCTTAGCTTTACTCAAATGAACTATCAAGTATGGCTGACTAGCTAGATGAAGATATTAAGACATTAAAAAGTAAGAAAGACCTTGAGGATTGTTTAGTGATTAAGATATTTCTAATCAGCTAATTTAAAGGGCGAAGGTGAGAAATAGACGAATCAGTTTCAATAAGAAGATGAACTGAGCTAAAATACACTAAATAGCAATGAATCAACTTCAGCTAGTAATGTTATCTCAAAGAATGAAGGAAAGTCAGAGTAAATGAAAAAACTACTTGGATTGCTTGAGCACTTTCATAAGAACATCAATATTAATCTTAGCAACGAGTAGTTTCTAAGTGAATAAATTGAATTCATAGAGCAAAATCTAGATAGTTACTTTACCAAGGACCCAAAGTCGCTGATAATGGTTGAAAGGGATGATTTCACTAATTTTCTAGTTTTCATAGAGGTATCTGGAATTTCACAATATGCGTATTCATTGAAATAGATTGGAATCATTTAAGGGCTTCCTAGCATCGAAATAGTTCTTCTCAGAGTCCTTTACTTCCTGATTTACTAATTTCATGAGAAGATCATGTACGAAAGCGAAGAGGAGGGAAAAGAGAAAAATTGCCAAAAAGAAAAATAGGAACATTAAGTTGAAGAAGATTCAGATCAAGTGTTTATCAAAGAAATTTAAGTCTAAAATATCAAACCTTCTGAAAATAGTAATACTAGTGAGACAAAGTAAATGGCAATAGAAACACAAAATAAATAGGAAATCCTCAAACCATAAGAGGATGATAACTGGGAAATAGATGAGGACCTGATGATCATATGACAAATTGTTTGTTTTATGTTTTTTTTTTCTTAATAAAGTGTATTTTCTTCTTTAAAATTAAGTATTTACTCCATTTAGTAATTTTCGTGTAAGTGGGTATTAAGAAGTTAAAAGAGCAAGAAAATCCGCTATTTCTCAATATTACAATAATAAACTAAATTATGCAAACGCTAATAAAAACTTATTACCATATCAATTTAAACAAGTTCAGTCGGTTTTAATTGAGGAAGTTTAAAAAATAAGCTTAAATTAAATGAGCTTCTTTGATCAAATTCATTTCAAAAAGAACTATTTTCATGTTATTATCTTGGCAAAAAGTTGAATAAGTTGAAAAACAGACTAATATTAAAGAGTTAAAGAGACTTTAAAATAAACAGGAAGATAATATGTTTAAAATCAATTTTCACCATTCTCTCTTTTTCAATCCAGAATTCAATCCATTTCTGTTAGAACTAAACTTTGAGTCAATATGATCTATTTAACTTTCTTTTGAGATGAAATGTGAAAAATTATTCTGTTTCCAAATAGTCAGGACCTTTATTTTCTTCAGTAAACTGCCTTCTCATTATTGAGTTATTGTCTTTTTAATAAGAAATGAGATAAGTAATAAAAATAGTAAACATCAATAAAAGCAAACAAGGAGATTACTAATAAAAGTAATCAATGTTCAATAATAAAATATTATTTTCTCAACAAAAAGGATTAACCTTCTTTTGACAATGAATGCTTTTGCCTGGGTTTTTAGGACATTCCACTTCAAAGCGAGCTGAAGGGAAAGCACTTTCAGTGGGTGATGATTCACTAGCAGGTTTTGGTAGGGTAATTTTATCAACTTCTCTTTCGTATGAATGGCTATGAAGTGCCCTCTCAAACGTCCACCAAATTTGCCGAGCTCTCTCAAAGCCATATATTGTAGCTAACATGAGGATTATTCCGAGATATGTGTTTGTTGTAGAGAAAATGCTATTAAGAAGTCCATAGCTCGCAAGTGTTCTTATTTTATTTGCAATTATCAAGCATATAAAATAAAGCACTATTCCTCCTAAGATGAATATTATTGTAAACGGGTAGTGAGTGTTGTGCAAAGAAAACACTTTCAAGTTAGGAACAATCACTGCAAAAGTAAAAATAAGCATGCCTGCATCCATGTGATTTGTAGGATATCCTTCTTTGTGAGGATTCTAAGAAAGGCATGCCATCCTAATAAAAAAACAATCAATGAATATTATTCAATAATTTTAAAATATTACCCAATAAATGTAATAATGAGAGACTGAAGAGATCCAGTAAAAAACTCTTTCCAGAATTGTCGAATAGTAAAAGCTGGATGTTTCATATTATGACGGTAAAAATAGGGCATACGCTCTAGTTTATTTGGAAGTGTCTATACAATGGTGCAATACTCGTGGGCAGGGTAAAGTTCATCAAAGAGACAGTAAAGAATGATTGGTAGGGCAGTAAAAAGGAGGTTGTACAGTTATTTTACCCATTAATCGTAGAAATAGCTTCCACTGTGCCCAGCGAAGAAATTGAACCAAAAGTAAGTGAGAAAACCAACTTGGTTTTTATAAAAATTAAAGTAAACAAGTTAAGAATTCTTCCGATATGATTCTTGGCCTTGGTAGAGAATCAAACGATTCAAGTGTCTGAACTCGCCTATCGAAAAGTCAGCAAACTTAGCAGCCTGTCTCCCCTTGAAATAAATCAAAAACAGTTGAACGCCTGAACACAAAGTTCAAAATTTTTACTTCTTTTCCGCGAATCCCAATTCCAACATGGGCAGTGGTTATCATTGATACATCATTTGCCCCGTCTCCAATAGCAAGGGTAGTTATTCTAGAGTCCATCTTTTTAACAATAGAGACAATTTATGCTTTCTATTTAGGTGTAATCTTGCTTGCAATCACTGCTTGTGAATGAAATAAAACTGCTTAAAGCTTTTAGAGAACATTCAAGTTCTCTTTGGTTGTTGGAACTTCTCCGAATTGGAGATCTATCGCATAGAGTGTGTATCCAGTGAGCAAAATGCAGTAAGGGGTTTTATCATCTATTTTTAAATAGTATTTTTCGATTGCTGCTTCTAATTTTTAGTCATAAACCTCAGAGTCAAGGGTAAGCAAATCTGTGTCCGGTTACAAGAGCTTACACTGCAAAGCTATATTTTCAGCAGTTTCTATTTTATCTCCAGTCAGCATCCAAATTTTAATTCCTGCATCCTTTAAATTTTTGAGAGTATACTCTACATCATCCTGCAGCCTGTCATTTATGCCTGTGCCTCCTAAAAGGATAAGGTTTTTCTCTATTTCGACGTGAAGCTTAAATAATTTGTCTTCTTAGTCATTGATATCTCTCTTTATGTTTTAAAGCCTATTCAAAATCAGGTGAATATGGATAGGAAAAAAATAACTAGATAATTGCTCACTTTTCAAGGTAAGCGTCTACTTCTTGCTTGGAAATAATCCTGTAACCAAAAGCAAGAGTCCTCAGCCCTCTTACTGAAAAATCATGAAGATGCTGCTGGGTTATTTGTATATTTTCCTTTTAAGTTTCGCTACAGATGCTAAAAATGTTCATGTCTGCCCCTTTGCAGTACAGCTTGAACTCATTTGTTTCAAGATCCTGAACGATAACTGACATCTTTTTCCTTTCAAAATCGAACTCAAGGACTGCAATTTTCCTGAACAGAAACTATTCTCTTTTGCTAGAGTTAGATTAGATAGTCATTGTCCCGTTTATGTCTTCCTTGCAGAAGTAAAAACCTTGATTTTTGCAAAATTTTAAAATGCTTTCTTCATCCGGAGAAGTTCCACAATAATTCAATTCCCCATTTTTTTCCTCTATCATCAGAGTGTGACAAAGATTAATGCATTTCATTCCTTCCATTTCCTTTTAGAAAACATAAGGATATTAGAAAATGAAACTGCCTATAAATTATTGTTTTAAAATACCAGCAATCTTTCGGAGGTAGAAAGAGTCTCTGACTCTATCATCGCAGATAGCTTTTCACTTTTGAAGATGATATCGGAGTGAAGGTTGTCATTTTTGTCCTAGTAGATGTTCTAATTGAGGGAAATAGCTTTAAAATTCATCTGGTTTATTGTCAGAGTTCCTGTCTTGTCGCTGAAAATGTAGTTGATTCTTCCAAGCTCTTCACAAAGATTACTACTTTTCACTTCTACAAACTGATCATCATTGATATTTCTGTAATTTCTATCTCTCATAAGGATCAATCCTTAAGAGAATTTGACTAGTTCTACAGTGACCATTAGCGATATTGGCACAAAATTGCCAAGAAGCAAATACCAAAGAGGAAGCATAAGAAAAAAGGATTCAGCTGTACGCTCTTCAAAATCATTTCTGGCTTTAATCCCAAGATAGCTGAGATGGCTAGATTTTTGATGGTACCAAATATTGTAGTAGGCAGAACAAAATATGCATATTGACAACAAGATTAGGAAAATCCAGAGTATCATCTTGTTCATTATCAGCTCTATCCGACTAAACTTATACCTATTGATAAAAATAGTTAATTCTTCTGAAAAATGCATTTCTAATAAGTCACCTTGCTCTTTGAGAGTTGAGTAAAATCTTTGTATGGTGTCCAGTGTACACTACCATCCCATAGATGAAACTAGTTGCTTTCAAAGAAGAACCTCGCAGACACACATTATTAATGTTCACAGCATATTACTATTTTCCTTCAACATCAGTCAGTACTCCATTGAAGAAATACATTTATTGATTGGGCTGCTCATATTTCAACTGAAACTTAAGTAAAGAGCGATCCTCCAGTATGTTGATGGGCTAGAAAACAGATGGCTGGACTCCTATTTTTCTTTTGAGACTAGTTTCTCCATCGAGATTCTTAGTCTCTACAAAACAGTCTCCCTTACATATTTAAAAATAATTAATTAAAGCGATAGAGTTGGTATTTGAAGAATACAAAATGAGATAATAGTCTCTTATTGTTGCATTCGTGCTATTAATTATGTAAACATCATTAATTAAATTATTATTTAGTTACATTGGTGGAGGAAGTTTAGATAATTAAAATGTCAGCTGGAAATTACTCGTCCTCATTTATTTTTATCATGTCTCCTATTCTCAAGGATTTCCAAACTTATTTCTCATATGCTTACGTTTTTGAGTTGTACTAACAAGCTAGGGAGTCATTCTCTTTCTTATCAGCAACATGTCTCTGCCAATCCTCAATAAAGTCTTTAATCATTGATATGAATGTAATAATACCAAACGGAATATAGATAAGTGGTTGGCCATTAGTGGTTGAGATTTCTTTAAACATTTAGCAGATTCCAACAATGATGAAGTAAATATGAGCAAGTTTGCTAAACTAAATGAACAGATTTTTAGGAAAAAAGGTCAAAAAGTTGTATTTTGAAGTTTAGATCTGATTATCTAGAACTTTAAGATCAGGAACGCTAGGAGTTACAAAGCGAAATGTTGAACTGCGCTTTTACTGAAAGTAATCCTTGTGTTTCTTGAGAAGCAAGTAAGTAGTTTCCCACTCGTCATTTTTGTATTTTTGCTGGATATTGTGTCTCTCCTCTTGCAAATCTGCTCTCTTGAGTTCAGTTGGTAACATTTTGTGATTTATTATTTCTTTTTACCTGTTCTATTGAAATTAATAGTTATTAATTTTTTCAGGATGTTGTTTTATGACGTTTTGCGGACAAAAGTCCCCTTCATCTCCCTTCTTTGATAATAGTTCCTCTCCTTGAATAATTATTGTTTAGAACAATAAAACTAGTAAACTTAGATCCTGTTTCCTTTAAAAAAGTTTAAAAGTCTCCCCTTTTACTTAAAGGTTAAACTAAATAATTATCGATTAAAATAGTATTTAACTTATTTTAAGGTAATAATCTTTAAAGTCTAACTTTCTTCTATTATTCTGAATCATTTTTAAACAAAATAGCCTTGTTTTTGTCTAATTTTTAATAATGCTAGCCTACAATTTAAAGGCAGAACAGAAAAGTTGTTTTAAAACCAAATTTTGGGAGTTTTAATGCAATAAATAATAATAAAGGTCTAAGATAATAAAGAAGAAAATAAAGCAAAAAATAGTAATTAGCAGCAGCTTTTAGATCTACCATGGCTTAAAAGTCTTTCACAATGATATTTTATATTGTTCCTGAAGATTTAGACGACGTAGAGTAGCCTAACGCTTATGGGTATTATTTTAGTTTGAATCATCTGTTGTATGTTTTCTAAATGCGTATCCTTTTTGGCCATCGAATAGGATCCACAAAAACATTGAAGATATTAAGCAAAGCGACATTGCTGATACATTCCCACTGCCAGGGAAGTATGTATTTAGATATAGATACAAGTTCCAAAATAACTTAGTGTGGATGGATATTAATTCAAACTCTCCTAAAATCCCTTAATTCAATGGGAAAATATTCATCAAAGCCACTAGAATCTCTTTGAAAGATGGTAATATGATATAAAAATTGCAACAAATAATTATATTTTGATTTGGATGTGATTAACTCACTAGACTCAAATATGCCTTCAAATTAAAGCCAGATGCCTTCTTCTTAGCAAAGAACTTCGTAACTACAATCCAAAGAGAGACAAACTCCAGTAGAAAATACTCAATAAAATATCAGTATTAAAGAAAAGTAACGCAGCTAAGTCAGCTCCTCTGCTATCGTTGAACCTGTCTAAAAAGTAAAATTATTGTTATTAAATATTTCTAGTGAACATTATTATTAGTAATAAACAGATCTGCTTTAATCTTATGAGTCTAAAGCAAACAACAGTACTACTCATTAGAATAATCTCTACCAAACAAATTTACTTGACATGGATGATCTAGTTGCAAGTGGCAAAAAAATTGAACAAAAGCAAAAATAAGACGATAATCTATGGGATTTCTGATAACAATTATTATCATTTTAAAATCTATGTTTATTAGAAATAAAAGAGCAATGGAAGCAAAAAAGAAGAGACAGATGTTGGATTTGGTTTGATTTTCATAAAATAAAATAATTTGTATTCGATTTATTTTTATTTGTTCTACATTTATACGATTATTCAATCTTATTTCAAAAATAGCAATCAGATTGCTTAAATTCTTTTTACAAAACAAACAGGCTTAAACATATATTTCTTAATAAGAGTGAATAATTAGTACAGGATTGAGTGACAATAAATTTAATTTCTGTCAGCGCCAGAGATCACGGTTTTATTATTTGTTAATTATCGTTGAAATTGTTTGAATCTAATTGTCCTTTTACAACCCACTCTGTAACTCTGCGAAGATTCTCCATTCTTGTTACTCTCTTCATGTCGGTAATCCTTTATGATTTGGTTTCAGTCAGTAATAAACAATGTATGGGATCTTATCTTATGAGCTTACTCTTTTTTGTTAAAATAGCAACTTATTTCACTTGAAAACTTTAATGAAAATTCTTCTAAACTGCCTATCCTCAATAGTCCTAGATCCCTTGAGGCTTGCAGAATTTAAGGAATCCTGCCATCAGAGTTGATTATTAAATCAATGGAAGAAGTAAAGCGCATATATCCTGATAAGAACTCAGATAAATAAATGATGACAACTAAGTTCAATCATCTAGAAGAACGTAGAAAAGAAAAACTAAATCTTGTGCTTGAGTAGCGAGCACAAATAATAGAGGGTGAAAAGGCAGGCCTTTGGGTTTAAGACCAGAATGGATCTATTAAGGTAAGGATATCTTAGCTTAAGCTTAATAAAAGCAAAGGGAAGAATAAAAAAAGGAGAAAGTTTGTTAGTCAATAAAAATGTAACAATATTTGAATAGATCCTAAAAATTTTTGATTTAGTAAGTCAAATAAAACACAAGTAAATAAGGAAACTCAAGATAATAGAGCACTATGGGTGGTAATTCGACTCTCATTGATCAAGAAAAGAGGTAACTTGAGAAAATCAAGTTCAAGTAGGTAAGGATTTGAGAAATGATCAAAAATTAATGAAATAAGATTGAAAATTAGTACCTTAATGGCTAATATTCTTCTGATTGCTTAAGTAAAAAGAGATTGAATAGATGCTAGAATATGAGCTTTAAATGCAAGAAGTTCGAAGAGTGAACGAAGAAAAAATGGAAGCTCAGAAATAGAAAGAGCACCAAAGAGAGCTTGAGCTTAATTAAAAGCATAAAGAGGTAACTAATCAAGGAGGATGATAGCCAAATGATTAGCTTGTCCTAATGATATTTATTATTTTTAGCAAGAAGAACTAAAGAAATAAATGGAAATGGAAAAGAGGTAGAAATAGGAGTAGTTGGAGTAAGAATAAAAACTAAGAGCATAAGAAATGTACCAAAAAGAATAAGAAAGAGCAAAGCA
>Ga0302271_10005202_pt1 | contig 9996 bp, 7 predicted proteins | sample III_Bog_N1_1_FD_198767 | JGI IMG/M metagenome (GOLD analysis project Ga0302271, IMG submission 198767) | Peat permafrost microbial communities from Stordalen Mire near Abisko, Sweden - III_Bog_N1_1 | ecosystem: Environmental > Terrestrial > Soil > Wetlands > Peat | place: Sweden: Abisko... | reverse complement strand
TGCGGTTGTCTATTCTACTTAAGAATTCAACGCAGAGGATTCAAATAGCTGAGGGTTGTAGTATCCACCATCTTCTCCTGATCGTCTGTAAACTGGCTGGATATTCGCTGGCATGGGATTTGCATAGGTTGAGATTGTCTACCTAGGGGCACTTACATAGGAGACTCTGCTTTGCTAAGAAAGAGGAATCGATGGACCAATTGGAGCGACATATTCTCCAACGTAGTTATTTTAATAAGTTGCAGGAACGCTAGTTATGCGAGAAGGAGCGTAAGCTGGGAGTCCTGCATCTGGATGGAGATAAGATGCTCCTCGGATTAGCCCAGGTTAAATCTGGGGAGCATTCCAATTATATGGAGGCAGTGTGGAAATAGGAATCGGCTAATATGAATACTGCGACTATTGCTGGCTTGGGTAGAAAGAAGACCCGCTTCTGTTGAATCCGCTACTCGACCTCATTGAAGTGGTGAAGGATATTAATTTTTTATAAACCTTTTTGAATTCTTGGCAATAAAATAACAATAATTTTTGCTCCTGCAAAACTTGAATTAATCCTTCTGGGAAATCAGCTGGATTTATTGATAGAATGAATAAGCAAGACGATACTGATTGATTATTTTAATAGAACTGACATAATATGATCTATCTACCTGGTAATCCCCAGCTATTGTTTTTGAATTTGATTTAAATCCTCATTTTACCCATCTGCTATGTATTAATACTCCCTCTATAAGATTAGAATGAAGAGATATCCCCCTTTTAACCTGTTTAACTTGTTAATTTTCTGATTAATTTTTTTTGTTAAACTGAATTTTAAATGTACAACCAAAAAAAAAAACAATGACGAATATTTTGGATTTCAAATATATGTTCGTCTCTTTAAAGCCACTTCTTAGTATAAGCTGCACTAAAAAGCTAAGGTATTATAGTAAACTTTTGAGTTTATATCCATTTGTGTGCTCGAACCTAAGTAAATTATTCTTTTCTATGCAATTATAAGATTTCTTACCAAAAGCACTTTCTTTAAAATTATTATTGTCTCTCCCTTTTCTTCAAATCTCACTTGCCTATTGCAGCGAATACTCAGCAGGCAACTCGAAAGTCTTAAAATGACCATGTCTGAGCTTCAACTCTAGAATCTACTTATCTTATTTCTCAGCATGCATTGAAAAGTTATGTTTGAATTCCACAAGAATCTCTGACAGCGCACTTCGAGTTTAATACCTAGCCCCAAGCGAAACCTATTCAAGAATCCCTAGAGTCTCAGCGGATTATAGCTATATCAACTCATTGAACTCAGAAGTGTAGTCCTTAAACCCTAAACCATCAATCTGTTATGTTTTACTTTGTGCTCTAAAATTGTTATCATCCCCTTTGAAGTAGCTGAACTGGTTATTTTCATCGATCAATTCATATTCCCTTTCACTTTAGCTCTCGTTGAGATTCTACTATTTTTGCTGTTCGCTTTGAAATATATCCTAATCGAGCATCGCTAATCTAGTTTATATTTTATTTATATTTCTCCTAGGCATTTATTGATAAACTCTATGCTCAAACGGATTAGCGAGATAGATTCTCTTGATCTAATTGCTCTTTGAGTCATTCATTCTCGTAGAGGATCTAGCTTTCTAGTAGTTTATGATTCTTTTGTTTTTTCTGTTGTGATACCCTTATTAGGATTATCCATCGGAGAATAATTTTTATTCATTCTCTTCTCTAGGTTATTTTTCATAACCGACTTTGCTGTCTGAGAAATACTACTGATCATTGAAATCACTTTGTCGAATAGTTCTTCTTCGAGCAGAAAATGGAGATTATTGTGATTAGAATACGTCTTTTCTGTTGTCATCTAACTCTAATCCTTGCTAATAGTTTTATTGGTATTGACGTAAAGGGAGAGTGATATTTGGGAGTCTCAATTAGTTTAGATTTCTCTCATCCCTGAGATTGTCTCTATCAAGGTAATCGTTACTGGGAATCTATGTATTATTTTACTGTTGTTATTGTGAAACACTCCTGCCATATTGGATCGGATTCTTAGGTGAGTGCATTATTTCTTTGAAATTTCTATGTTCTACTGAAAGTCGTTCAAGCTAAGCATCGATGGATTAATTCAATTCTTCATGCGTTAGACTCATACTTCTAGCCTAAACGGTAACAGATTACAGCAAAGAAGGAATTAGGAAAAATATTCTCATAAAAGAAGTAAAATATTGTGTATTTTTTATTGTCTTTTTATTTACATGTTGTTGTGTATGTTGTCCTTTCGTTATCGCCACTCTTTCCCTTAAGAATGGGATTCTTGAATCTTCATATTCACTCCCGTTTCCTCCATTCCCTCCACCATCATAATTGTATCTACTATTGCTCCTTCTTTTCATCTATCCAATCTTTCTTTTGAGATCATCAATCGTTTAAGTTGCTCCTGATTCATACCCTCGAATCTCCTCAGCAAGATGGTCACTCAAATCATTCTTTCTAGCATTCCCTCTTTGGTTTACAGCAGAAGAATACATAAATGTTGATGGTTAATCATTATCTTCAGCAATTTTCGCTCGAGTTGCTTGAAAATTTCTGCTTTTCGTGAGTATCCCATTGATTTTCTATCGCTAATCAGTGAGCTGCTTGAGTATCCCTGGGAAGTCTCCTTCTTAGGAAGTAAGATACCCTGCTTGCTGCGATGGCTAGGATTTAGTATTACCCCATTTTGGCTCGATTTGAATATATTTCTCTTGCATATTTGGAAGCAAAAGATAAATAAAAAAAAGGGATTGCTTATGCAACTTTGAGCTAAGTAAATCGAAAAGAGATTATTGTTTAATTAACTTCTCCTGTCCACGAAGTTATCAAAGGGATGAAAGTTAACCCTTGGGAAGATTATTATATCCATGGAAATTAAACGTTTATAAAGGAATATACTTATAACACATAACAGGAGGATAACTGTCAAAAAAGAAGTTTGCCCCAAAGGATATATTATTATAGTTGTTGTTGATATTTCAGATATCTGTGTCGAATCCTGATAACTCTGAGAACATGCTGCTCATCATCTAATTATTTTTCAAAATAACATAATTCAATTTAGAGTATCAAAGCAGAAAATAATCAAGCTGAGTTTCCATTGAGAATCCCAACATTGATCTTTATTTAATATTTTAAATCATTCGAAGGGACTTTTATTTGCTAAATTGGATCAATTTCTGTTGCCAAAAACTAACTAACATTTCATTTTACTTCTCACCCTTAAAAAATATTTTTATTTCTCCTTTTTCTTACATTTGCTACATCTGATTTGTAAGGTCCTTTAGCTGGCTATTTCACATTAGATTTTTCTCTTGCTTTACTTGAATGCAAACTCATTTTCTCAAATGAATTCCCAGTCATATTATCATCATCATCCACATCGTTTACTATTTCTTAATAGTTAACTCTTCGTTGCTTATCCTTTTAGCTTATCACAACTGGGACTCTAATTTTAGTTTAAATCACTGGTTTTTCCTTTTCCGTATTCGATTCCTTTTTCGTTTATTTATTAGTCTAAACTTCTTGAGTTATTTTGACATTCTTGATATTTTTATTTATTTTTTTAGCCTGAATTCCCTAATTATCTTCTTCATCTTATTCAAGATTCTTATTATTTTACTCTTCATTTTCTTAATCTTCTTAATTTTCTTTATCTTCATCTTCCTTATTATCCTCATCAGTGTTAACCACATCTTCTCCATCATTCTAGTTATCATTCTCTTGGTTCTGATCCTCTTCCTCACCCTCATCTTCTGATTTACATTCACTCTTATTTTCAAGAATATTTTCTTTCTTTTCTTCTTCATCTTCATTTTTCTCTTCTTTATTATTATTACCATTCCCCTTTCCTTTATTACTCACTCCTCCAGCAGTGACAGGTCTTTTAAACGTTGGATTCCTTTCTTTCTCTAATTTTGCAGTCATTTCTTCTCTCGTTTCTTTACTCTTTTTCGCTTATTCTTATCGTCGCTACGCAGCAGATACTGCAGTCTTCGGTCTCATAGCTAATTTACTCTCATCTGAATGAGGCTAACTGTTTCCAGTCTCTAACTCCCATTCATCAACTTAAAAATCGTAGTTAATAATCGACAAGTAATACCCCTCATGCACTGAAGGGAATTACTTTGCTCTTTCGACCATAATCCTTAAATCCTCAGCTGTGTATCGCTGAACACCTGGAAGCTTCTGATGCGGTGTACTTAATTCTATTACAGTCATGTTATGTTTAGGTTATTCAGCTTTAGTCTATTATTTTGGAGCAACCTATGCAGCAGGAGTTACTTTAGTCTAAGATACTGCAGGTTTAGTAGCCCCTTTGTTGATATTGGCAGGTTGTTTTTACATATTTGAAAATTTGTTGAAAAAAAGACAAAGGACAATTGGACTTAGCCAAACAAACCAAAAACAGTTTTAATTTAATTTAAGAATGCAGATAGGCGAGATTATCTCAAACAAATAAGTAATAGTTCTAGAGAATAGAAAAGCTCAAATCCTATTTAAAACCTAAGGAACTCTTTTGAGTCTAATTAATAAAAATACATTCAAAATTATCCTGTGGGTAGACACTGCATGATCATTACCTTTTTCTGTCTGCTCACAAAAAACGAGTTTAATAAACACATATCTGAGCCCACCAGAACGAATACTAATTTACTTTGTAAGTATAAAAATATCAGCAAAAATTTAGAATCAAAATGTTGCAATCATAAACGAATGGATCACATGGATGGTAGGTTATTTTAGCTGGCTGTGGTGTAGGCATAGCAGCTGGATATTAGCTTTGCAAGATTATGAATAACGAGAGCAGCTGCAAAAATGAAGGAAACAAAGCACAATCTAAAAAAACTAAAAATGTAGATAATCTTAATGAAGAGCAAGACCAAGATGAATACGAGAGAATAGTCAGCGAATAACTTGTCAGAAACATCTAATTCTTCGGTGAAGAAGGGTAAGATAAAGTAAATAAAAGTTATGTAATCATCTTTGGTGTTGGTGGTATTGGATCGCATGTAGCTTCATCGTTAGCTCGTTCTGGTATCCGTAGACTTAAAATCGTTGATTTCGATTAAGTTTCCCTTTCATCCTTGAATTCCCATGCTTTCGCAACACGAGAAGATCTTGGAAGAACCAAAGTAGACTGTGTCAAAGATTACATTCATAGGATAGTTCCTCGCACGGTTGTAGAGTCTGTTTACTAAGGTGTTCTCGCTGATAACGTCGAGAAGTTCTTTGAAGGAGAACGTCAACCCAGCTATGTAATCGACTGTATGGATGACATTGAAGCAAAGGTGGCACTGCTGGCATACTGCAAATTCAACAAAATAAAAGTGGTTTCATCCATGGGAGCGGAATTAAAAGCAGATCCAACTATGCTATAAATCAGGGATATCTCAGAAATCACGTATGATGATCGCTCTAGAGCTGTTAGAAATAGACTCAAAGTACACGGTGTATCACATGGCATTAAATTTGCTGTGAATGCCTAAAGACTAGATCCAGAATAAGTAATTTCTCTCAAAAAGCAACAAGAGGATAATATTGAAAAAACCAAGATTTCTGGGAATTCCAGACTCCCGAAAACACCAGTCCTTGGAACTATGCCTGCGCTAATAGCTTATTCTATCAGCTCATATGTCCTATGTGAACTAGCTGAATAGTAATTCGAGCCATTTCCAATCGAGGATGTCAGGCAATCGAGTTATCTTCAACTTTATTAGGATCTATTGAAATAGGGCACGAAAGTTGGGTTATTCTCGTTTGCAGAACTTAAATTTGACAAAGAGGACATATATATTATTGCTAAATAGATTTATGGCTGGAAGGATCTTCTCAATGATAAAAAGGTATGTGGTGGAGTCATTGTTCGATGGAATCCAGAGTTAGGTTTTAATCCGGAGAATCTAGTCCTTTTAAGCAGCTCAGACGCGAAGAAGCATTTGAATTTCAAGGATTACAAGGAGATTGTGAGCTATTACAAGGAAGAAATCATTTAGAAAGTGGCGAAAAAGCAAGCTGAGTACGAAGAATACATCAAAAACAACCCAGTCTTGTATAAATGAGAAATTTTTGGGAAGAAAATAAGAAATTACGTAGTTTTGTAAAAAGAGTTTGTCTGTATTTTTGTTTTGACATGTAAAAAAAACAACAAATTTCAAAGAAATTTCAATGCTAAATTATTAAAATAATTCCTATCCAGAGCTTGCATACTGAAGAATGATTCATCAAGCCACTAGGGAGCGAGGAACGGTCTTCGTGATATTCTTGTAGAGTCTATTGACGATTTTGGAGTAATCTGATTTATTAGATTCCCCAACTGGGGCTTTCACGATACTTCTAGCCTTGTTGGAGATGGATATTATTCCCTTTTTGTTATTTTCAAGAATCTACTCATAATTGGACAGATGAGACTTCACTGCATTAAATAAATTCTAACTAACTTGTTTCTAGCCATGCTACGAGAACATCACTGGATTTGGTACTTTTTTGACGATGATGCTTGGTTTCTAATATTATGAACTCTCCTCCTCACTTGGCTGATTGTTTGCTGATACACAAGTATACCATCAGTGAATTTACGTATCAGCAAACCCGCCCAGCGGAGCGCCGGTCGGATGACCGATATTGACCAGTTATGTCCGAAAGTGACTGAAATTGAATAAAATAAACTGGCTACGAACGATAACACGAAGTGCCTTGCAGCGAAGCCGAATTATTAAACCAAAATAAATCAAAATAAACTATTAATAAGCCAACTATTCTATTACTTAAACCGATTAAGTCCAAAATTAATTGAAAATAAACCAGCTGTGATTGATATGTAGCGAAGCTACATCTGAGCTGTAAAACAGCTAATAATATTGAATAAAGCAAGAAAACCACTTAGAAAGAATTCTAAGCAGCTAATAAAAAAAAGATAGAGCTTTACAATATCGAATTAAAATAAAATTTATTGAAGTTCTGTTATCAACATCAATCGCAAATGCGACAGGTGAGATTATTATTTCTTTGAATGCAATCATTGCAATAGAAATTCAAACACTCGTTCTCTTCACATAAAAATAAATAAACATTTTCGACGTTAGTTTATTTAAAACATTTCTGGCATTATTTGTTTTCATAATTCGATTATGCATTTCTTATTGTAAATCTTAATTTATCTAAAAGTTTAGCGTAAATAATCATACTCAATGATGCTGCAATATTTTATTTTAGGAAATCTAACAATAATAATGCGAAGTGTTTATCATCTGATTAATTCAGAATATCGTATCTAATCTAATCAATTTCTGGAAGTTAAGAACATAACAATATTTTATTTCAAAATAAACTTTGTTTTATTGATTTCTTGTTTGTTTAATCTTTAACTTTCTATGTTGAAAGAAAACTGAATTGTTGTTTGAATTAATTTAAGCATAAATTATTATCAATTATTGATCGAATTATATTTCAAAAGTTCTCGTGACAGATAGTGCATTACTTGGTTTTTCTAATTAGATCTTCGCAGTTCTCGCAGAAGAAATTAGCACAATTATTTATAATACAACTTTTCAGTCCAATTCGATTCAATGGGATTCGTTCTAAGCAAAACAAACATTCTCGAGTTTAATAAGGAGTTAGAGTTTCAGTTATGGTATCAATCATAGTTAGAATGCTCTGCATTCTCAGAGAACGAAGTTCTATTTCAATAAGTTTGTCATAAACACGCTGCTGATATTATTTGAGAATGTACTCATCGATTTTTTACATCAATAATTAACCGAATACATTCATTTTGTTTTGAGCTTAATTAAAAACATCGAGCCTGATTAAATCCAAGCCCGGAATGAATTGAGTTTCGAAGAAAGACTTAAGGTTATCTTTTGATTTAATCTGCTAAAGAAAGATTATCGAACAATCGTAGACTGTCTCTTACTTGTAAATATTCTGATTGAACTTTATTGCTAGAGGAAGTTTGTTGAATAGCATTTTTTATCAGTTTTTTTTGATAAGTTTTTTTTGAGGGTTGGAAATTAATAATTTTTCGTATATCAATATCTAGATATCGCTACGCGCTAGGATGCGAAGCATCATATAAAACTTTTTTACTAAAACTGATATTATTAATCTATGAATAGACAATCTAGACTACCTCGATTAGAGAACGGGACTGAGCGAGTTACACTGATCAAGTATCCTGGATATTTTATTAGCGAAACCGGATAAATCTTTCATTAAAAGAAAGATTTCTGCAGCGAAACCGGATAAATTTCCTGTCGAATAATTGAATAGCTTTCTGATTGTTAAGAAAATAATTAAGAAAAAGAAAGCGCTTATAAAGTAGTCCCTTAGTTTATCTTGAACAATTATCGCTATGTAAGAATTGATGGTAAGCTTGTTAATGTGAGAAAATAAGTTGGAAGAACATTCTGTGATAAGTAACAATAAGATATTCTTTGTAATGATTTATTCTTTATCACTTTAAAGCAACTTTTGGCTTAAAAATATCTATTTATTTTGTGGAAAGGCGATATTATTAATTAAATTGATTTGGTATTTTCGCATTAATTATCTAGCTTTTGCTGCATTTTCTTCTATTAATCATCAAAAAGACTAAGCAAAAAGTCTTTAAAGAACATTATTAACGTTCCTTTTAGTTATTTTTTCCTTTCAATTTTGATCAAAAATAATTCCATTTCCAAATATAAGCATAATAGATTCTCAAATAGATAATAACATTACAGATAAAAAACAAAAAATGTTCTGTATCTCTTAAACAAATCTAAGCTATTCCATTACATTTTAATGTGAAAATATAAATATCACATAATTATCTTTAAAACAAAGAATCGTTTCCTCATTTGTTGCCTAAAAATCTCTCTCCTAAAAATATCCTATCAATTTGCACAATATTTCTTAGCAAACTAAAACAATGTTTATTCTTCATTCGATTTATTCACTAACTCTGTGTACTTATGAATCATTGCGAATACTTCACTTACCTTTTTATTCTTCAATAATTCAACTACTGTTTCAATTTCAGGCAACTCCTCATCGTTAAAAGAGCAGAAAATCATGCCTCTTTCTGCTTCACTCGCTGACATCCATTAGATCAAGAATTTCAACTAAGGATCTCCACCGAAGATTCCACATCCCCATCTACCAGTGCAGATACTCATCTTAGTTTACCCTTCTATAGACAAGAGTTGTTTGCTACATTCAAACCCAACATAAGATTTTAAAAGTTCCCTCACAATTGCCTTCATTTGGTATTGTTCTTTTTTGTTTTTACTTTATGAATAGTTGATTGCATCAATAGCAAGCACAGCTGATTTTCTAAATCCTTGTGTATTTGTGCCTATTTGTTTTTCAACTTTGTTACCAGAGAACTTAAATGTATCGCCATATCCTTCATAAGAACTAAATTTCTTCGAACCAACAATAAGAATAGCTTCATGCTCTTCAATCTTAGGGCAAAACAACCCACTGATAATCAATTCTGGACTGACTGAGAATCTTATTTCTTCTTGCACTAATCCATTATCTAATACTCCTCCTCCTTTGAAATTACAGACAAACAAATTTTCAAATAAATCAAGTTATTCAAAATAATTAACCAATAATCAGAACATATGCTCTTAGTTACCAATAAATTCATTAGCAAAATCGACTTGAATCGTCTCATCTTAATCTTCGATCGAAGCTTCTTTTGAGGGAATCACTTCTGATAATTGCTTTTAACTTGACCCCCAAAAAACTGAAGTATTTGAGTTTTTATGCAGTTATGGATTGAATACAAGTCGATGAAATGACACCTTCTCATTTAATTATTCCTCCGTTGCAGCTTAGATTCTCTTAAAATAATTAAGAATACAAGATATTTTTTATATTTTCTTTGAATCACTGTAGTCAAGGCTTCCCGCTAGCATCGTTCTGAAACTTGATCCAGAAGGGAGATCTCTTTATTTTTGAGGCAGCAACACACCAAGAAACATT
>Ga0302271_10005200_pt1 | contig 9999 bp, 3 predicted proteins | sample III_Bog_N1_1_FD_198767 | JGI IMG/M metagenome (GOLD analysis project Ga0302271, IMG submission 198767) | Peat permafrost microbial communities from Stordalen Mire near Abisko, Sweden - III_Bog_N1_1 | ecosystem: Environmental > Terrestrial > Soil > Wetlands > Peat | place: Sweden: Abisko... | reverse complement strand
CTACAGGTAAAAAAGTAAAAGACATAGCCGCTGATTTGAACCTAAGCATAAGTACCGTTTTCACTTATCGGGTTCGCATATTCGAAAAACTGAAGATCAAAAGCAACGTTGAGCTAACACACTATGCCATCACCAATAAGTTAGTGGATTAACATCTAAGACAACCTTATCCAACGTTTAAGATTTGGAATAAAATTAGATACCATCTACTTGCTTAGGTATTATCAAAAAGAGGATTTCTCCCTAATATGGGAGTTATCCTCTTCTTATTTTCCCCTCACATTGAAAATGCATACCATCCCTAGCTCTTTGCAGCTTCTGTGTCTTAGTTTAGGCACTAATCCATTCTATTTATTGTAGATCGGAAATTGCATTTACCCCAGAAACAGGAATATTCTACAACAGACGTTGTTTATTATCAAATTTTGTTATATTTGAAACTGTTATATCCATAGTAAAGAAATACAGGTTCATCCATTTAGCATTTAATTTCAACAGATAGCGGTAACAAATTACCTGTTTTAAGTTCCAATCAAAACAAAACTGGATAAAGAATAAGGCTAAAACAAAGCCAAATTCAATGTTTTTTCTATCTACAATAAACTTATTGATTAGTAATAATCTGACTAACTAAAGCCAGCTTAACCCTATTCAGAAGCTTTCTGTAACAGTTTAGATAGTTTATTGTAGTAAAAAATACAAATAAATGAGGCTAACTCTTTTACAATCACAATTATTTGTGTATATTTGCACGTTTTTTCAGCTTACGATTTAAACCATCAAAGCCTTTAAGAAGATGATGAACAATTTTACCCATTCCTCATTAAAATTATACAGTCCCCAATTTTTAATCAGCCGATTGATTAAAAAGGCTTGTTGTCGGGTAAAAATGGAGAATATCCAACAACAATCAACGTCAAAACTCAAAACAATAATTCTTATTGCCACTATAAGTTTATTACCAATATTGGGATTCGCAACAACATACACAGCCACACAAAGTGGAAACTGGAATGATGCTGCAACGTGGGGAGGAGCTGGGATTCCGACCGCAACCGACGATGTAAATAATACACAAGGTGCTACCATTACACTTACAGCCGATGCTGCATGCAAAAGCTTAACTCTTGGTAGTTGGGGATCAGAAGTGATAGCACTTGGTTCTTACAATCTTTCTGTAAATGGAAATTTAACATTTAATTGTAGTATGGGTACAATTACTACATCTTCTGGCTACTTGATACTAAATGGCACCACACAGACAATTACTCTTTGTGCTAATATGAGCATTCCAAACCTACGACTAGCAAATAGCACTTCGGTTTCTGTTGGACTTCGTAATAACTTGACTATTACAGGAAATTTTGACTGTCGAACGGGTAGCTCAACATTTACAAATGCTACTGCTGCCTATAATACGGGGACTCTAATATTAACAGGAACTTGTACAGCCCCAAACTGCACTTTTACTGTCGCAAACAACAATGTCAAACCAGCAATCGATTTCAGTTCAAGTACCAGTAATCCTATTCAGGTAGGTAGTGTGATAGATAATCAGTCAAATAGCACCATTACTTTTGGTTATAAAGCCGTAAATACATCAACACCATTTTCTGGAACAAATACAAATAATATAATTGCATATGGCACTATTACTATTGGATATCCTAAACAATTCCGATCAATAGCTTCGGGAAATTGGAATGCCACCACAACATGGCAACAGTCTCAAGACAGCGGTTCTACTTGGACAACTGCTACCAGTACCCCTACTTATGCTGATGATTTAATTACTATTCAGCCTACACATATAGTCACTGTCACAGCCAATGTTAGTGTAGATCAGGTTACCGTAAATGCCGGTGGACAAATAACAGTCAACAACGGGATTACCTTAACGATTGTAGATGGTATAGGAACTGACATGTCGGTAGATGGCACAATGGTAAACTCCGGAGCTACAATTACTACTACAGGTACATTAGCCTTCAATAGCGGATCAGTCTATAACCATGCAATAGATGGAGGAATAATTCCAAGTGGAATATGGGATCCCAATTCCACTTGTTTGATAACAGGGTACAAATCAACAACTGGAAATCCTCCAAATTACAGCACCATGCTGTCCCAATCGTTTGGAAATTTCACATGGAATTGCCCATATCAGACTGGTTGGATAACCCTTGGAGGCAGTTTGAATACTATAAATGGAAATCTTAACATCATATCTACAGGAACAACAACAGGAAGTCTGAGTCTGGCTAATTCTGTAAGTGGAACTCTGAATGTTCAAGGAAATTTTGTTCAATCAGGAGGTATATTTAATTTGGCAAATTCTAGTGGCACATTCAATCTGAATGTTGGTGGAAATTTTTCTTTAAGTGGTGGCTCTCTTCAGAGTGGATCAGGGACTGGAAATATAAATTTTGATGGAACTACTTTGCAGAGTTTTTCAAAAACTGGGGGAAGTATTTCAGGTACACTTAACTTTGCTATTGTCAACAACGCTATTGTTGATTTTGGAACTTCAGTATTGGATGGTAGTTATTCAACTTTTAATCTGAATTCTGGTGGAAGTTTAATTACAGCCAATGTCGGAGGATTATCAACATCCGGCTCCTCCGGGTCAATACAAGGTGGTACCCGAACGTATAGTGCTGGAGCAAATTACACTTATAACGGCGTTACTGCCCAAGTTACAGGAAATGGACTTACAGGTGCTAATATTCTGACTATAAATAATGCAACAGGTGTTTCTCTTTCTGCAAAAACATCTGTTTCAACTAATCTTATTCTTACAAATGGAATACTAACAACTACTTCAGCAAATCTTTTGTCTATTGCCAATAACTCAACAACAGCTGTTACAGGAGGACCCAGTGCATTCGTCAATGGCCCTTTAGCCTGGAAATTACCTGCAACAACTTCCGGCTCTACCTATAACTTTCCGGTAGGAAGCGGCACTACTTATCTGCCTTTTGCTATTTTGAGCCCAACAACAGCAGCTACAGCACAAGTACAAGCAGTCGTCGGAGCATCTGGAGGAACCGTTGGTACTACATTATCAGCAAAAAGCAATACAGAATACTGGTCTTTATCACCTGCAAGTTTTACCTCCAGTTCTATATCCTTAGGAAAAGGTACTACTGCGATATACCCTTACGATGTAATTGCCGGATCCACTACTCTTGGCGGAACTTACACCAGCTTGGCAGGGACTACAGGAGCTTATGGGGTCACTGGATCGAGTACTATAGGAACTAATCAATATTTCGTATTGGCAACAAGTAAAACAGCCAAATTGAACGTATCTGCCACAGCCTTGAGTTCATTCAATTATATCTATGACTTTGGTCCTTCAGCTTTACAATCCTTTACCGTAAATGGAAATTTGCTATCAAATAACATAACCATTACCCCTCCGGCAGATTACGAGATTTCAAAGGATGGCGGTACCACTTTCTCATTATCCCCATTAACGGTTTCACAAACTGTTAATACAACTATTTATGTTCGCTTAAAAGCAGGATTAGCGGTTGGAACTTACAATGCTGAAACCATAACAATAGCTTCTGGGACAACGTTCACGAAAACCATTACATGCAGTGGATTCGTGTCTGCCACTGCACCTTCTATTGTTGCAGCTGGGGGTATTGATTGTAGTTCCAATACAATAAATCTGACAAGTACGTATTCGTCAGGGGTTAGCAACTTGTATTGGACCGGACCAAACAGTTTTTATTCTACCGTCCAAAATCCATCCATTGCAAATGCGACATCAGTGAATGAAGGAACTTATACTGTCACCGGTAGCATTTTAAGCGGAGTGAATCTGATTACAAATGGAGATTTTGAGGCAGGGAATACTGGATTTACATCAGAATATACAATTTGGCCATACACTTGGGGTGATATGTCTGAAAGTTACTATTCCGTTGTAGCATCACCAAATTCAATACATAGTGGTTATTGTACATGCACTGATCACACTGGAAGCGGTGGAAAACAACTGGTAATAAATGGAGCAGGTACCGAAAAGACGATTTGGTCTCCGACAAAACTGGTAGCTGTAACTCCCAATACCAACTATCAATTTACCTATTGGGTTCAAACAGTGGTAAAAAATAATGACCCATCACCATCTAAATTGCAGTTATATGCTAATGGCGTTGCCGCAGGTCCTGTTTATACTGCCAATCCGACAACTGGAAGTTGGATGTCTTTCGTGTACAATTGGAATTCTGGATCAAGCACCACTGTTAACTTACAATTAAAGAATGAGAATTTTGTTAGCGGTGGTAACGACTTTGCTCTAGATGATATTAGCTTTCAGGCCATCCTGCAAATCTCGTCATCAGTTAAAGTGACATTAGACAAAGCCCCTTCATTATTAATTGTTACTGCGGCGGCAAATCCGGTAGCTGCAGGAACCAATGTTACTTTTAGCACCGTTCCTACCAATGGAGGTACTGCACCTACATTTCAATGGTACGTAAACGGAACTATGGTAACCGGTGCAACTAGCCCGACTTATAGTTATGTGCCAACAAATGGTGATGCGGTTACCTGCGTAATGACCCCAGTTGGAGCCTGCGTTTCCACACCCGTTACTTCTGATCCTATCGTAATAATGACCGTCACCTCTACTCCAAATTTATGGGTGGGTACCACAAGCACAAGCTGGAGCGTTCCGGGCAACTGGTCTACCGGAGTTGTACCAAAGACGGGTGATGATGTAATTTTTGCAACTAGCGCTAACAACAGTGGAAATGCAGCTCTAAATGATTTATACGCTGATGCAAATCATACTATCGGGAACTTAACCAACAATACTACAAATAGAAAATTGGTAATTCAGCCAACTCAGGTTGTGGTTGTAAATCAAAAAATAACAACAAATAGTGCCGATCGAATTTATATTCAATCGAGTCCTACACTGGCTAACGGATCTTTGATATTCTATAATGATCAGACAACATCGCCTGTTCAAGGGACAGTAGAAATGTATTCAAAAGCAAATTACAATGCAACCGGAGTCGTATACAACGGAAATACTTATAACTACACCTGGCAATACTTTGGTATCCCAATAGAAGCCATTACAGCCGACCCGACTTTTTACGGATCGTGGGTGCGCAGATGGAATGAAACGGGAACTGACATGACCAACCATTGGGTACAACTGAGCAACACCGACCAACTAAATCCATTTTATGGTTATGAAATTACGCAACAAGTAACAACAGGCAAAACAATTGTTTTTCAGGGGCAACTAGTGAACAGAAATTTCACTACACCAGTACTAGCCTCAACAAGCACGGCTCTATTTCCAGGACAACATATTTTGGCCAATCCCTATTCAGCAGCCATAGATATTAAGAAGTTTCTGACTACGAATGCCAGTGCAGACTTCGACGGATCGGTTTACTTGTACAGCACCGGATCATACGCTGACTGGGGAAACGCAGGAGGACAAGGAGGCACGTATGGAACAAGTCCCGGACAATATCAGGCAGTGAACAATACTGCAGGTACAGGTGGGTTGCCGTCTCAAATTCCGTCTATGCAGGGTTTTTTAGTTCAGGTTGTTACAGGTTCACAGCCTAATTCAACGATAAGCTTTAATTATAATGATGTTGTGAAAAACTCCGAACAGCAGCGGGTAAAAGGAACAGTAGCTACATCAGCAGAGGATATGGTTAGCACCAAAGTTGAAGTGACAGGAGCAAATTATTCCGATAAGATGTGGATCTTCACCGATTCTACATTTACAAAGAAATACGACAAAGGATGGGATGGAACTAAAATGTATGGTAGTGCGCTGGCACCTCAATTGTATGCTGTAGGGTCGGATGGAATATATCAGATAAATGCAGTAAATGATATGAATAATACAGTATTAGGATTTGAACGAGGCGTGGATGACACATACACATTTACATTTACTCATGAGAATACCGATACACGCTATTCCGGTATTTATTTAGTTGATTCCATTGAACACAAAACAATAGATATAACTGCCAGTGGGTCTCAATATCAGTTTACGGTTGATTCGAATGGTGTTTATCCAAATCGGTTCAAAATTATAACGCGTAGTTATGAACAAAATGACCCTGAAGCCAGTTCTAAGATAAAGGTTTTTAACTCCAATGGAATGGTTTTTGTCCAGAACCTAAGTAGCGAGCAAGGACAATTTAGCTTGTACGATATGGCCGGTCGCCAACTGAACAGAACCCTGTTTGGGCCCAACAGCGTAACCCAGGTTTGTACTGTTGCACAGCAAGGTATTTATGTGGGTAAAGCTGCTACTAATAGTGAAAAGAATACTAAACGTTTTATAGTACAATAAAGAATACGTGAATAACAAAAAGAAAAACATATTAGTTTGGATGTTTGTATGGGCAGGATTGCTCATAGCGGTACTTTATTCTCCAATCGGAAGTCCGGACTTATATTCAACAAAGGGATATTTTGTAGGAAATCAGAGTGTCAACTTTAAAGATGGTGCCATTGAGAATGCACCAAAGGGAGGAGCATTTACAGATGAGGATAATAATAATCAAATTAACGTACCAGATTATAGTAGCTCTGAAGATAATTCACCAAAATATGCTGTAAACAGTAGTGCGACAGCAAGCACATCCGAATCAACAACATCTGGCTCTTACAATGCTTCCCAATCATCAGCATACCAAAATGCCAGTGGTAGCAGTTCATCTGGTAACATGGGAGGTGGCGGAAGCACGTTTATATCCCGTAATAGTTCCAAAAGCAGTGATGCCTCATCAACAGTAGCAATGAGCACTGGAGGAATTACCACTTTATCAACCGATTTAACGACCAGTAGCTCCACAAAGCAAGCTGTTTTATCGCATGGCGGACATGGAACTGACCCGGGAGGTAACCCTACCGGTCCTCCGGTTCCAGTTGGTGACGGTTGGATATTCTTATTACTGCTGGCTGCCGGATATGGAGCCTGGAGAAAGAAATTCAGGGTAGTAACAAAAACACATATAGAAGAATAAAACAGAAAGAAGGGCTGATTTTACAATTGGTCCTTCTTTATATTTAAAAAGAGTAAATCTGGAAAATGAACATGAATAGAAATGGTATTTATGGCAAATTCTCCTTGCTGCATTAGTACCGCTACTAATACACTATTAGTACCACTACTAACACACCATTAGTAGTGGTACTAACGATGTATTAGTAGTTACCCTTTATTTTAGCTTACTTCCGTCACCTCATAGCCAATATTATCAACAGCAGTTTTGATTGTTTCATCACTGACGTCTTTCGAAAGAATCAGTTTAGCCGAGTTGGATTCCAAATCCACTTTTGCTTCTACACCATCAATGGCGTTCAGGACTTTTTCTACACGAGCTGAACAATGTCCACAGCTCATGCCTTTAATTTGCAATGTTTTTTCTGACATAATTTTAATTGAGTTATTGATGATTTTATTTACTTGTTGATTCGATTGAAGAAGTTGTTCTTCAATATCTTTATTTCCCAGAATTCCTGCTACTTGCACAGCGGGCTTAAATCGCATCAACCGAAGAGCATTCAGTACTACTGTAACCGAACTGAAACTCATAGCAGCAGCTGCAAACATAGGATTCAGTTTCCAACCCAGCACGCCATAAAAAAGTCCCGCTGCCAATGGAATACCTATTACATTATAAAAGAATGCCCAAAATAAGTTTTGCCGGATATTAAGCATTACAGCTTTACTCAGCCGAAGTGTTGTGACAGCGTCAAGCAAATCGCTACGCATCAACACTACATCGGCCGATTCAATGGCTACGTCAGTTCCGGCACCAATAGCGATACCCAAGTTAGACCGCATCAAAGCCGGTGCGTCATTAATACCATCACCAACCATTGCCACGGTTTTGCCGGCAGCCTGCAATTTGATTATTTCTTTATCCTTATCTTGCGGTAGAACTTCGGCCACAACGATTGAAATTCCAAGTTGCCGTTGTATAGCAGCAGCCGTTTTAGCATGATCGCCGGTTAGCATTACTACTTCAAGACCCATATTTCTAAATTGATCAATAGCTTCTTTACTTGTTGGCTTCACAATATCCGCCACAGCAATTATTCCTAAAATATGGGAATCATTAGCAATGAATAATGGAGTTTTTCCTTCATCGGCCAACCGATTGGAAAGATCAGCAGAGTCATTCAAATCAATGTTTCGCTCCATCATTAGCCTTTCGTTTCCAACACTGTACTTTTTACCAAGTATCGTAGCTTCAATTCCTCTTCCGGGTATAGCCTGAAAAGCTTCAATATCTTTGATCTTCAGCTTTCGGTTTTCCAGCTCCAGCAATATAGCTTCGGACAATGGATGTTCCGATTGTTTCTCCAACGAAGCAGCCACCTCTATCAAATCGTTTTCAGAAACAGAGCTTATTGCAAACACATCAGTGACACGCGGTTTTCCTTCGGTCAGTGTACCGGTTTTATCGAGAACCACCGTATCAATTTTACCGGCCATCTCGAGCGATTCTGCCGATTTAATCAAAATACCATGCTCTGCTCCTTTTCCGGTCCCCACCATGATGGCCACAGGAGTTGCCAGTCCCAATGCACAAGGGCACGAAATAACCAGCACTGCAATACCAATAGACAGTGCAAAATCAAACGGATAGCCGAGCAATAACCACACAACTGTTGCCAGCAAAGCAATACCCATGACCACCGGAACAAAAACAGCACTGATTTGATCGGCCAGTTTAGAAATTGGGGCTTTCGATGAAGAAGCATCTTCTACCAATTCAATAATATGTGCCAAGGTTGTATCTTTACCTACTTTAGTAACCCGAAGCGTAAAATAGCCCAATTTATTAATGCTAGCCGACATTACCGAATCACCTTTTTCTTTAAACACCGGCATACTTTCGCCCGTTAATGCCGATTCATCTACCGATGAGTTTCCGCTTTCCAAAACGCCATCTACCGGAATGCGTTGTCCGGGCTTTACAATCACCATATCGCCAACAACTACTTCCTCGACGGGAATTTCCACTTCACTGCCATCACGAATTACAACGGCTGTTTTGGGTGCCAGATCCATCAGTTTGGTAATGGCGTCCGACGTGTGACTTTTCGATTTGGCTTCAAGGTATTTTCCTAATGTTATCAGCGTAAGTATTGTTGCTCCTGATTCAAAGTATAAATCGTGAGAAAATTGATTGACGGTTTCCATATCGGCATGCCCCAACCCATACCCAATCTGATAAATGGCATAAATACCGTAAACAATAGCTGCCGAGGATCCAATGGCAATCAACGAATCCATATTAGGAGCAGCTCTAAACAAAGTTTTAAAACCCGTCTGGAAATACTTTTTGTTGACAAAAGCAATAGGCAACACAACCAAAAACTGAGTGAAAGCAAAGAGTAAAGCATTTTGTGGATCGTGAAAAGCATTTGGGTAGGGCAACCCGAGCATATGCCCCATAGAAATATAAAGCAATGGAATAAGAAAAGCCAACGATATCCACCACCGCTGTTTCATTTCATCTTGCTCCTGTTGCACAAAGTCTATTTTCGGAGAAGGATTCAGCATGGCATCACCTGCCATTGGACGGATGTGAGCCTGATATCCGGCGTCATCTACAGATTGCTCTATAGAAGTAGTAGTAAGTTGAGCATCATCATAATTTACAGTCATACTGTTGGTAAGCAAATTGACATTCACGGTTTTTACGCCTTGCAATTTGCTCACACTCTTCTCCACATGTGCCACACACGAAGAACAGGTCATGCCTGTAACATCAAACTTTTCGGTTTTCATTTTCAAAATTGAGTTTCTGTTCACAAAACATTTCAAATAAAGTTTAGTTCAAAGCCAATGTTTAAGCTTCTGCAAAATTAGCGAAAATATAAGTGTACACATTAGAGATCATTCATCAGGATGATAATGAACAATTCAGAAAACGAAAAAAATCATATCAACGAACTTCTTTGTCATTCACTACAGGCAAT
>Ga0302271_10005199_pt1 | contig 9999 bp, 10 predicted proteins | sample III_Bog_N1_1_FD_198767 | JGI IMG/M metagenome (GOLD analysis project Ga0302271, IMG submission 198767) | Peat permafrost microbial communities from Stordalen Mire near Abisko, Sweden - III_Bog_N1_1 | ecosystem: Environmental > Terrestrial > Soil > Wetlands > Peat | place: Sweden: Abisko... | reverse complement strand
CTGGAGAGTTTAATCTTATCCTTCAGATGAACGCTGAGGATCTGTGCCGTCTTAACTATTATGGATATCAATGTAACTCTTCTCCATAGATTCATTGAAATCAATCGATCCATAGAGAAACAAATACACGAATGCTATCCAGATCGTTGAGAAAATGAAAACCAATGCGAGAAACAATCGAGATAGTTTCCCTTGAAATCGGCAATGTGAAAACATGCAACTTAGCAACGAGCATAGCATAGCAATGCATTCGAGGATGAATAAGATGTTGTTCGCTACGGAGGGGAATATGATAAATAAAGAATGAGAAAAAGAGAAAATGGCTATGGGATAAGTTAAAAAACGGATAAAAGTAATTGATACCTGTGAGTGTCTCTTGAACAGAAGTGTCAATATCATTGTTTAGACCAGCAAAGTAAGCTACTGTAGATTGATTCCACTCGCTACCAAACTTAGCTGCGAATCCAAGTCCCGCTGAGATGACTATACTGAGAACCAAGACTGTGAATTGAATAAACTTCATAGAATTTGACTAAGTGTTTGTGATTCTTATGGCGATGCTAGGGTTTTTGTGTATGCGTTTTGTTAAAATGAGAGAGAGAGTGAGTTGATAGGATTTCTTTTGAGATTCTCTAAGCAAAGCACGCACACACTCAACAAATCTGATTAATCGCTGATTCAAATAATCCAAATTTAAGAGTTAATTAATTCATTTAATTTGCAGGAATTCAATGAGAGTCTTACAACAAACTAAGGGGGAAAGCACATACATGCACATGCAAGGCCAGACAACGAAAGATGCTAATGTGATAATATATTATCTCTCCAGTTAATTTTTTGTTGTTGCAAGATCATATGAATCTCCCAAGTGTTTTTTGAATTAAAAATATCTTGTATTCTTTGAACTAATTAGGAATGAAAAAATAAATATAAAAACGATGAAAAAGCTGCTCATCTCTCATACACAAATACACACATTTAACTAATTAATAACCTCCAAAATCACTTGAATAAAACTATTTTTAAGCTTCTCTGTTTTTCCTTCCAAAACAAGTAACTTTTTTAACATTTTATTCAATCAATCATCTTATTGGTACCTTAGACAATCACAACAAATTTCAATCTTTACTAATGTCTTCCCTACAGTCATCAACATCACCATCATCTTCTTCATTTTCTTCAGCTTCTTCACTTCTATCAATTTACCTCTTTTGTTCTTCTGATTCTTCTTTTTAAATCTCTCCATGTGACCATGTAAGCGATACACTCTCCCCCTTTGCATCTGTCAACCGTCCTTTACCTTATGTTAAATGGATTTAAGGATATATTTATTATAAACTCATATCTTTAAGCAAATATCTAAATTGGTTTTGCTTTTTTGTACCATGAATAAGTCCTTTTTTGAAGGTGCCTTCAATGGAATTGCCATTTTAATATATAATTTTGCCTTTCCCATTGTATTAGTCATCGGAGAAATAGCCTTCATATCTTAATTTCAAATATAAAAGTTTGTTTAGTTAGAGAAATAGTATTTGGCAGAATATATATTTTTGTTATGTTACTTCTCTGTGAGTGTAAGGAGCACTCCAAATCCTGTTTTTTTATTCGCTGTGAATCCTCCAAGGTATGCATAGCTTTGCAAAATATTGCAGTATTTTCCTTTACCATGCTTGAGTCCATCTTTAACATATCCTTCATAGAACTCACCTTGGGTATTGAAATAGAAAAGTCTACCATTTTTGAGACCATCTTGTAGCTGTGCTAACATGGTTTATTTAAGATGAAGATGACAGTTTGAGATGGTTTTCTCGAGGTATTCGAAGACATGGGAATCTACAGGATTCTCAAGATCTTCTAAATCGAAAGGAAATGGTTGAGATATTAATTATTGAATTTCTAGTTTAAAAGGAGAATTTGAAGATGTCTAAGAAGAAGGGAGAGAAGCATAGCAGCTATTGATAAGACTTTCAACAGATTTTTAAGAAAAATCAGTAGGTTTTGCTGAGATGAAGCTACTTGAAATGGCGGTAGCTTAGTTGTTTTTAGATAGAGAATCTAATAGTTTCTGCTCATTTGCACTGCTACTAGTGATTTATTGATTTATATTAGATACTTTGCTGTTATTATCTGAACAATACATATCATTATGGCTACTCTAACTATCCCTGGAGATTCTAATCTATTCTGGCTGCTACTACTTCTTATGAATCTCTTTGACAATATCTTCAACTTTACTAACAGACTCTTTCTTTTTCTTGAAATATTCCTCTGAGAAGTATCTCGAGAGATAAGCTTAATGTGTTTAGATAAACGCTAGGAGTTCTTACGTGAAAATAATTATGCCTTAGGTAATGGGTGCTAGTGCAGGTTGCGTGCTGAGTCTATACAGCTCATAGAGTGAATCGCCGTTTAGATTTACATTGCCTATACCTTCATAGCGATTCTCGAGATTTTCACATTTGCAAACAACTTAGATATACCAATCATCAAGCTCACGATTAATCAACGCGATGCTTTCCTTCGCACGTTGCTTTACTTCTTCCATACTCAGGGAAAGACTGAATTGCTGAAGTTCTTAGTAGATTTCTGTGAGTTCAGCGAATTTATGGTTGTTATGTTTGCCTGGGACGGTTGGATTGCTGTTGAAACATTATCTACAACCTCTGCGTTCTCCACTTTGGCAATCGTTCTCAAGGCATAAGAGTTCTAATGATCGTTTACCATGGTACTAGCATATCATCGGGGTATCGGAGAGCATAATAATAAGAAGAAGAGAATGGTTAGGATCGCAGACAACAGCAGGAATGGTACGATGACAAATACTTGTTTGTTAATGTATTTCTCCTAATAATTTTGCCTTGCGAGGATTGATCTGTATTTGTTTGATGTTAGTAGCAGTTTGCGTTAAGATTTAGATTTCAAAAAAAGATCATCTAAGCGATATCATAGAAAGGAAAGGATAACCCGAAAGATCAATAATCTAGCAGGAATTAAACAGAATCAAAAAACATATTGATAATGGTTGTTTTTTATCATTGTTGGGCTTAATTTCACTGGATTTATCAAAAAAGAAGAAAATAGCTCATATAATCCAAAAATGATATTGTTCTTGATATGTTATGTTGTTGTTTGAATTATCCTTATATCCCCCACCAAATGGAAGATCATTCAAATCATCAGAATCTTTCATGTTAATGCAGATAGGAATACCAACAACCATTAGAGATTATATCAATGAATATTCTAACACTGTTAACAATATTGGATTCTTTTTTTATCAAATCCATTAAATGTTTGCTTTTTTCATATGTAATTGCGAGAGAAACAAGCAAAATCAAGAATAATAAGTGTTCGATAACAGCACTCTATTTTTTCCGTTTGAGCTTCTTGCTTGTCATGGTCTGTAGCTATTCATGTCAATTATCGTATCATTTTTGTTTTGAAGATAACAAATTATTTTTTTGGAAGTGAAAAGAAAGGGGGATATTAAGGCTGTGTTTGCTATCCAGACAAACTGAATATATTAATTAATAAATCTCTCGATGAATAATTTGATTGGCGCATATTTAGAATCAGCAGTGCAGCAAGATTAGAAGGACACTGATAAAATTTGCAACTAATGGAATAATTCGGTGAGCAAAGAGGATTGTGTTTCATATGTGAGAGTCGATAAATCCCTAGTTAGATTCATTAACTCTGCTGCGGAAAAGCTGTATGTGACAGCTGTGTACGATCGAGATCACGTAAGCTATTATTAGAAAGAGAGAGAGAATACTTATGAAAAGAATTGTTAAAAATGGTTATTACTATGATAATTTGTAATGTTTATTCTATGTGTTTTATGTGATTTAAAGGAAATATGGGGATAGTATGTCCAAAGTGCAATCGATTACATGATCCTTAGAGACTGCTTGCGCTATGCTCGTTGATGAGAAGAGCATAAAATACATTTATTAAACATGATTAGAAGCAGTAGTAATCGATGAGTCAACAATAGAATTAGATTAGTACAATTAACAGTAGTAATAACAATTAGGAGATGGCATTGTTGAGAACACAATAATAAAAAGATTAATAAATCCAGATGGTGGCTGTTGGTTAGCAATAAGAGACTGATTCTAATAATCCGAATAATCCAAATCATTCTTAGAATGCACAGCAATAGTCACAGTTAGAATAGTAATAATAGCAACAACAGCAATAAAGAAACATGAATGACAGAATGGAAACTGAAGTGAGAAAGATAGAATAATAATAGCAGTAACTCAATTAGTAATTCCCAGGAGCAGCACTTAAAAAGAGTAAAAGCTGGAGGAGACTTACTCCCTCGACGAGTGCAGCTTCAACTTCTCCTCTAAGGGGCGATGGATTTCGCAGTGAGAAGAAATATCATGGAAGAGCTGCAGCAGGAAGTAGACTCAAACAAGGTTATCTAAGTTAATCAACTCGATTAAAAGATGGTGATGTGTATGATGAAGGTAATATGATGTTTTTCTCTTAAAGACTAAATAATAATTAAGCTCAGCAGATACATTCGCCATTTCAAGGTTAAGGGTATTAGTAGTAGTCAGCATAATAATACGCTTAGCAATAATATCAGTAGTAGCAGTAGTAATTCTCTTAATCATAGTAGCAGCACTCTCAGTGGCCTTAATCTCTGTCTTAGCAACATTAGCAAGTTCTCCTCTAGCAACAAAATTAACTATTAAATCAGCAGCTTCTTTCATAGCAATAACAACAACTACAACAATATCAACTACCTCCTAATAATAGTACAGCTAATACTACTATCTCTCCTAATCCATTTTACTAATCCTAACAACCGTTGCTTTTCTAAAACTAATTCTAATCACAGTAACAGTAGCAATAATAATACGCTTTTCAACTTCGCAACAACAATAATCTAGATGCCTATGTCAATGATGGTTTCTTTGTGAATAACAATCCACTGCAAAGCTAATAACTTCTTCTGAACATGCGAAATAAAACATTCTTTTCATAACCAGCTATTCCAGCAATTATTGATGTTGGGCATGCTTATGAATCTTCTTATCCTGGAGTAGTAGCAGCTTCATAATAATAGATTTAATCATTTTCTTAGCCACAATAAGTAGTGTATTATCTTTTACCTGAGTAACAGCCTTCAATTCCTTCGTCTTCTTTTGGTATATCCTAGCAAACAACCTTCAATAATGATGCATAACAACAACAACAGCACTTCTAGCAGCAAAATTAGCTGAGTAATAACAACATGTTCTACAGTTACCTTAATTAATCCAATAGATTGAATTAAAAGTAGCTAGATATGAACAGGAACATATTCTCTCCGTAATACGGACAACAAATAAACTAATAACATTAATAACCTTAATAACCCTTTATGATATCTTAGCCATCTCAATATTAATAGGATACATATAGCAATGATATTTCGCTGTTAAGCAGTGAAACAAGCAGAACTAGCTAGCGATCAACTGCAATGAGTTCTTCTCAAGGGAATTGGCAGTTGAATTTAAGCTAGAAAGCTGATTTTGAGGGTATCAAAGCTAGACATTAGATAAATCATCGTGAAGGTGATGGAAGTCCAGTATGGCCAAGTAATAATAATACCTAGGAGAACCAGTGGGGTGGGCAGTAGTAATAGAAACAATCGATATCATTCAATATGTAAGAAAAATAAGAGAAATTGTTTGAGGATCTAAAGAAATAGATTCAATAGATGAATATGAAAAGAAGAGAAGAATAGTTGTAACAAACTGCAGGAGGAGAAGGAGGAGGAGGGATGTAATAAATAGATGGAACTTAGCTAGATGGATAGGAAGGGAGAAATACAGTTTAAGTTCCAGGATTAGCTTAGGAAATTTAGTAGCAGTAGTAATAGCAACAATAGCCTGAAGATAAGACAATTCAAATAAATAACAGCGATATGTTAGAAAGCTAGTTGACTGTGCTTATGGGAAATATAGAGCTTTGAAGAATAAAACTAAGACAAAAAGGATGAAATATAAACAGACATAAGATTCTCAAAGGAATAGACAACTAGCATCTTTCTTGGATCTCAAAAATATATTGAGAATAACAAAAAAAAGAATAGAAATAAATTGTAGATATTGTATTTCCATTATTGATCAAGAGCTATTTTGAAAAGATATTTACAACTGCAGAAAAGCTTTTGAAAAATTTTGTGGACTTTTTTCTTCTTAGTTTTGAGTAGAAATTTTTTTAATTAATCCATAATAGGATGAGATAAGCATACAAAACATTTTACATGCAGATTCTTTGAGTTATTTGCGGGAAATCAATCAAACCATATCAACTATATCTACTCAGCAGAATAATAACCTCAAAAGATTCATTTATCTAAATCTAATGGAGCTCATTGAGTAGCGTAAACTCATTTAGAGAAAGTTAGATAAGCTATCTCTAGGAAACAGTCCAAAAAGGAAAAAAAGCAGTGGAATAGCAGGTGAAAATGAAGATGAGGCAATGGTTGCAGCATAAATTTCTAGGATTATTAGAGGTCCAAGAATTTTCATTAACATTCTAACAATCGTTTCATCTGTGTTAGGCATATTAACATCGATTTGTCTGTTAATCTAGCGATGTTTGGATCTTTCGTTCTTGTTTCTCTTGATGTTCTTCACATTAGCATCGCTTCCTCCTGCGTTCTTCATGGCTAAAAAGAGATTTCCTGATCATGTCATAACAATCACATATTTTCTTTTGGCTGTGTTCTACACTGGTGGAATATCGTTAATAGCGATTACCATTGCGGAGAGTGCTGAAGCATTACTTTGTGGGTATCAAGTGTGTCATTCGGGATATGGATCCACTTGGATTAAAGATAATTATAGGGAAAGTAGTGAATTGTGCTAGGAATCAAATGGATCAAAGGCAAATTTGCTGAAAAGGATTTAGGAGATGCTAACGGAGTTTTAGAAATCAGATGAAGTCACACATTATGATGTAAGGGGAAAGAGTAGATTGGGAGGGAAAGAAAGAGAGAGAGAGAGTGGGTTGTAACAGGAAGAAGAAGGAGGAATATGTAATGACTTTGGACACTAATTAATTGATTTGTTTTTTTGTTCTCAACTCTTTATGCAGCTAAGCTCAGTTGTTCTGATGAATTTTACGACTTTCTTCATCGTGTTTAGTGCTTTAATCTTAACGAATCTAGCATAAGTCATATATCTTAGTATTTACTTCTTGGAGGCATTGAAGCTCAAAAAGAAGTACAAACAGCTTTTCAAGAGACTCTGCAAGGAGGAGGAAGAATAAGAATAATAAGAATAAGATACTCTGATGGCTACTGAAAGAGTTGCTGCAGCATCGCAAGAGATGACAGATAGTCTGAATATTTGAAGGAAAAGGATCAAGTAACCAAGGGATACGTCTTTTCTTGGTGGCGGATTGAAGTAGATAGTTTGATTTAAGAGTTTGAAGATCAAAGAGATCAAATGAAAAAGTTAAAAAAAGATGATGGATAAGTTAGTTAGAAAGAAAAGACTTAACTCTTTGGGTAGTAATTGATTGTTTTGAAGAGGGAAGATAAGAGAAAAGAGGAAATGAAAATGATTTTGTAATGGTAATGATGAAGGAGTGTGTGTTTTTGCTTTATTTATGTAAACTAGGGAAATAAATAATTGCATGGAGACTGTTAAATCATTCTTGAAGAAAATAAGAAAAATAATAGGATAAAGTGTATTATTTGTTAAAAAGAAGTAAGTAACCAATTAAAGACATTTTTTTCAATCAATTTTACTCTTGAGTTTATTATCTTGTTTAGTGAAGAGCAGAAAATTTATTTATTATTGAATATTCACTTTTGGAGCTTTTTTAACATCCCATTGAGCACAGCTTAACTTTAAGATATTTTGAAATCAAATCGAATCTAGATACCCAAGCAAGAATAGATAGTAATCTCAGAGAATCATTATTGGAGACTATCTTTGATTAGCAATTTATCAAAAATTACTTGGATGTGTATGTAATGTGTGTCTTAATTGCTGATCTCTCTACAATTAGAAAGTTAAGGGGAGAGTAGGGTGATGAGTCTTAAGAGGGGGGAGGTATACATGCTTAGAATCTCAGTAGGCCTCAAGAAAAGAAGTAAAAGATTAATTGTTGGAAACAATAAAAAAAAGGAAAGAAAAAAGGAAAGAAACAAACAAAGAAAGTAACACACTCAAACACATAGCAAAAAGAAGCAGATCAGGCTCACAATAAACTTAAGCAAATTGTTAGGTACCACAAGAGAGAGTTATTGACAGGAATTATATTAGCTTTAAAACAACACTAAGGAGATAGGAATGCAGCCAGGTAGCGATATGCTCTTGTTGCTAGATAGGCCCAAGAAAACAAGTTATGAAGCCATCATAGAAGGCGATGCTAATGCTGGGACTAGCAACTCAGTAAATACTCTTAACAAGAAAGTTGTAAATGGTGCAATTAGTAATTCTGGAGGGTTAGAAAAAACCATTGGAGAATAGTATCAAGCAACCAACACTGCTGTTGATGATCTATCTGTAGCTTAGCAAGCCGACTCCAAGAACAGCAGCAACAACAGTCTAGATCTCAAAGGGAATAATAATAATACTCCAAAACTGCCATAAGTACCCTCATCTGAAAGCGGCTTAGATTTCATCATCGAGAAGCGTGACATAATCCTCGAGAACGATATCAACAACCAGCAATACTGCATGCCGAGCATCGAAGTGAAGTTTCTCCGCAACGAAGGTAGTCTCTTCTTCTCCGATCTCATCGAGCGACTCAAGAACATGAACTTTCCGTTGCATAACTGCATGCTTTTCTGCTGGGATGAGAAACGAGGTATGCATGTGTTCGTAGCGAATGATCCCATACCGCAGTCACATTTTCTACCAGCGCATTTATGCGGGATAGCTAACAGTATTTATATTAAGTTTAGATCGTATTAGCAGCAGGCAATATCATAACCTGCATAGCGAGTCACATCATATTCCTAATAAGGATACAGCTAAAGTAATACTAATAATAGTGTTAATAAGCAGATAAATAACAATAGCACACCTAATAACAACAATAACATATTAAATACAAGTATCTAGAGTAATTAAAGTTAGATGATCAAAGAAGAAGATCTTATGCTGTCCGAAGAGAACATTAACAACAGCATGCAAGGTGATTTCTCAGGAAGAAGGAACAAAAAGATGTCATTGCTTATGGGCGGTGGAGGAAATAGCAGTAGTAATCTCATTAGGGGAGGTAACAACAACAACAACAATAATATTAACAATTCTAATAATCTCTCTGACAAGCGTGTGAAGGAGAGATACATTGAAAAAGTTCGTGAGAAGGTATCTGAATGGCGTGCTATGCATGAAACAGGTTTCCGCGATAAAGATGGGAATATTTAGAAGTTGAATTTAGATCATGCAGCGAATTACATTGGGATATCGAGGAAGACATTAGATGATTATTATCTGCAGTTACGACGAGCTGAATAGCTTGGATTTGATTTTGACAGGAATAAAAGTGAGAAAATGGGCGCATTGAGGAAGTTTGTTAAGGAAGAATCAAAGAAATAAGGGAAAAAAGGAATGATAATTAATGAGGGAAATAATAATATGGAGTTTATTAGATAAATTGGGAATAATAATAACAATGAGAGTAATGCTATGATAATGAGTTAGATGGAGTAAGGTAATATCAGTGGTGGATAGCATGGATATAACAATAACAATAATAATAATAATAATCTTCGTCCTTTTGGAGCTATGGGTGAGAGTGAGGATGAAATTGAATAATCATCTTAAGATATGCTCCTTCAAGGTAGTAACAACAACAACAATCTCCTCCACCAATTGAAGAACAACCCCAACAACAACTTTGGCGGCATGCAACAATACATGAACAGCATCCCTAGTAATTCCAACAGCTTAGCGAATAATAACAACAATAGCAGTATGGCTAGCCTAATTAAAAGCATTCATTCATCGCACAACACTAACAAGCACAACA
>Ga0302271_10005196_pt1 | contig 10005 bp, 10 predicted proteins | sample III_Bog_N1_1_FD_198767 | JGI IMG/M metagenome (GOLD analysis project Ga0302271, IMG submission 198767) | Peat permafrost microbial communities from Stordalen Mire near Abisko, Sweden - III_Bog_N1_1 | ecosystem: Environmental > Terrestrial > Soil > Wetlands > Peat | place: Sweden: Abisko... | reverse complement strand
ATCAGGAAAGAAAAATTATATATCAGGAAAGAAAAATTATATATCAGGAAAGTATAATTATATATCAGGAAAGTATAATTATATATCAGGAAAGAAAGATTATATATCAGGAAAGAAAAATTATATATCAGGAAAGAAAGATTATATATCAGGAAAGAATATTTATTTACTGGAAAAGAATATTTATTCGTTTTAAAAACCTGTCGAATGATAAGTATCTAAAATATAAGCCAATAAACGCAAGCGATTTATAAACATTATATTCATTTTTAAAATTAAGAATTATGGCTGATTATGTTCCACTAACCGATGCCGATTTTAATGTTTGGCAATTTAATTTGATTGAGTTTTTATCTCTTAATGCAATGAACTGGGGCGTTCCTCAAGAAGTGATTACATCATTAAGAACTTTGCAAATGCGCTGGGCTTCTGCTTATGACAAAGCAAGCAACAAACAAAACCGCACCGCGGCCGATGTGATTACCAAGGACGAAGCGAGTGAGGACTTTGTAAAAGAAATTCGTGATACAGTGCAACAATGGCTGGTGCGCAACCCCAAAGTGACTGATGCCGACCGCGCGCGAATGGGTATTACCATACGGAATACGACCCATACACCCGTTCCGCCGCCTGCTACGTTCCCGGTGGGAAGTGTGGATTTCTCCATGCGGTTGCAGCACACCATTTCGTTTTACGACCAAGCTTCGGCACACAGCAATGCCCGCCCCGAGGGGGTAGCCGGATGCGAAATTTACCTCAAAGCCGACGGCGAAGCGCCCAAAGACGTGGACGAAATGCATTTTCAGGGAATGTGCAGTGCTTCGCCCTTCGTGGTGAAGTTCGATAGCTCCAAAGCTGGTAAAACGGCTTGGTACTGGCTGCGCTGGATAAACCGCAAAGGCGAACCCGGACCGTGGAGTGTGGCCATTAGTGCTATGATTGTGGGGTAAGACCTTATTCCGAGTAGTCATCTGATGACTGGTTGGTTTCTAAAAAACAGACGAAGTCGGTTTTATAATTGTACGTGCAATTATACCGGCTTCGCTTTATTTATACTCCCACCGACGCAGATTTGTAATAAATTACCACTACTCCCGCACGATTATATCGGGCGTGAAAACAAATATTTAGTGACAGTAAACTATACAAAAGTGTCAAAACATAGAGCATAATTGAGTTAATGTTAAACTTTTTAAAAGATGAATATTAATTATTTTATAATGTTTAACTTTGTAAGGTAAATTATTGAATTGTTGAATTTTCAAAATTTTATGGGTTGATTGAGGTTTAGTTTGAGTGAAAGAGAATGTTATTTTATTAGAAGTAGATTTAAAACTAAATATAAATTAAACATGGAAAAATTTAGAAATGGAGACTTCATTCGTCTCAAAAATTTAGCAAATTACCAGATTGATCGGATCTCAGGTGAAGAAGAAAATATTTTTGAAATACTTATCAAAGAAGATAATTATGTAGAAGTAAGAAATTGTAAAAGCAAAATTCCTATTTCGGATATAGAGCCGATTCCTGTTAATGGGAAAGCCGATTTACAAATATATTATTATCCTACTAATTTAATGGCTACTTATGTGAATCCAGGTGATTCTGCATCTGTTACTAAAATTGATAAGTCTTATTATTATGATTTATTTGAAAGAATTCCTTACTTAGGAAAAAATTACCAAGAAATAATGAAAGAACAAGGTTTTCAATATGTTCATGAGATTCAACATTATTTATATGATAAATTAGATCATCAAAGATTGAAGATTAATGATGATTTATAGTAGACAAAACTTCAGACCCTCATTTGGAAAGTTCTATGAATAAAAATATTCTATATTAATGTGTTAAACTCTAATTTTCTCCCAAAAATGAAAATAGACACTAATTTAAAATCTTTAAGAATAATGGTTCGCCAAAATTCAAAGATTATTATGAATCACGTTGTTCAGACAAATATTTCTCGTCTTTCGAAAAACGAAAATAAAGTGACTGAGATTTGTATGTTTTGTGGTTCGTCTGACAATCTTACTAAGGAACATGTAATGCCACGATGGGCATTTGAGAATTCTCCAGAAAAGTTCTTCAATACCGAGGTTAACGGACTTGATCAAACTTACATGAAGACTACAATTCCTGCTTGTGCGACTTGCAACAATATTATTTTAAGTTCATTAGAAAAAAATATCAATAGATTGTTTTCTGAAATTGATCCAGACATTAGAGGTTTTTCGCCGGATGAAATATCTAATATTATTTCTTGGTTGGAAATCATTGATTTTAAATTTCAAATTCTCAATGCAAGAAGATTGTTTAAAGCATCAAAGACAAACGGTTATATACCTTATTTGGCTGACTTACCTATTTCAGTGCTTCGACCCAATGTAAATTTTAGCCCAAGTAAAGCAGTATCCGAAATTCGTCGATCACAAAAACGATTGACAGTAAAGGATAAATCCGTTAGTTTTAATTCATTAGTTATGTTTAAAACATCGAATAAAACCTTTCATTTTTTCCATACAATGGACGAATTCATTTTTATCGAATTACCTCTATTCAAAATTGCCTTATTCTACTTTTATAAAAGAACTTTTTCAACAGTCAAAGAAGGGCATGAAGAAGCAATGAAGATAATTGATATCACATACAACAAACTCCCAACTCCTGCTGGCGCAGATTCAGATAATTAGACAATAAAAAATAATACTAAATCATTTTAGGAATGACAAGTTTGAACAATAAAAAAAACGCCTTAAAAGTCGTACGATTCGTATTTATCATATTAAGTTGCTTATATATTGGTTATACTATTGGAAAAGATGCAGCTCAACGAGATCGTAGAAATAACGAAAAGAATAACGTTCAGATAGATAACCCCAACAACTAGAGTTTAAGTCCCGCTCACGCCGATTTGCAATCCATGCAGGCTATTGACTGAGAAATAAAAAAAACAGTTTAATGTTGGGGCGGATTTAAATCTGCGCTGGTAGGGAAAAATAGTCTTGGTCGTTTAAGACCTATATAAAAAATGTCAAATAATAGTATAATCAACATAAAGATGAAAAAATCAATCTTAATTTTATTGCTAATCTTTAGTACAATTCAGTTTACTACAGCGCAAAAAATTAATCAAATAACTTATAAATTGAAAAGCGTTGATTCTTTATACGTAGTAACAGATAAACTATTCTCAGATGAGATTATTCGAACAAAATCCAATATAATATTCTCGAAAAATAATCCTAATAATAACATAATTTCGATAGAGGATAATATTAATAGAAGATTTGATAGAATAAATTTCAATCATACTAATTATTACTCAAAACTATTAAATGAAGGTTACTTTAATTTATATGAACTTAAAGTGAATGATAAACCTATCTATATTATATCTTCAAAAAGCGACACCCTAGTCTTAGAGAAGAATGATACAGTAATTGATGAAACTACTTTTAGTGACAGAAGATACAATAACAAATTACTATTTATCAGCCAACACTACCCCGAATTATTGAAAGTAGCTGAAAAAGTAAACTTCAAAAATAAAGATTTACAAAGCTTAATTTCAGCTTTGAACGAAAAATATGGTGGCGTCAACATGAAACGGCCTGTGATAAGTAAAGTTGATTATTTGAGTCTTTCCTTGAGTGGAATGATACAAAACGACAAAACCGATCTAATGCTTGGTGTTTTAATGTCTCAATATTTTTTAAATATATCGACTAATTTATCATTCAAATATGGCTTGGTGGCAAATTATTATCATGAAATAAGTTTTTTCACTGATACATCTTGGTTAATTAGATTCCCCTTGATGTTCAATTATGAAATTACAAACTCTACGATAACTCCTTATTTTAATTTGGGATTAGCACCTATATTATATTCCCAAAAACTCACTAGAACGTATTCAAATGTAATTGACCAAACTAGTGGAATCGCTATAACTGTTTTTGCAGCAGGAGGAATTAAACTAAAACTGACAAATAGTTTCAATATACTAACAGAATACGGATATGACGAATTAAAAGGTTTGCATCTAAAGGTTGGAATGGAGTATTTTCTGAAACTTTAGATTGTATGTTTCAACAAGAACGAAATGAATGGATACACAAATATAAATCCCGCTCGCGCCGATTTGCAATGGGTGTGTTGTTTAGTAGAACAATAAATATTTGCCTCCTCGCGATTTTATCGCATGGAAAAACAAACAACTGATTTAGTAATGCCACACGATAGAATTCGGCAGGAGTATAGGTCTTAATGCACGTGATTGCGGGCTTGACCCTACCAGTCATTGCGGGCTTGACCCGCAATCCCTTATTGATAAAACAAGAAAACTATGAGCAGATCAGGCTATGTGTATTTTATGAGCAATGCCTACAATAACGTACTCTATGTTGGAGTAACCAATAATCTGACTCGTCGGGTAGCAGAGCATAAAGCAAAAATCAATAAAGGATTTACCTACAAATACAATTGCGATAAGTTGGTTTATTATGAAAAGTTCGATTTAATTGTTGAGGCAATTGCAAGAGAGAAACAACTGAAGAACTGGAAAAGAGAATGGAAAAATGAATTGGTAGTTAAACAGAATGTTCGCTGGGAAGACTTGTCTGATTCGATTGGGGTTACTGAAGAGTTGATAAATGCAGTAAAGGAGTTTTATAAGGAGGAGGGGATTGCGGGTCAAGCCCGCAATGACTAATAGAGAAAGGGGATTGTGGTCAAGCCCGCAATGACGGGTAGGATCAAGTCCGCACGCTGGCGCAAGTTTGTAGCTTGTGTCTTGCTTTGAAAAAGCAATTTATTCTTTTTGCTTGCTCTAATGAGCAACTCCTTCCGCTCGCGCCGATTTGCAATCGGTGTGTTGTTCGGTAGAACAATAAATATTTTTTCCCGGGCGATTATATCGCGTGGGAATGTAGCGGAATGAAAAACAACAAAGGGTATTTAGTAATAACGAGTAATTAAACCACACGATGCAATCGTGGGGCAGCAGAGGGTAAATTCTGATTCAGATAATTGATGGACAAATGCCCTTAGCTTCGGTTGTTATGGCAACATTATCAAAAACAGAACTATGACTAAATTCAATGTAATAATAATAGGAGGTGGTCTTGGAGGTTTAACTGCAGGAGCTACATTGTCGAAACTAGGTAAAAAGGTTCTTTTGCTCGAACAGCATTATGTTCCGGGTGGCTGTGCCACAACATTTAAGCGCAAAGACTTTGTAATGGAAGTAGGTTTGCATGAAATGGACGGGCTATTTGACAAAGACTCAAAAGTTCAAATATTTGATTTTCTTGAAGTAAATAAATCGGTTCAGTTTATTCAGGTTCCGGAATTATTTCATCTCAAATCAGGGAAGGGAGATTTTACCTTTCCGCATGGAACAGCATCGGCACAGAAAGCACTTATCGATAAATTTCCAAAAGAAGAAAAGGGCATAAACGAATATTTTAAACTGATCAATGGTGTATTGAATGAAATTGCTAAAATGCCAACTGAAAAATGGAAGACACGGATTATTTATCCTTTTATGCCGATTCTATTTCCCAATATAGTTCAGTCGTCAAAAACAAGTATTGGTCATTGGCTTGATAAACATTTACAGGATGCTGAGCTTAAATTAATTCTGACTGCTAACCTTTTATATTATGGCGATGACCCGTACAAGATGTCCTTATTATATTTTTCTTTAGCTCAGGCAAGTTACATAGGTGGTGGTGGACATTTCATAAAAGGAGGTTCACAAAAGCTTTCTGATTATCTGGTTCAATATATTCAAAATCACGGAGGGCAAGTAATGCTTGGGGCGAAAGTTGAGAAAATATTGGTAGAGAAGGGAAAAGCAAATGGTGTTCAGTTTCGTGATTCCTTTAACCGCGAAAGCCAACCGGTAACCATTTATGCTGATTCAATAATTGCAAATGCTGCAATTCCGAATATAGCCCCAATGCTACCGACAGCATATAGCTCTTTGTTGGAAGAAAAAATAAAAAAACAGGAAATAGCCTGTTCGCTACTGTCTATTTACATGGGCTTTGATATCAATTTGAGACAAATAGGGATAAAACATTATTCAACTTTCATTCAAGACGACAGTGTAAAGGACTTAATTGATATGAAGGTTAACTATCAGGGTGACTGGAATAAGAAAGGCTTTGTGTTTGTTGATTATGGTCAGATTGATTCAGGTTTAGTTCCATCAGGTAAAAGCTTCGGGGTAATTTGTGCCGCCGATTATTTATCAGAATGGGAAGGTTTAAATGCTGAAGTTTACAAAATAAAAAAGGAACAGGTAGCTCAATCATTTATCCAAAAGTTAGAGAGCCATTATCCGGGAATACTACAACATTTAGTATATTATGAAGTTGGCACTGCTAAAACTATTCAAAAATATACCCTGAATCCAAAAGGTACACCTTATGGTTATGCGCAAACCCCTGCTCAATCAGGATCTGGAAGAATACCATCAAAATCTCCCATCAAGAATCTGTTTTTTGCTTCTGCATGGTCATTTCCGGGTGGAGGTTTCACAGGAGCCATCCTGAGTGGTTTTTTGAGTGCTATTTCTATGAATAAAAAAATCAGGTGGAGCATACAAGACTCTAATCTGCTAAGCGATTCAAGGATTGTAAAACTGATAAGAAGTGAGCAAATTGCCGAAAATACATTTCAATTGACTTTTGAAAAGCCCAACGGCTTTAATCACATTTCAGGTCAGTATGTAATACTAAGGTTAAACAATCCAATGTACAATGAATTGGATATGCCGTTGCGTTCATTATCAATAGTTTCACAACCCGATGAGCCAACACTTCGTTTTGCCTTGCGAACAAGCAATAGCAGTTTTAAACTAAGTTGTGAGCAGATGAAAGTGGGAGAAGAATCAACTATTTTTGGACCTCTTGGTGAGTTTTTTGTTCGCCCGGATTATGAAAACATTGTATTTCTTATTTCTGGTATCGGTATTACGCCCATTATGCCAATGCTAAAAGATTTGGAGAGAAATCAATTCAAAGGAAAAGTATTTCTGTTTTACTCCAATAAAAAAAAATCTACCGCAGCATATCATGATGAGTTAAGCAAAATAAACATCGAGAACTATACCTATATTCCAATAACAACAGCAACCGATAAAAGGATAGATAGAGAATTGCTAACAGTTTATTTGAAGGATTTCAATAAATTTAATTTTATGCTGGTTGGTACAAGTTCATTTCTGAATACAATGAAGGATATTTTGATAAATGAAGGCGTTGATAGAGCAAAAATTAAAGAAGATGATTTTGGATAATTATAAGGCAGCACATAACAACACTGTGCCCACCTGCTGGCACGATTTCCTTGTAAACCAAGCGGTAATCCGTGTCAATACCTAGAAGAAAGTAGATGTAACAGTTTTTTGAAAGTGAAGGGTATTAAGTGAGAAAAAAAGAAATATCTGCGCTAGCGGGGGAGTATCTAAAACGCCATATTTGATGCAGTAAAAATATTTTTATCTTTTGAATCCATTTGATGATAAATTCATGTCTAAGAATAAAAGTTCACAATGGTTTAATTTAAAATTATTAGTCATGAAAAAAATTAGTTTTTATTTACTTGTATTTCTTGCAAGCTTTTTTCTTACATTAGAATCGTATGGACAAGTTGGGTCAAGTGATTCTATTAAAACAGACCTGAAACTATCTGGAGATGTTGTAAAAAAACTTGATAACAAAGACATTGTTGAAATTGTAAAGTTCAAGGAACAGCTTTTACATGATAAAGAAATGGCAACTAAATTTGCTGTTGACCCTTCCAAATTTATAGGGAACTTTATTCCACTTATGCCTATCATTTTTTTTACTTTTATATTATTAGTTCTTGCAATTCCATTTTATTCTAATTTTAAAAAGACTCAAGGGCGTCAATTAATTATTAATAATTTGATCGAAAAAGGACAGGAGATACCCAAAGAATTGATTGTTCCTGCAAAAAGAAACGTTCGATCAGACTTTCATAAAGGCGTAATATTGATAGCTCTGGGGTTAAGTGTTTGTATTGTTCTTTTTGTTTTAAAAATAGCTCACAATTATTGGACATTTGGTTTAATCCCATTGTTTATTGGGGTTGGCTTTTTAATTTCTTTTAAATTTGATAATTCAAATAAGGATAAATCTGAAATTGCATAATCATGAATATTTCAGACATGAGTCTTATTACCTTAGTTTTACTTAAGGATGACCACAGAGCATTTGGTAAATTAGTATTAAAATATCAATCGGATGTTCGTGGTTTATTGATAAAACTAACTAATGGTAATAAGGCTCTTGCCGATGATTTGGCTCAGGATGTATTTGTTCGTGCATATAAATACTTAAGAACATTTAAAGCAACAGCAAGTTTTTCAACATGGTTATATAGAATTGCATATAATGTATTTATAGACTATAGCAATTCAATAAAATTTACTGAGGATATTGCAGATTATGAATATATAGCGGATATTAATGGCGAGCCATATTCTTCAATTGATATCGAGAATGCATTGAAAATTCTTAAGGAAAACGAGAAGATATGTGTATTGCTTCATTATGAGAAAGGCTTTTCACATTCTGAGATAGCAAAAATTATAAATATACCTTTAGGGTCAGTAAAAACAAATATACTAAGAGCAAAGGAAAAACTAAAAAAATATTACAATTATGAGCAAAAGTGATGATTTTGATAAGTTCTTAAAAAATAGTTTTCAAAAAGTGGAATCCAGCATAAAGGATGAAGGATTTACGGAAAAAACGATATCAAATTTGCCTTCAATTGGATTTATTTCTTTTAAAAGAAATATTATATTATTTGTGGTAAGTGTTCTATCTGTCTTAATATTTATTATTTCAAGTGGATATAAATCATTATTTAATTCCATTTTTGATATTTTTAATAATGGATTTTATTTGATACGACCGTCCTTAATCTCTTTTTTTATTATTGCTTTTTTTATTTCTGTTTTGTATTATATTGCAAGTATTGTGTACGATAAGAATACAATATAAAACAACAAGGCATAATATATAGAACTTTATGTGGTTGGCACGACCCCTATGCTGCTAGTGCGGATTTGACTTCGTCGATTTTCAATTCTTGGTAAAGAACTTCGTGCAACTCATAGCAGAATTGAATTTGTCCTAATTGAACCCAAATTTAAAGTAATATCGAAGCTTGTTCGTCTTTAAAAGTAAAAAGACACAAAATAAAGAGAATGAAAATATTAATGTTTGGTAGGGGAGTGATATCCACCCAATATGCTTGGGCTTTTGAAAAAGTAGGGAATGAAGTAGCATTTTATGTAAGACCAGGCAGAAAAGCGGAATATGGTTCAACAGTATCTTTGAGTATTTATGATGCACGTAAAAACATCAGAGGAAAACTGATTCAGGAAGATTGGCCGATAAAGATGATAGAGGATTTAAATCCAAATCACGATTATGATCTGATATTTGTAAGTGTACAACATTATCACTTTACAAAGGTCGCAGAGTTTCTGGCCGATAAAATTGGTAAAGCAACAGTCTTGATTTTTAATAATTTTTGGGAGGAACCTTTGGAGCAAGTGATAAATCTACCTGCAGAACAATTGGTTTGGGGATTTCCACAAGCTGGTGGAGGTTTTGACAAGAACGGTGTTTTGAATGGCACTATTATGGGAAGTATCGTACTGGGTACATTTGGCACAGAACCTTCGGAAAGAGCAGTTGCAGTTATGAAGTTGTTTAAATCGGCAGGCATCAAAAGTACTGTAAATAAGGATTTCCGTTCCTGGCTATTCGGTCACTTTGTAATGAATGCCGCCTTACATATTGAAACGATGAAAGCGGGTTCCAATATGCTTGAGTCATTCCAATCCACAAAACATTGGAAGAACGTAATAGCAAATGAAAAAGAATTAATCCAATTGCTCAAAGCCAGAAATGTTGATTTAAAGGCAAGCCCCGACCTTAAAATGTTTAGCGTTCC
>Ga0302271_10005195_pt1 | contig 10006 bp, 8 predicted proteins | sample III_Bog_N1_1_FD_198767 | JGI IMG/M metagenome (GOLD analysis project Ga0302271, IMG submission 198767) | Peat permafrost microbial communities from Stordalen Mire near Abisko, Sweden - III_Bog_N1_1 | ecosystem: Environmental > Terrestrial > Soil > Wetlands > Peat | place: Sweden: Abisko... | reverse complement strand
AGACGTCCCATCGTTTCTCATGAAATGTCTTAGAATCTGCCCAGAAAGACAAAAACTCTTGCATTTTATCATGGCTCGGTATTTACTTACACAGAACAGCAGAAGCGCATGGAAATACTTCGAAAGCGGGTAGTTAAGTAACTCATTTAAAGCAGCTTAAGAGCTGGAAGAGTTTATGATCTTGAAGATTTATTCATTGCTAGAGATAGAAGAATAACAATTGGATTAAGCTCATGAGCTAACTTATGAGTTCTTGAATAAATCTCCTTCATCTCCTTCAATCTTCTACTATTTGCTGGGGTCGATTCTTCTCAAAAAGGAATTGTTTTCACAAGCAATAGAATACTTCGATAAATGCCTCAAAACTAACCCAAATTGTCTTAAATCTCTTTATTCAATACCATTATCACAAAAAGAGCATCTCAATTGCTTGTATTCAACAGCCAAAGCACAGATGAAACTACATAAATTCAAAGATGCGTTGATCTCCGTTGAGAAATGTCTGACTCTCAGCTCTAGCTGTTCTCAGGCAATTGCTCTAAAAGCTCAGATCCATTTCGAGGCAGGAAATTACTTAAAGTCAATAGAATCGGCATCGGATATCTTCGGTTTGCAAGATTCCTCTGCATAAACCTTTTATCTACTTGGCTAAGCTTAGATTCGATCAGGAAACATTCTATCTGCTATTGCTTCCCTGAAGAAATGCTTATCTATTGATTAGAGATTCCCACAAATACTCTTGAAGATATCCACTGTCTATGAGTTTATCCACAAGCCTGAGATAGCTCTCCATTATGTTCTCCAGCATCTTGCTTATTATCCTGAATCAGTACAAGGACTTAATAGATCTTCTATGCTGTTCCTTTAGCTGAAGAAGGTTCTCCTGGCGTAGACTCATCTTGATAGGCTATTTGATGTTGTCTTAAAGAAAAAGGGATTGATGAAAAAATCATAAAGTCCTAGGGCTATTACGAAATTAGCAATTAAGAGAAGCTATATTTTAGAGGATGAAATGGTATTCAATGATGAAGCAATCACACTCGCCGAATGCCATCTTCTCTAAGGGAACATTCACTCATACAATGATAATCTCTTGTCTGCTGTGTATTCGTACACTGAATCGCTTAAATTGAATAAATACAGCGAAGAAGATATGTTCTCTCTAGCTTTAGTTTACTCAAAACTAGGCAATCACAAAGAAGCAATAAGACTCTATAAATAACTCCTGAAACTAGAGAAACAAGAGAATTAAAGTAATACTCCTAATAAGCGAGAAGCAGCTTGCTATTACCTTAACTTAGGAAATGCTTATGCTAAAATAGGAAAAAGAAACAAAGCAATCTAAACATTTCAGAAAATAATCTCAAAAACAGAAACCGAATATGAAGAACTATTCTTTGCTAACATCGGAGCATGCTTTATTGCATAGAAAAGCTTTGATATCGCTATTGACAACCTCAGCTAGGCTCTACCTTCTGAGGTAATCTCAGCGGAAATACATTTTCTTTTAGGATTAGCTTGGAAAGCCAAGGGAGTTATTTAGAAATCTATTTAACATTTCCAATTATCAATAAAATCTGACAACTCCTATGCGCCTGCTTATCTCACGCTTGCAAGGATTAAGCGAGATACCTAGAGTAGCAGCAACAGCAATATCCTAGAAGCCATTTAAATATGCTAATCTTGCTTGGAATACGCTCCTTCTAACTTGCAAGTTCTGTAATAACTAGGAGATTATTAGTTTGATGCAGGCGATTACTGGGCTGCTTTATCACTATCTGAGACAATTCTGACATAAGTTTAGAGCAACTCAAACTTGAACTAACAAGATTCATAAGAAAATTAAGCAATCTACACTAAAGCGAACCTTTAAATCTGTAGAATTTACTTGAAGCTTCATGGGCATGAAAAAGCGGTTTAATTTATTGAGAAATGCTTAGCTGAATCACCTAACCATCCAGGGTATCTCCATGAACTAGGGGAAATTATTGTCCTCAGTGAGAAACCTGATTTACCTGAAGCTTTGAGACTCTTCAAGCAAGCCGTGAATGCTTGTCCAAACAATGCAAACTATGTCTTCAGCCTTGCAGATTGCTTTCACAGAGTCCATTAATTTGAGCTTGAGATTGCGAGTCTTCTCGAGTGCTTGTCCTTGCATCCATCATTTGCAGAGAGAATCTATAATAACATAGCACTTTCCTATGCTGCAATACACCAAAATAAATCAGCCTTAGAATTCTTCCAGAAAGGCATAGCAATTTATCCTAAATCATCTGTTCTTTAATTTAACTTGGGTAATTTTGAGTTTGCTTGCAATAACCTTACTGATGCTGCTCGCCACTATGAAAAATGCATTAAACTGGATCCATAGTTTCTGGCTGCACACAATAATCTAGCAATCGTTTCGGTAAGATTAAAAAATTTCAAAAGAGCAATGGAGTCCTATTCATTATGTGTGCAGATACTGCCTGAAAAGAAGGGAATCTATTTATTCAAAATAGCTGCACTTTTAGCAAAAGAAAATCAATCAGAAGTTGCCCACTGACATGATACTAATAACAAAGTATTTAGGAACTTTTCTTAGAATGGGATTTGTAAATAGAAGAGAGAAACCAAAAGAGAAGTTAAGTTTTTGGTAAAGATCTTGATTTGATATTATTAAATAGAATGAAATTACGCAAGCTTGTAAGATGGAATTTGTGTTTGCATATTAGTGTTTAATATTTTTTGTTTCTTTGGCGTTATTTCTCATAAATATTGATGACTGAATTCATTAATTCTTTACAAGAGAGACTTTTCAAACTAGAAGAGTGTATTCTCTACTGATGTAATCATATACCTTTGATTTAATCAAATGATCGCTGCACGAATTAAAGAATATATGAATGGTAAGAATCAAAACAGTACGAATATACTTTATTATAATGCTTCGCTAATTAAATCATTTTGAATAAGATAATAATCACTCTTGTTTTTTTAAATAATAGTGCTCTTTTATTTGTAACAAGACAGACAAACATAACTGAACTTTTAAAACTAATAATAACACTACTATCACTAACAATAACAGCCATTTAAGCAAATTGTCTCCATGGAAACCATGAATCATCCCTTTGGGTCTCAAATCAATAACTAGCGTCTACTTTCTCCTTGAGTTAGCTGTGCCACTGATCACTCTTACCTTACATAAATCCCAATAATTTCTTTACTAAAATGATAATCATCTCTTCTTTCCTCTCTTTTTCTTTCTCTTTAGTACATTTTTACATTAATATCTGCATTAATTTGCATATTTACATCACAATCTTTTCTGCCTTTTTTTGTTCATTCCTTCTTCATAGTTGTTTTCAGCATTATTTTCAGTTTTCTATTTTCAAATAAAGTATCGAAATTGAAATAAGGAGACACTTTTCATATTGTGTATCAAAAAGATCTAAACGAGTTTGAAAGATTTATAGGTAATTCAATCAGAATTAGCAATCACAAAAGTAGAAGAAACAAGAGAGAAAAAACATCAAACTCTTCAGAAAAAAAATGAGCTAAGAATCAGAAGAATAAACAAAAACAAAAAGTTAAACATGTGAAGCTCCCCTGGTAAAGTACGATTCGCTTTACCAAGAAGCCATGCAACTAGAAAAAGTAGGTGATATCGTGTAAGCCATACAGAGTTATTCCCATCAAATCGCTGAAAACCCTAATTTCATTGACTGCTATGTTAGAATTTTCAAAATTCACATCCATTAAAAAGCATTTCTGCCCTCTATTGAAATCCTAGAACGCTGCTTCGCCAAGATTCCATTATTCCCAGAATGCTATGAACTCTTAGCTGAATTAATCGTTGAAATAGGGATGAATTCTACAATGCAAGGATAACTCGATCGCTTTAGCAATCAAATCAACACATTTGTTCAAGAAATCGTCTCTATTGAATCTAGGATTCCTGCCAAGATGTATAAACTGTTAGATACACCTAGTCTCATTAGAGTCATTACATCAAACCCAAAATACGCCTAAAAACAGACATCCGCCACTCGCATGCTGCTTTTTGAAGCCACAAAACACTCCAAACATGAAGTTTTATCAATCGCTAAACACTTATTGAATTCCTCTCTTGATGTGTGCTTCTGCAGCTACAAACTTGCATGCTATTACATGCAATGTTCTGCTTTTTCCTTCGCTTAAACTGAGTTGGAAGATCTTCTCTAGCGCGTACCAACTCACTCTGCAGGGCTGTATTAATTAGGGAAACTAGAGCTGTTTTAAAATAAGAATTCCAAGCGAGCACTGAAATACTTGAAGAAAAGCATAACTTTTAATGATGGATACATTGACATCTACGATGCTCTCGGGATTGCTTATTATAAACAAGGAAAAATAAGCTATGCGTTAGAATCCTTGAAAATGAGTTAGAAACTCAACCCGAATGGCAGAAACCACTTGAGAGTCTAGATCACCATTGGGAAAGCTCTGATATTTACCCTCAATACAAAAGAAGCTCTCGTAGTGCTTGAGACGCTCAGGAAAGCCTTCAGTGATAATACTGATAAATTTTCCTTTCGTTTGGACTTCTACCTGGGAGTGGTTAAGATGTAGCAGAGATATAACTAGAGTTTTTGTGGAATGGCTTAGTCACACTTTGGGTACTTTCTTAGAAGCCTCTAAATGCCAAATATGCTGTTCAAACCCTTAGCTTACAAAATCGTGATCAAGGAATAACTTAACTAACGAAAATACTACAATCTTAGGTTATTTTTGAAGAACTTTAAATTCCTGGGAGGAGGAATAGACAATTGTCCCGCAGAGGATTCAGATCTTTGTGCTGTTATTAGTGAGGCTATTCTGTAAACTGGATTCCATCCTTTTCTGGCCATGCCATACATTGAAAAAGCTTTTAAGAACCCATTGCTGTTCAGGGACGCTGAGGAGGAAAAGAAGGAGTTATTGGATGTAGAGGAATCTTTTCATTTTGGATGCTTGATTTAGCTAGTGAAAATAAAATTCATCCTCAGTAATTAAGACTTTCAAAGTGCTCTTAATTAAAGAACAAATAAGGATAGCAAACATAACACATGGGCTTAATTTGATGAAGTGAAAATGATAGAATTACTCTTGAAAGAATAGAAGAGATATACTGGATAATTGAATATGGCTTCAAGTGAAAGCAAAGAGGATTAAAGGGAGGTCAAAAATGTTGAGGATAAACTATCCTACAAGAGAACATGGGGGATGATTGATTGGAATGAAACTGCTGACTTGCTAATTGCTGAAATCTACGCCTCAGTTAATCAGTTTTGTCAAGCAGCTGATATTCTTGAAAGAATCACTTCAAAGAGCTCAAATCTTGGTGTTTAACAGCAAGCAGCACAGCTACAATAGCTGATTAAGCTGATATGCTTCAAAGATTTGAAACTCGACCCTAGATACAACATAAAAGACAGCTAAGAGCAAACTGCCTTCAGATGCGCATTGAGAACTCTCCAGAAACTAAATGCTTCTCCGCAGCTAAGAGAATAGATCCAAACCGAATAAGGCTTCCAAAATGTAGCGATTTTGTAGTTCCAGAAAAGCAAATTGCTCAAAATAATGCAGAATTCCAAGAGAAACCATTTGTTCATATCGATGAGACTGTGCGTAACTCCTGAAAATAAAAGTTATTTGCAAGCCTACAGCCAAGAGATCTTGGAGAGCAACCGATATCTTGCTGAATCTGATCAGATCAGAGGTATTGATACTCTCCCGCCAAGAAGAATACTGGGGAACTGTGAATTTCTAACTTTAATCGGAGAAAAATACTTGCTTTCAGATCTAAGCAAGGCTCTGGAGATTTTCAAGAGTTGTTTAGAAGTTGATCCTCTCCACTCCCGTTCTCTGAAAGGATAAGCATCTGTATAAATCCAGCAAAAAGACTACAGTCAAGCAGAAATTACATTAAATAAGATACCTCCTGATAACCAAGATGCTACATATCATTATTTACAAGGAGAATGTTATTACTTTCAAGATAAAAAACTTCAAGCCAAAGAATCCTTCGAGAAAGCTCATTTCTTAGATCCCAACCATTAGCTTTCACTTTAGGTTCTAGGAAAAATGCATTTCGAAGATGGCTAGCTAACAGTCGCATTGAAATTTTACGAGTAATTCTACAATTTATCCAATTCATCCAATGAACAAGTTCTCATCAACTTGGGAGAATGCTACTGGAAAGAAGAAAAGAACTTACAGAAAGCACAGCAGTAGTTCCACCTAAGTCTTGAGAAGAATCCAGGAAAAAAAGAAAGTTTCAATGCATATATTCGGTTCCACAGAGAAACAGGATTGTTTCCAGACCCAGCGATTCTCTTGTCGGTACCGCATTTTTTTTAGGATTAGCTTCAGCTTTTGCGATACATCACAAGGACTGTATTGAAATCAGCAGAGAAGAATGAGGGGAATAATGCTTCTTCTGTCTACGAATAATCTAAAGAATTCCTTCAGCTTATCATGACTCTTCACTCATAAAATGAAGTTTAAAATAAAAATGAAGTGCTTAACAACTTAGACTACTAAAGTGCAATATAAATATCTTATTATGAATACTCGTTTGTCTTGTTTTTAAAAGGAAATTTTTCCCAAAGCTACTCTGTTCTTAGAGCATTCAAAACCTTTAAGTTCTTTCCAAACTCATCTTCGAATGAAGAAGGCATCGATCAATAAACCCTCGATTATTCTTCTTCTCTTCTTCAAGCAAAACTTCGCATGCAGCTAGGATTACCAGAAGTTCCATCGTTTCTCATGAAATGTCTTCGAATCTGCCCAGAAAGACAAAAACTCTTGCATTTTATCATGGCTCGGTATTTACTTACGCAGGATAGCAGAAGTGCATGGAAATTCTTCGAAAGTGGGTAGTTAAGTAGCTCGTTTAACACAGCTTAAGAGGTGGAAGAGTTTACGATCTTGAAGATTTATTCGGTGCTTGAAAGAGAAGAATCGCAATTAGAGTAAGCACATGAGCTAGCTTATGAGTTCTTGAATAAATCTCCTTCATCTTCTTCAATCTTCTACTACTTGCTGGGGTAGATTCTTCTCAAAAAGGAATACTTCTCATAAGCAATAGAATGCTTCGAGAATTGCCTCAAAACTAACTCAAATTGTCTTAAATCTCTTTATTCGATACCATTATCATAAAAGGAGCATCTCAATTGTGTGTACTCAATTGCCAAAGCGCAGATGAAACTACATAAATTCGAAGATGCGTTGATCTCCGTTGGGAAATGTCTGACTCTCAGCTCTAGCTGCTCTCAGGCAATTGCTTTGAAGGCTCAAATCCATTTCGAAACAGGAAATTACTTAAAGTCAATAGAATCGGCATCGGATATCTTCGATTTGAAAGATTCCTCTGCAGAAACCTTTTATCTTCTAGGCTAAGCTTAGATTCGATCAGGAAACATTCTATCTGCTATTGCTTCCCTGAAGAAATGTGTATCTATTGATTAGAGATTCCAGCAGATACTCCTGAAGATATCCGCTGTCTATGAGTTTATTCACAAGCCGGAGATAGCTCTGTAATATGTTCTTTAGCATCTTGCATATTATCCTGAATCAGCACAAGGACTTAATAGATCTTCTAAGCTGTTCCTTTAGCTGAAGAAGGCTCTCCAAGCTTAGACTCATCTTGGTAGGCTATTTGATGTTGTCTTAAAGAAAGATGCATTGAAAAGATAATCATAAAGTTCTAGGGTTAATACGAAGAAAACAATAAAGCGAAACTATATTTTAGAGGATGAAAGTGAATTCAATGATGAAGCAGTCACTCTCGCTGAATGCCATCTTCTCTAAGGGAACATTCACTAATACAATGATAATCTCGTGTCTGCAGTGGATTCGTATGCTGAATCACTTACATTGAATAAATACAGCGAAGAAGCAATGTTCTCTCTAGCTTTAGTTTACTCAAAACTAGGCAATCACAAAGAAGCAATAAGGCTCTATAAATAACTCTTGAAACTAGAGAAACAAGAAAATTATGATCATAATAATCCTAATAAGAGAGAAACAGCTTGCTATTACATTAACTTAGGAAATGCTTATGCTAAAATAGGAAAAAGAAACAAAGCAATCTAAACATATCAGAAAATAATATCAAAAATAGAAAACGAAAAGGTAGAAATATCCTTTGCTAACATCGGGGCATGCTATATTGCCTAGAATAGCTTTGATATCGCGATTGACATCCTCAACTAGGCTCTACCTTCTGAGTTAATCTCAGCGGAAATACATTTTCTTTTAGGATTAGCTTGGAAAGCCAAGGGAAATATTTAGAAATCTATTTAACATCTTTAATTTTCAATAAAATCTGACAGCTCCTATGCACCTGCTTATCTCACCCTTGCAAAGCTTAAACGAGATACCCCCAGTGTTAGCAACAGCAATATTCTTGAAGCCATTTAAATATGCTAATCTTGCCTGGAATACGCTTCTTCTAACTTGCAAGTCCTTTAATAACTAGGAGATTATTAGTTTGAGGCAGGCGATTACTGGGCTGCTTTGTCACTATCTGAGACGATTCTGACATAAGTCTAAAGCAACTCAAACTTGAATTCTCAAGATTCATAAGAAAATCAAGAAATTTACACCAAAGCGAACCTTTAAATCGCTAGAATTTACTTCAAGCTTCACAGGCATGAAAAAGCTGTGTAATTCATTGAGAAGTGCTTAACTGAATCACCTAACCATCCAGGGTATCTCCATGAGCTAGGGAGAATTATTGTTCTTAGTGAGAAACCTGATTTCCCTGAAGCTCTGAGACTCTTCAAGCAAGCCGTGAATGCTTGTCCAAACAACCCAAACTATGTCTTCAGCCTTGCAGATTGCTTTCACAGAGTCCATTAATATGAGCTTGAGATTGCGAGCCTTCTTGAGTGTTTGTCCTTGCATCCATCGTTTGCAGAGAGAATCTATAATAACATAGCAATTTCCAATGCTGCAATACATTAAAATAAATAAGCTTTAGAATTCTTCCAGAAAGGCATAGCAATTTTTCCTAAATCATCAGTTCTTTAATTCAACTTGGGTAATTTTTGGATTGCTAGCAATAACCTCACTGACGCTGCTCGGCACTATGAAGAATGCATTAAGTTGGATCCGTTGTTTCTGGCTGCACACAATAATCTAGCAATCGTATCAGTAAGATTGAAAAATTTCAAAAGAGCAGTGGAATGCTATACAGTATGTATCCAGCTAAAGCCTGAAAAGAAGAGAATCTATTTATTCAAAATAGCTGCACTTCTAGGAAAAGAAAATCAATCAGAAGCCGCTCGCTGACAAGAAAACTTTAAGAAAGTCTTTAGGCACTTCTTAAAATGGGATTTAAAATTGAAGAAAAACCAAAAGAGAAGTTAAGTTTTTGGTAAAAATCTTGACAAGTATAATTAATTAGCATGTGATTATGCAAGTCTGTCAAATGGAATTTGCGTTTGCTTAATTGTGTTTCATTGCTAATGTTTCTTTGGAATTGTTTCTCATAAGTATATCTATGAATGAATTCATTCTTTTCAAGAGACTTTTCAAAGGAGAAGATTGTATGCAATACTGATGCAAGCATATACCTTTGATTTAACCATGGTAGATGCAGAACTAGAGAGAATATGAATGGTAAGGAATCAAAATAAGACTAATTATCTATCTAATAAGGCTTCGTTATTTAACTCATTTTCAATAAGATAATAATCATTCTTGTTTTTTTTTGAATAATAATGCTTCTAATAGATATCCTCTAAGCTTCAAACACTGAAGATGACAACAACGAATCTCCTTTGACAATCTCAATACTCCTTTCTAGAAACCTCTAGGCCATTGCAGAAATTCACTCCTTTTGATTAATACTGCTAGGAATCAAAACGATAATTGACTTTCAACACAACCATCGTCTCAGCTGGTAACCTTCAGCCTCAGCTTATAAATTTTCAACAATCACCACCACAGCAGCAGTAGCAATAACACTAATAAATAACTATCCCATCTGCTTTTG
>Ga0302271_10005193_pt1 | contig 10008 bp, 7 predicted proteins | sample III_Bog_N1_1_FD_198767 | JGI IMG/M metagenome (GOLD analysis project Ga0302271, IMG submission 198767) | Peat permafrost microbial communities from Stordalen Mire near Abisko, Sweden - III_Bog_N1_1 | ecosystem: Environmental > Terrestrial > Soil > Wetlands > Peat | place: Sweden: Abisko... | reverse complement strand
TATTGAAATTTACCAAAATAGAATTCGAAGATAATTATCCTATGTACTTCTAGGATCCAAATCAACTGCAAGAAGTTTTTAACTCCCTTGAAGAGAAGAATCTATTTCTCATACAAATGAAGCAGGAGGACGAGTAAAACATAGAAGAAATGAAACATGCATTCAAGTTGGAAAAATAAGTAAACCCAAAATGGAATTTATTATCTTTAATGAAAAATTAAACATTTTTTATCCATAAAATTTTCAGAACTTAAACGGTAAGGTCAAGAATCTTGTTATACAGAAGGATATCGTCAAGCGGTAGATTGAAGAAGTCAACGAAAATATAAAATAAACAAAATAAATGTCAGAGGAACTTATTAATAAAAGTGATAGCAGCAATGAAAAGTACTTTGGGTCACTCGTAACAAAAAAATGAATTAAACTTAATGATTATTCTATTCTGAAGTTTTACAAATATATAACTTTAATATTTTGGCAGATTGTGGATGTTTACAGTGGTTTTAAAGAAGAAATCAGCCTGCATGATCCTGAATCATTTCCTTCACTCTATGTGCTTTCAGTAAACAAAAAAAATAAATTATTTCTTAGAAAATAGTAAGTTTACTCATTTGCTTAACTCTTTATGCATATTCAGCAAATAGAAATCCTCTTTGAGAAACTCTTCAAAGAGATTAAACTCTGTCCGATAAGGCTAGTTGATGAGAAGGTAAAAGAAGAACAAGAGATTACAAGATTTATTATTGCACTGGACATACAAATTAACAAAATAATTAATGAATTTTAGAGGAAGAAAGCGGAGAAAGACAGGAAACAGTTCATGAGAGACGAACAGAACAAGAGAAAAAAAGAAGAATTAGACAAACGAAACGAGAAAAATCGTATTAAGATGACACAAGCCACTAAGAAAAAGTAAACCTTCAATCAAATTCAAGAATGTTCAGAAAGAAAAAAAAATATCACAAAGCGCTGATTAATTCCTCCAATAATTATTGTTTTGTATGTATGTGTATGCGAATAGAACTGGGAGAATAGACATGCTTCGTAGCGCTCCATTCTCAGATAATAACTCCAAAGACATTGTTGAGACTCACAATGAAGTTGATGAAGATCTTAAATATTTCAGAGAAGACTACAAGTTATTGTGATAATAATAAATTTATGAAACGAGTGTTTTTTAAAATAAAAATGAAGGTCATTTATTTATCATTATTAGCATTTACAGAATCCCTCATACTATTCTAGATGCAATGGTTTTGGAATATTGTATTAGAATCAAAGAAACATTGAATAGGCTGAATTATTATTATTCCCGTCAGTTATCTAAAATTTATTATTAGTTTTGAGTGTGATAATCAAAAGAGATAAAGATTCAAAAAAAAAAGAGTGCATAAAAAAGGAATAAACAAATGATAACTACAGGAGGAAGCAGACCAACTAAATACAGACATCAAGTCAGGATTGGAAACTGGAGTGAAGAATGGGAGCTTGAGAAGACAAGGTTGATTGAAATATTTCATTGAGAGTTCTTAAAATCTTAACTACAAATATTTTTTTATTTATTTAGATTTGCAGATTACCTAACTACTTAGACAAAGACATCTGTCTTGAAGTAGAAAATCGAGGCAGGCCATCAACGAGTATGCAATAACGGCTTCTAACACATCCTAGTTATGATTAATTTTATTTGATTTCCAGGCTTCTCTGACTTACTCAAAAGATGGTTTTGTTCATCTTGGAGATAGAGTCATGCTTTTCAATGACAAAACATCAGGATATTTAGGTGATTTATTTTGAATCTTGTTGCTTGTTGTTTTTATTAATCTGTTCTTATAACAGTGTCCGACACATGGTAGTAAAATGGCTCATTAGAAGAACAATTTGGAATATCTACAACAGAAAGAACTTTCCCTTGTGTCCGCTCCATTTTCGTTCTTTTACCGTAATGCACAACAAAAAATGATATGAATTTTTTTATTTTCAAATGTTGTCAACAATATTCTTCACTGTTTAAAAATGAATTTTCTTATTGTTTTCTCCAAAATTAAGAGTCATCGAAACAAGTCAGAGTGCACCTACATCAAGTGTGATCTGTTATGGATAAAAAATCAGAATTGCATCGAATCCTAGATCTTTTAGAAAATAAGTAAAAGATATTTTAAATAATCTTACTTTTTTTGGAAAAATATTAATAATTTCATTTTATTTATTCTTCTCCAAGTTGCTTCTTGCAAGTCAATCTACTGACCCTCAGAAGAGCAAGAAGAATTCTAAATAACAAGATGCATTCTTAAGTCCTAGAGATACCTTCGATTCAGTCTGGGTGATTGAGCATGTTGATCCTTTGATTCGATTTGAAATGAATGAGTAGCCTGTTAAAGCAAATGAGCCACTTTTGCTGAAGCATTACTAGACTAGCTAATGTCTTGCAAGTGATGCCGAAACTATTAAAAACACTTATGGAACAGAAAATGATGTCTTTGCTTTATCTTTCTAAACCTACAATAAAACGCAAAACCTTATTGCAGAAAAAACTGGAAGGACAACAATCGATGTTCCAATGAGAAATCAGCATAATTAGAACACTTGGCTTTTCATTACTGCTGATGATCCGTCACTAGATTTCGATGAGGCTATCCTTGATAGAGTATTGAGTCCAAAAGATCTTGTCTAAAAGCTTCGATCTTAGCTTTCGCAGCGTGCATTTTTCTCCATCAAAGGACTTGCACTTATGCTGCAAGATTTGGACTAGAAAAGAACAGGTCTTCTGGAATTCGATGATTTCAGATGGGGACTCAAAAATTTCGGCTTTTAAATTCCTCTCGAAGTATGGATTTTTTTACACATAAATTCTAGTATTTTAAGTTATGTCACTTGAATAGGAAGCACACGTACTCATGGAGGCCTTCGAAAAAGACAAAAGCGGATACGTTTAGTATGAAGTTTTCTTATAAACCTTAAGGGTAACCTCATTACTTCAGAAAATGAGTTGATTTAAAAAATGAATTAATTTTTTGTTAGGGTGAGCTTTCATAGAGGAGAAAAGGCATAATAGCTCAAGCATACGCTAAGGTAGTTGAAACTCAAGGAAATGTTAATGTTGAAAGTCTTGGAAAAGCTTATAAAGCACACAGACACCCAGATGTAAGACAATAAAAAGAAGAAATTTTTTTATGAATTTAATTCTCCCATTGTTGAAACTACAACAAATATTTATGAAAAGGTTGTGAGGGGATCAAAGAGCGCTAAGGCTCACTTTGATGAGTTCTTAAAAGAATGGAACATTAAAGATCTCCAGCGTCCGATTTCTTAAGAAGAGTTCGTTTCGTTTTACCATGTAAAAAATGAGATTCCAGCAATATTTTATCTCAAGAATAATATTTTTTGTTTTTTTTTATAAAAGGACGTAAGTGCATTAGTTGAGAGAGACGAGCACTTTGAGAATCTCATGAGATAGACTTGGGAAATCTGAGTTATTCCTCATCATAATTTAAGATAAGCTTGGCAATATTTGTTAGTCTCGCGGGTGAGATGCTCAATCAGAAAATGCTCATCTTTGTTTGATTTCCACATTTCTGTGTTCTTATCGTAGTAGTATTTGAATAGTCCACTGATAGAAATATTGATAACAAAAACAGTGATTTCAGTAAACAGAATGATGCTTTTTTGTATTATCTAATTTCAATGATAAATTGAGTTATGTAACCTTATGGGGCTGTTGAAGTATAGAAGGCGTTGGTTGAAATCAGTGTAGAATTAAAAAGTTCCAACATCTTGAATGTTCACGGAGAGTTTGTAATCTTCTCCATCGTTTTCGTTGACTCTTTCAATGAGATTTATCTTCGTCTCAAACTCTTTGAGTTCTTCAAAGGACTTTTCAATACGAAACAAGAAGAGATTCGCTTCAGATTGAAAGTCTTCCTTCTCAATGAATGGTCTATTCAATAAGAACAATCATTGATTTACAAAAATAAGTTAAAATTATGTATCTTAAAATTGATCTACACTGCTGTTTCTGATGTCTTTGGTTTCGATTTTAGTCTTCCAGCATTTTGCAGTAGGTAATACCTTGGCTAGCAAACGAAAGATGGCTTAAGAAGCTATTTTCTTGCAACTGATGCAAATATCCTGACCGCAGAAAGCATTCTTCTTCTTCTAACCTAATTTTTTGTTTTATTTTAATTTTTGATCTATACAAATTCAATGATCTTTCTCGAAAACTCATTATTACTATTGAATTGATTCTTTCATAAACTCAGAACTTCCCCCTATCTATTATTATCAATTTAAAGACCAGTTAAATGCTGTAAAATGGGTACTGAATATTATTAAACTAGTTGATAAGCTCATGCAGTTGTGATGATTGAGATAAAATAATTGTTGAATATGACTTAGTTGATCTCTCAAACTGGATCTATGTGCATATAAAATTTAACTTATAAATTAGTAATATTTTAGACATTCTTCGCTTGGTCTTCGAGCAAAATATCATAAGGATTTTCAGTTGGTAATTCTTATAACAGTTTCGCAATATCTTATCCTTGCCTTCCTCTTGACGGTAATGTTTTTGGTAGGTTATGCAAGACGGCATTTCGGAGGTAATCTAGCTGCTGTAGATTATTAATATTTCGTTTTCGGCAGTGAAATGGCTCTTCACAATAATTCTAGAAAATATTTTTATTACGCACAACAAGATCACCGACAAGATAATACAGACTGTGAATCGTTTTTTGTGTCGATTTCATATATTCGATAAGTCTATTTCTAAAGTTTTCTGCTATTTTATAAGCGTCTAAGGGCGTCTAATCATCCTTACTATTGTTTTTGTTGTTTTATTTGATTTTATTGATTTACTTTAAAAAATTATTTTTTGCATTATTTTCCATTCCTTCTTCGATTGATTTCTGCAATACATCACTTGTATCTAGTTCCATTAACTTTAAACTGCTTGAATTACGAGGGTCAGCAAGGTATAAGGAGATTTCAACAATTTTCTTAAGATTAATTAGTAGAAAATTAGAATGAGCTCTATGTCTTAATAAAATAACTCTAGTCCTTTTTGCTGCTGCTCCTTAGATTCTCGGAATCCATTCATTCAAGCTATCAAAGTGAATCTAACGTTTCAGTGTTCCTTTAGCTTTTGAGGGATCATTACCCTTCTTTTTATGATAGTAATCATAGTCTTAAGTAGGTTATTTATTATTTTTATTTAGAGAAAGAGATCCATCCTGTGAAGGCATAAATCCAGTTGGAACAGAGTCAAAGAATAAAATATTTCTTGAGTTTGATATTGAAAAGTCTGTTAGGATTCTATTTATGTTAATCGCTTTGTTCGCATAAATCGATGTTGATGATGTGTAGTAGTATGCTCCGTCGAAAGGAAAAAGATTTTTCGCCATGTATGTCACGAGATCTACGATTCTACTTGAATTGCTAGAGAATAAGAAGAATATCAAGTAGTGCCTGCTAAGAATGCATAAACTCTTCTTGAGTTCGTTAAGTTTGCCACTAAACTACTCAAAATAACTAAAACCTTAGCTAGTTTCCCAAAATGATGGGCTCGTGATTGCACCAAATAGCAAGGCATCAGCTTTTATCACAAGCACTTTCTTCAAAGCCCACTCACTGCAACCTTCTCTGGACTAATCGACAGTCTATTAAATCCAAAAAATAGGATGAATCTACGCACAATTCATCAGATTTGTACAATCATCTCCAGCGTTCTCTGAGAAATCTTAAAAATCACTGTTGTTAATAATATCTTCACTAAACAAGGTATTTGATTCTTTTCCATTGTATTATGAAGTATTATCATCTTTTGTGTGCGATTCCTCTGAAAGAAAACAACCTGAATCCATCCCTATCGAAGGCTAACCATGAGAGAAGTTAAAACACCCATCATCATCTACCTGAACAATATCTTTTGATTTGTCTGATTTCAAACTCATATATTCTCCTACTTTCATACTATTGATATCGCTTCTGCTATTCAATTATCTCTATTTTTCATCAATTACTTTACAGCTTTAGAATAATCCTTTTGATTTCTTATCATCAATGATTTGATTCGATTATTCCTTTGTTGAGTGAGGCACGTTATGTATGATCAGCTACTTCTTTCCATCTAAATCACCTGATTCATCTAATCCAGTCATTTCATTTTTCAAACTCAATCTACTTTCCATGTAAAACCTATTCGAACCTTCGCCATTATTTTAGTTGAAACTACTCCGACTAGATGGAGCTTGCTTTTTTATTCTAAAAACGTTTATGTTGTTAACACGAGGAGGTGGTAAAGGCGCTGATGGACTAGCAAGATAAGAAGTCAATGTGTAACCCATTGGCGTTGTAGCTGAAGTTGAGCTGGAAGCATTCAAAGAATTTTCTTTGTTTTTGGTTATCTATACCTTCGTTTAGGGATGCAACGGTGGCTGCTATGATGATCCTTGATTTTTCCAGATCCTCTTATACTTCTTAACAGCTTGTCCATTTCCTGTTCCAGATAACCTTTCCTCCGAGTTACTCTGCTTCAATGGGCAGGAATGTATTTTCAGTGCATCATTCGTGGAGATAAGAAGAGGAGGTCTCGTTTGGCTTCCATTATTCTGCACTAAAAGAACTTGCTCTACTTCCCGATATGCCGCAATAGTGTCTTTGATCGAAATAAATCTGTCGCCCTTTAGTGTCATATTCTTTTTATCTTTGACTCTCCTACCGATACTTCCTTCTGCCTCCCCTTCCGTTAACTATTCCATGAGTAACTTTTTTTTCATAGCCATACTCAATTCTCCTAAATCTTCACTTTTCAAGCTATTATCTAGCTTCTTTCTTGGTTATGATCCACTTGCGCTTGCAAGCTTTCTAGCTCCCAGCTAGCCAGTGTTAGTCGTGTTGAAATGCCCATCAAAATACACCATTGTTGTCTACAACTGATTCGAAGGAATCCAGGAACCTTTAGGATTGAGCGCTTTCGAAAATGACAAAGGTGGACGAGATGAATCACTTCTATTCTCTGTTCCTTTTATGCCGCCATCACGAGAACGAATGGAATCCCTTTTTTTCCAGAATTTCGGTGTAGCTAAACAACCTCCAGCAGGTGAGGAGGATGGATATTACTCTGTCATATAATTGTTATGAACATAAGGAATACTGGTTGACATGATTTTAAGTAAAGCACCGTGCAACAGTCAACAACTGTATGTTCCCCTTGTTTACAATTATTTTTTGTGAGATTATTTGAGATTCTTATTCTTAATTATTTTTCTTCTCTTTAACTCTCTCTTGATGGCTCTTCTCTTTGAACAATCATGTTTAATAACGTAATTATTCATGCTTGAACTTCAGCATATGAAAGAAAAGAAAAATTATTATTATTATTAATTGTTTAAAAAATGAAAAAAAAGCTTCATTTATTGTATTCAAAATGAATCACCACGTTTGGGATCATTTCATTCTTATTTGCTAAAAAAAATGAAATTCTCTCAAAAAATACTGTTGGCTTGCAAATTAATAACTTTAATAAAAATATCTCCTAAAAATCCCTTAAAATTTTGATTACAAACGCACTGAATCAATAAATTACAAGTATCAATTCTTTTTTTTTCCTAATTATTTTGATTCAAGTAACACAATTCTTTCATAAAATAAATGTTTATTTTTCTTTCATTTATATCGTGTGCCAAACGTAAATCCTCCTATTTCCTCTTGATTTTTATCTTCCCCTGCAAAAACTTAATCGTTGCTTCTTAGAATACTGCTCTGAGCATTTCTCTTTTGATTCAGCACACTCGCAGATGTAAATTATTTATTTTGCATCCTCTCATAGGAACTTTAGATATCCGATTCATTAAACCCATAACTTGATCCATCGGAGAATCTTTTATCATCTCTATCGACACTTTTGTTACTATTTGTTTCTCTTCTCGAATCGTTCGCAATTGTGTTTAACTTCGATAACTTATTGTAGCTGTCATCTACATTATTACTTGTCTGCGATATGAACGGGTTATTAGATTTACTGGAGTTACTTGTGATATTTGCTTTGGAACCAAATTGTGAGCTCTACTGTAGACTATTAATGTATCCTTTCTTTTGATTGTAATTTCTTTGGAATCCTGCTGAAAACGAAGCTAACGAGTTTACAACTGATTTATTGCTGTCGAAATCGCTCTCTGCCATCATTTGTTATCCACTTTGGTTGAATTCATTGGGTAATTCCTTTTGTTCCATCATTTTATTTTCTAAAAGCTAACGCTATAAGATTTTCTTAAGTTGCTTGCGCTGACGGAAATAGAATATAATGATGCCGGATACATAAATCAGCAGCAGCAAGACACCAAATAGAATAACTTTTAGATTCAAAAAATAGATAAATCAGAAAATATTCATTCATTTATCAATATGCAGCATCGTAATCAAGAAATTTACCTGATTTGTAGGCATAGTAATATGAATACTCGAAGTTCAAGGTTATGCTGTATTCGTAGTGCATCTAAATTAAAGGATAGTAGCTACCATTATAGCAGGGATATTTCGTGTTGTCTATGATCAGAGTATTGCCGTCTAGTTGGCTAAGTGGCATTGTGAAGTTTTATTACTTAAATAGAGTTTACTCAGGTGCAATATCGACAATAGCTACTTCCACACAAGATCGTTGTTTGTTAATGTTATTTACATTACTTTCATAGTTTTTATATTGACCAGACTGCATTTGTTCTTAGTTAAAGAGGAAGATGTCGAACTGTGAGGAATCATACGTGTAAAGCTGTACAAAAAAGGGGATTGTATTTAGAATGAAAAATACGGATAAATAAAAGCAAAAAATAATTGTTTACGAGTTAAAGATTGATTTCTCCATCTTGCGTTATAGTGTGAGAAGAATCATCTGACCAGAAATTATCGCTGCCAAATGATAATTTGTTGTAATATCCACTTTATATAGGCACGACTTTTTGAATATTCAGCTTAGCTATCCCTGCGCAGTAAGCCATCATTAACGATGAAGACATAAACAAAAGAATCTAAGAAATTCTGCTCATGGAAGAAAATCTCTTTGATCTGTAAAGCCACTTAGGAAAAAGAATATCAAATGATTCACTCTAATCAATTAAATCTTTTGCTGATTAAAATAAGTGAAATTATCAGATTGGTTGTTTTAATGCTATTATTGATATTTTAATACCAAAAATGGATTAAAGAAATTCATTTTTAAGCGAAAATACCTTCATAAATGAGTTAGTTTTGCATACATTAAATTCTTTTGTTATGCCATGAATAAATGCTCCCTGCTGACCTTTCTCAATAAATCGAATTGCATCAGAATGAAAAAAGGAAATTTTCGTATTATTACAAATTTATTTACACATTTTTGTGTGAGAAATTGGATGATATCAAAATCATTTAACTTGAATACTAAAATTCATCAAGTTTATTGCCATTAATTATGATAATTTTCTTGTTGTTTTTGGTTTTTTGATGTGTGTAATATTCTTTCATCTTATCTTATTTCAAGGGAAAAGAATCTCATATTCTCAGTCATAAAAGTTGAAATTTTCGAAAACATTGTAGGATAGAATTCTCTCAATCGCTTTTTTTACGAGAAATCATTCTTCCTGGAAAGAGATACTAACTCACTCACTTCATTGTGTGCTTTAAATTTTGAAAACTGATGACAAACATCATTGAGGCTATGAGACGTTAAAAAATGACATGAGTCATTTGGTCTCTCAATATGGCACATTAAAAAACTGCCTCTTTCTTTTAAAAACTACGGGTTCAAACGGAGAATGAGCTCAAGTTATTAAGATGCCTGTTTTGAAGGAAACAATTCAATCGACTACTATTGAAATGCTTCCCAGGTAAACTAAATGTATGAGCTCAAACTCAAGGATCAAACTTTCCACAAGGACATAAATTGCTCACCTCAGGGAGATTCTTCTCTTCAGATCTTCTCTTCTTTTTGTTAACCGTCCTTTTTTCTTTCCTCTTCTTTTCCTCTTCTCATCTCAT
>Ga0302271_10005192_pt1 | contig 10009 bp, 7 predicted proteins | sample III_Bog_N1_1_FD_198767 | JGI IMG/M metagenome (GOLD analysis project Ga0302271, IMG submission 198767) | Peat permafrost microbial communities from Stordalen Mire near Abisko, Sweden - III_Bog_N1_1 | ecosystem: Environmental > Terrestrial > Soil > Wetlands > Peat | place: Sweden: Abisko... | reverse complement strand
CCCCCCCCAAAAAAATACAATTTATTGTTTAAATGGAAAAAACAAATTATTTTTCCTTCTAAATTAAGTAATAAATATTAACTGTGAGAGAAGATAATTTGTTAGAAAAAGATACTTCTTTTTGGAGAGACTTAGCTTGAATATGAAAATTCCAACATCCTAACAAAAAATAATCGGAATTTATTGCAAAATACAAACATCTTATTGACTGTACAAAGTTAATCTCCAAAAATGTGAAATAATCATTAGCCGTTATTTTATATTCTTCGTAACAATCTCCTTGTCTTTGGTTAATTTGATCTACCTTTCTTCTTCTCCCTCTCAAACCCTTTTTCATTCTTCTTGGTTATAGTATTCTTCCTATCCGAATATGAGTTCATAATCATTAACTAGCTCCATCTCATCGATTTCCAAGAAGTAAGATTCATCAAGTAAATGGTGATAAAGCAGACTCTCGAACGTTAAACGCTATCGAACTTACTTTTCTGAAAAAACAAGAGAAAAAATAAAATTTCAAAGCAGCAAATCATTCTCAAATATTCCTCTTAAAGCAGCATTTGTTCTGCTCTAAAATGAAATTATTTTATTCTACTTACTAAAGAACTAGTTGAGATCTTCCTCAGCTAGGAGTAGTCCTTACACAAAATTCTTGAATTCAATGTAACCATTCAATTCGTCTAGCTAGTCTTCTTCCACTTTGTTCATCAACAAAATCATAAACAAAACATTACAAAATTCAACAGAAAGTTTTTTTTTCAAAAATCCCTCCATTTTACATCCAAGCATCTGCAAGAGAAGTACTCCATAGTTCTTTAACAACGCAGCTTCAAGTTTTTCATGTGAATCAGCAATTGTCCTCCTCAACATTGGAAACTCTAAATCTCTCACGAACACCCTAATTTTTATTTGGCAAAAACAAAAACCTCAAATTTCTATTATTTTGTTTCTCAACCAATCTTCTTACTTGAGCTTATCAAACACAACAATCTTCTGCAACGTAATAGGTAACTTCGGTGTGTATGTTGTCTTATGTAATAGATCTTTAAACGCGAGGAATATCTCCCTAATCCAATATCTCAGCAGGGACATACCCGGATGCAGTCTATTCTTCGCTTCGATGAGTAATCGCTTGAGCGTCTTCCCTTTAGTGAACTCAATGAAGTACAAATTATTCAAAGGATCAGCAAAGCTATTGAATCCTAAATAATTCGGAAAGTATTTCGAGAACACAAGCTCCTTGTATGCATTCAAGGAATTTAATTTGCTCTCGAGAATCTCAAATTCACTGAACAACTTAGGGATTTTGATGACTTAAACTGGGAAATCCTAGTCGACATCGTATCCGATTTGCTTGACGATCCCATTTGCGTAAAGTTTCACGACTTTTATAGGTTGATTGCGGTAGTGTACATCACGAGTTCGATTACCATGGTATTCCTTCCCGATAGAAAACGCATCGTCACGCTAGTAATCATGCGCTGTCTAAAATAGGAAGAAAAGAACAAAGCATTGTTATTTCCCTTACTCTCATCTTCCTTCCCCCCATTTCCTGTATTATTACTTAAACTTAATTCTCCTCAATATCTTCGAAGACATCTTTGAGTTATTGTACATTCTCTCGTGTGTTCTACACTGTCGCATTGTATTCCTCAAACTCATCAGTTATTTTCTAAATACAAAATTCACAAGCCTCAAATCAGTCAATAACCACACGAAACATCCATCATCCCCTTTTCTAAATAATATCTCCCATGTCAACCCACCAAAAAACTATTCATTTCTGCTTCTGCAATGCTTTTTACTTGCAATTCTTGTCGAGATTTTTCAAAAATAATCAGCAAACACTTGAGTTCTTGATTCGAAAGTTTCCCAGTATTCCAGAAGCTCATCATAGCCTTGCAGTCGTTAACTTAAGCGAACAGCTCTCCTAAGCGACTCTCCAATTCCTTTATTTCAACCTCATTAAAGCTCTCCGCTGTGGGGAGATGTTAGAAATGAAATAAATTAATAATTTCTTTATTGAGTTTGCGTTGTTTGTTCCTACTGATGATGCGAAGGAAGTGTTCCAATGAAACAGGGAAGATCAAGAGAGCAGGGTCAATCGCTTTAAGATCCTCTAATTGGATCATTTTGTTTACATACAAGAAACGAAGCAGCTCCTACCTGATGACGGAAATGCATTTTATTAGTCATAGAGATCCAAATTATAAATGCATATCTCTCTCCTTTTTTCTTCAAAATCCTCACCATTCTTCTTTGTTTTTGATTTCCAAATCATCCTGAAGGAAGTTACTCGCAATTTTCAAGACATTCTTGATGTTCACTGACTCCTCTGACATGAAATATTTCTTGCAATTTGGAATAAAATATCAATAGTTAATCTCTCTTTATATCTCTATTTGCTTGTGATGTTGTTTATTTATCGATTGATATTCAAAAAATACAACTTTGAAAGGAATTAAGATTTTTTAATTAAATAATGTGCAACAAATTTAGGAAAATATTCAGAAGAAAACTAAATTGGTAATCATCACGATTATGACATTTATTGAATTATCTTCAGCGAAAAGCTCAAGAAATTGGAAACACAACAGCATTCTTCCTTTTTCTCGACTTTACGATTAAATATTATGCCATTAGGAATCATTTTTCAATAGTTAAAAATAACAAAACAGACTCCTTTCTTATTAAAACATCTCCAATTTAATTTCATGATTCTCTCTACTTCTTTTAGGGCTACTTAAACTCTCATTTTATCTTCTCGCTCATTCAAATCCGAAGACATTGCTTGGTTTATGGCTATCACGTTTGTGTTCTTATGCTGGTTTTAGATCTAAACCGAAACCGAATGTGAAATTGTTCATGTCGAAAGCTTCTTCAGTTTTCTTCTCCTGCTCGATTTCATCCTAAGAAGAAGAAGAAACATCAAAAATGGATGATTACCCAAAAATATGTGAATAGATGTTAAACATAAAACAAATATAATTATATTGTATTTCCTTTCTTGTTCTTCGTTTTATTTTCTTCTTTTTGTTTTTACCTTAGCTTCAACTTCTTCTGGGACTTATTTCAATAGTTTTTGCTTCTTCTTTTGTTCCTTTTCTTTGATCTTTTACTCTTTCTTCAGCTTTTGTGTCTTCTCACTGATTATCTTATCCCAATATTCCTTCGCTAAAAATGAACAAAATCCACAATTGAACAATCAATTCAATTTCCCCTCAAAACAATTCTTAATCTACCCTTTGATTTCATGCGATCATCTATGAAGTTTCTAGGAACACCTTGCATGCCGAAAATTTTCAAGTCAATACTGCATCGATCAGGTAATGCATTCAAGACTCTAAAATAACAACCAAAAACAAACAATAAATTCATTTTTTGTATCCCTGTAAAATCTCATTCAAAAGCATCATTTTCTCTTCTCAATTCCCTATCCAATCAATATCTTCTAACGCTCTCTTCATCTTTAATCTCCCTTTTTTCCGTTTACTTCTGTAGATTTTCATTATGTGCTTGATGAAGATGACTCTTGATGAGATCAGCAGTGCTGAACTTCTTTTAGCATTTTTCACAAGTAAAATGCTTAGCTTTTTAGTGCTGATGAAGAATAATTTCGTTCTCGAATGTTTTGTCACAGTAGTAACAAAATGGCAATAAATAACTCAAATCTCTTTTCTTTCGACCCATGTATCCTCTTCTTATATGTCTGATTCTTCTTTTTCCTATTTAATAATATAATTGAGTCTATGTTTCTTATCTTTTTTCTTGAATTCTGTTTTTCTTTTGGAAAAAAAAAAGTAAATTTTTATTTGTCTCTCAAAAGAATCATTCTTTTTTTCTTAAGAAATCTTCCCTCTTCCCTCAAAGACTCAAACTACGCATATTTAAAGATCCTACTCCCATCAAACATAACTAATCCCATATTAACCAACCTCTCCAAACCAACTTAGCGTTTTGTTACAATTAAATACAAACAACCTAACAAAACGATTTATGACAGTATTAGATTTTGTCTTCTTTATTGTATTCCATTGTCCAATCCTCAAAAGTAACCTGCGTATATTTCCCTAAAAAAAATAAAGTTTCATATTATCTTGAAAGAAAACCTATGAAGATCGAAGCTGTTCAAGGTTTGTAAGCTAAGTTATACAGATAGATCTTTCTTAAAATGCTGTTTAAGACTAAGGTTTTTAAATAATTGATCGATTTAAAATGATTAACCTATTGAGTTTTAAAATAAATCCAGTGAACTAAGTCATCCCCCCCGTGCAAAATCAAGAAAAAAGAGTTCGATAAGATTAGTTAGTAGGAGTATTGCGAGAGAATCAACCCTCAGACGTAAACAAACTACCAAACAACTACCAAAGTACCTTCCCAATTTTAGAAAACAACGCCATCAACAACTCACAGATACTCCCCTTACACCCCAGAATGAGAGATAAAAAACGCTTCAGTCTAGGATAATCTCAATTAGTATCCTTTCCAGCTAGCAAAAACAGCAACAATGACAGCCAGAATAACAACTCAATCAAAGTCTCCCTTTCGATTACTAACTCTAAAACCAACTTGAAGTCAAACCAGACTTCCAAACTCAGCAGATTAGCGATCCCAGGAATTACAAAAACAGGACATAATAGTTAATCATCAGATTAATCCTAGTCATCCACATCGCTAGGTCCTTCATCTGATCCTTTACGTTCTCCCCTACTACAGAATAACTACTTTCTAGGATGCATGTAATAGAAATTATCTGAAAGTATCTAGCTAAAACAGCAGAAAACCTAGCAAAAGCAAGGATTAAAAGATGAATAAATCTAGGGGTAATATAAACAAAGTGGGTCATTAACACAACGAGAATTAAACAGTTCTAGCAGAATAAAAAGGCAATAAGTGTAGAATAGTCGAACTTAGATAATAACCAAAGAATCTTCTGTAGGTTCTCCTTAGTAATGGTAGAAACAACAACATGGAAAAATACCTCTTAAAGAGCAGCAGTAGTCGTATGATTATTCTTATTAGTTCTTATCAAAATCACTAGCTCTACAGTAGTAGAATCACTAACCAGCAGGAACAGCAAGCAGTCCAAAAATGGAATAATACTCCCTAAATAACAATGACTTTACATAAAAAGCAACTCTGCGAAATTTAATTGCAGCATCACCTGATAAAAGTTCTACTTCAACAACTAAATTATCACAATCATCCTCTCAATCCTCCGTCGCTTTGCAAGGATAGACATACGCGTAAAAGCATTTTATATCTACTAATGCTAGCAAATTTAACGCAGAAAAGAATCATGGATGGAGCAGTGCACGAGGAGGGTAAAATTCAGATAGGAAAAGTATCAAGAATAGTAATAACAAGACTAGTGGTGGTGGTGGTGGTGGAAGCAGTATGAACAATTTAGTGAATTGCTTAATGCAGTCTGAGACTGTAAGAAGCTTAAAGTAGGCTAACAGCCATATGCTAGAAGGTAAAAACCCCTCAACAAAACTGTCTTAGAGATAAAATAGCCTAGGAATTTATTAAAATTCCCCAATTCTTCAATCTAGTTCTAGTTCTACTTCTCCATCTCCATTCTCCTCCCTTCCATTTAATACCAACGCCTAGGAATATTCTCCATTTCTTCTTCACAGCCCTTTGAGCATCTCTTAGCATCCACTTCCCGATGGATAATAATAAACTTACCTCAAAAAAACCTAGCATATCATAAAAGGGTTAATAGGGCCAAATGGGACAACTTTCGCGAATAATCAAGAACACATCGAAAATTTCGAAGAAGATGTGCTGTAAATGATGCAAGGAACAACACTGTACAAGCAGTCCTTGAATGGTAAGTCTTCTTGTGTTTATATTATTATTACCCTAATTTATAAATTTATTTCTTCAAACCTAGGCAGAGTTTATTAATCTGATCCTACTAAATGTTCCATCCGAGGTAATGGCATAGTCACTAGCTACGGAGCCAAAACGCATTAAGGTTTAGTCCGTGGATACAATGAAGATAGAGTATCGATAATTCTAAACATAACCAAACCAGCTTCTCGCATGAACGATAGCACATAACCTTGGCCGAAGTGCTCGTTCTTCGGCGTGTATGATGGGCATGGCGGTGTGAGTTGTGCTGATTTTCTAAGAGATAACTTGCATTAGTTTGTGATCAGAGACAGCAATTTCCCTAATAATCCACCGCAAGCGATCATAAACGGATTTGCTTCAGCTGAAAGTCATTTCTTGCAGTATGCTAAGACGATCAATGCGAATAAGTCTACCATTGAGAAATCAGGTAGCTGTGCACTCGTCATACTCATTGTGGGTAAAATATATTAATATTTTGCTGTCATTCTTATGGTAATTCTGGCTAAAAATGTGTTATTTGTTCTTTTTTCCCTAGATGACATGTGCTACGTAGCAAATGTCGGAGATAGTCGAGCAGTGATGAGTAGTCAAAGTGGGCAATCAGTAGTTGCGCTGACTAGAGATCACAAACCCATGGATGAAGTTGAAAACACTAGGATTCATCTCAACAATGGATCGGTTTACTAGTAACAAACCAGATACTTGAGAAAATAATTGAAAAGGCATAATTTCAAAGCATTTTACAGTTAAAAACATGTTTCTCCTTTGTTGTTTTGTATTTTTGCAGAACGAAGATAGAGTCTATACCATAAGGTAAACTCACTAGCAGCTTTACTAACACAACTCCTGGAGGTGTATCGACATGGAACAACAATGAGAATACCCCTCCTAGTCCTACGATTACAGGTCCATATCGTGTATTACCTGGAAGACTCTCAGTAACTCGGACATTCGGTGATATTGATGCGAAGTTACCAGCGTACGGAGGGAATCCTAATGTAGTCATAGCTACACCTGAAATCAAGACGTTTAGGATACTTCCTGAGCATGATTTCATTGTCCTTGGATGTATAAAATCAAAAACTTGGAAGCATGCATTCTAACCTGGATTATGATAAAAAGTTGATTTTATTTGGTCTTAGGTGATGGTATTTTCGACAAAGTAAGGAGCAACGAAATCGGATAGGTTGTCTGGGAGATGCTAAAGGAGAAGACAGCGTTGAATAATAGCAATAATAGCAAGGGAGGCAGCAATAACAACAACAACATGAGTGTGCATTAATTTTGTGAGCACGCAGTGGATACAATATTAGATTTAGCCATAGCTAGGAAGACATATGATAATGTAACTGCTGTGATTATTGGATTTAAGCATCTCGAGTAGGCTATTAGTGAGATAGAAACTAAGGGATCGAAGAGTGAAAGAATATTGTTGCATTAACAAAAGGATAATTTGAATAATGATGGTAATAAGAGTTAGAAGGAGGTAAAGGGATATGGGTAGAAGAAGGTAGTGGACATGAAGTGAGAAACAAAAAGGAGAAGGAGTATTTAAAAGGTAGGAAGGTGTATTTAAGAAGGAATTTGGAAATGGTAAATAAGGTGATTAGCAAGAACAACAATACAAAAAAGATCAAAGTGTTGAAAAAGAAGAAGAAAGACTTTGTTAAAACAAATAAGATTATTTTACATTGCAATTGCTGCAATTAATTGTGTTATGTTTGTTTGGGTTCAGCTCCTGGTTTCATTAGTGCTTTTTGATCGAATACTAGTAGGAATTGGTTCATTTTTAAAGGGAAAAAAATATTGTGAAAAAAATAAAAATTATTATTTCATTTAAATAAAGCTGTTTCAAGAGAAGAATCAAGGGTGTGTGTGTGTATTTACTATTAATTCTTGATTTTCGCATTAATCTGATAAAATACAAGTCTAAGATCATTCATATCAAATGAAGCACAGAGGTAGCGACGATTTATCAGATGACGATTCCGAGCAGCAGCAACAACAGTAATTGCAAGGCGAATACAACACCGAATTGCAGCACGATAGAGATAATCCAAATGACTAATCGCTGAATAAATCACTTGACAACAATAATATTAACGACAACTAGCAGAATAATGAAGATCATCCTTCATTGATCGAAGAAAATCAATATTTTGAAGATTTCGATAGACGGCAAGCGCTCATTGAATAGGAAGTTAGAAGTAGAAACGAACCTGCTATGAAAGCACTGGAATCTGACATTGCAGCGCTATCACATCTCGCTAAGCAAGCGGCAACCACGAAAGAGCAGCTTGTGGATATAAGAGTTAAACAATTGTCAATCACGAAGGTTAGATTAGAAGGAGGGGGGATTATTTTTGGATTTTCCAGAGAATATATGAAGATATTTATCATTGTATTGTGTTGAAGATACTTGTGATGATCTACGATAAAGGTGAGGAGGCATTGGTGAAAGCGAATTATAATGCAGGTGTAGCTTATTTAGACTATAAATGCTATGAATCTGCACTGTATCATCTTAATCTAGCGAAGATTCATTAATTCAAAATTGATACCATACACTCGCAGACTGATAAATCACGCAAGATGACAGCGCATATACTCACATAATTAGCTAAGTAAGGAAGATGTGTGTTTTTGGTCTTTTTATTAATGAGTTTTCTCATTTACTCCTTCTCCAAGATGTTCATTGGAACTCGAGAATTTCGAGGATTGTTTCGCTATGGTTGACGAAGCTCTAAGTCTCTTTGGGAAGGAATCATTAGACTGCGTTCCAACTCTAAAATGTCAGCATAAATGCTATGCTAAAATGAAAAACTACACTGAAGCCTAAGCCGCTATCAATCGAATCTACGAGATCTAAACGAAGAACAACGACAAAGCTGAAGCGATAGCGATGACAAATGTCGAAAAAGCGAAGATATTTGCACTGCAGAACGATTATCTCAACGCAATTTAAGATTAAGTCAAAGCAATCGAGTCACTTATTGAAAAAGATTATGATGATCCGGATTATATTGCGGGATTGTTATTGACACTCAGCGGATATCAGTAATAAGCTGATAAAGTTGATGATTCGATTGAGTCGTTGCAGAAAGTAAAAATTAAGAAAGGGGATAGGATTGAAATGAACAGGGGGGAAAGGGGAGGTTTGAGAGTATTTATGGATTGGTGACTTTTGAAAAGGTGAAGAGCATCTTCAATTAGATCTATGGATTTAAAGATAAGAGACTGATTAAGGTTATGCGGTAGATATCTATGATTCTCTTGAAGCATAATTACTATGAGGAATCGATTACTGAACTCAAGGAGATCAAGGTATTGAGAATTTACTAATAAATCGAGTTAGATTTTTAGAACTAACAACTTTTTCTGTTGGTTATTTTGTGAAGAAAGCTGAGAGCTAAGCATTTGGAGAGAAATCAGTGGAAGTTGGTAGAACAATTAGGATAATTGGAACAGTTTAAGTCCTGCAGAATAGAGCAGAGAAGGAGTTTAAAGAAGATATCAAGAAGAATTTCAAGGAAGCAAAGGAAATATTTGAAAACAATGGACTTAAAGATTTAGCGTTCGAAATGGAGTAGAAAATAAAAATGATTGAAGAAGGAGAAACAAAGGAAAAGAGACTCAAAGATAAGAATTCTATCATTAATCTACTCAGCTGAGGGAATGAGAGAAAGAGAGAGAGGGGAAAAAAAAGAGAAAAATAGAATTAATTAACGAAAATGCAGATAAATCAGCAGAGATTATGTTGTTTTTGGATGAAATAGTCTCGTTACTGTTGTACATCCCCTTATTATTACAATACCCCATCCGTTTCCTCATATCCAAGTTTTTGAGACATGAAACTATTAAAAATAACCCTTGAATTTATGTAAATATTTTCAGCGATTTCATGATAACTTTGAATCTCCCCCAAGGGTAAAAATCAACACATAAATACACATTTCCCATATCTTTCCTGGGGGAAGAAGGTTGCTATGATGCCAACACTCATTGAAACTAATCAATTTCTTCTTATCTCTCTCATCTGCTGTATTATTGTGCCTATCCATTTGGGGGGATCGATCATTCTACGACTGCGACTTTCTTCTATCTCACAATAATGAATCCATCGTCTTCTTCCTCCCCATTGCTGGAATGA
>Ga0302271_10005191_pt1 | contig 10011 bp, 4 predicted proteins | sample III_Bog_N1_1_FD_198767 | JGI IMG/M metagenome (GOLD analysis project Ga0302271, IMG submission 198767) | Peat permafrost microbial communities from Stordalen Mire near Abisko, Sweden - III_Bog_N1_1 | ecosystem: Environmental > Terrestrial > Soil > Wetlands > Peat | place: Sweden: Abisko... | reverse complement strand
TTGTCTGTTACAATCATATCAAATCGAGAAGGACTTTGAGCTCTTAAAAGACAATAGCATAATCTAAAAAGCTATTTCATAGTCTGATACTCCTTTTAATCCTAAGTATCGATGCTCATAATTTTTTGAGCAAGTAATGTGCAGAAACCTTGAGTGTCTACCAAACTCTATGCAATCCTTTAACTAAACGAAGGACTCTTTCCTTCATTCATTTTGTATTGCAGATCAATTATTGTCCCTGCAACACAATCAACATCTGGTTCTTTTTGAAGTCTATCCCTTAGGATTTCTTAAAATTCACCATTAACTTCAGGATCCTTGTAGAGCAAGAGATAATCATAATTATTTTTGAATTGATCTTTGAGTCTCAATCTTTAGGTATTCTTATCAAATATACAAATATCTCTAAGTGCAATGGTCAATGAAGAAAAGTTAGAATTTTCATAATAATAAGAAATTCCTTCTTTCAATTCAGTTGCTGAGTAAGTCGATTGCTTGACAAATTAATTGATAATCGCGAGCTGCAAACTCTACTTGAATTCGGGGATTGCTTCTTCGCCAAATAACCTAAACAAAATACTAGATAATTAGATTTCGTTACTGGCTACTATCAATAGTAATTCAAAGTATGCGGCTTGGCGGGATAAGATTTGACTCCATTCAGGAGCTTCTCTATTTGGTTTCAAATCTTCAAAGACATTTTTCAATGCCATCCCCTCTGCTATTGAGTTCATAGTTTTTAAGGGTGACTTTCCCAGAAGAAATGCAAATTGAATCCCTTTTCCATTTTCAACAGAAAGAAATGAGTCAAAATGAAATAATTAGATCAAATTCATTGTAAAAGTACCAACAATGTCGACATCATGAAGGAGACAATTAGCTGATCGATATTGTTTAGAGACTTCAAAACAAAATTTCTCATAAGATTCTTCTTGCATCAACATGTGGAGTAGTGCATTCAGAGCATCTGGAGCGTGGAATCGCATTTTATTGAATAGAAAAGAAGCTGCGAATTTCTTGACCATCCCACAAAGGATATTCTAAAAATCGTTACTTCTATTTTTCCAAACTTCATCTTTCATAGATTAACAGAATTCTTCGATGTTTCCTTTAGATCGAGAAAGAAAAAAGCTTAAGAAAAAGACCAAACATCTGTAAGGAAGATTAAAATAAGGCACTTTTTCGCCTTATTCCATTTATGTAGCTAAAGATTCATATTCAAATTCTAATTCTGAATTCATTTTCTCTAGACACTCGTCAATCAAAAATTGAAATGTATTTGAGATGCAAATCGATTTTTCCTCAGCAGATCTGATTCTGTCTATCTATCTTAAGAAATATTGAAACTATCGCAGTATGGATTATTCCAAGATAAACAATAATTCCATAAATTTAATCGGAACTTTACTGTATGTTTTAATTCTAAAGAAATCTCTGAAAATCAACTAAATATTTGCCGAGATTTGAAAGAAGCATGGCAGACTTTGATTTTAATCTGAATTAAGTCCTGAAAGCAATTTTTTATTTTGCTCTAGCACCTAATAACATTTTCCTAGATTAAGCGGCTCTTATTTATTCTCCGAGGCTAGGGTTTAGTTAATTTTGTTAATTTAGTCAATAATATTTGCTAAAAATTCCTCATCAGTGAATGTCTCTAGAATTGTCTATGCATTATTTCTATGGAGAAAAATACTAATAGTGAAGTCACAATATTATTTTGTATCTATTAATCGACAGAGTTTGACTTTCTCCTTTTCGATTGTTGGGTCATGCAATTGAAATAAAATAGCATTGAATCTCATAAAAAGAATTATTGAAGTATCCCTATTCAAACTTCGCATCTGCAACAAGAATTAGTCAAAGAAAGTTCCTTTATCTATCTATTTGCAGAGACATTCTGCCATGATCATCTGTGGAATTTTTCCTATCTAGATAAATGTGTTGATTAAATCTAATTTAGTTAGACATAATAAGTCCCTATTTTTTTAAAAAAATAACAAAATATGTAATTTAAATTATTTCAGTAGATAAATCAATAAATTTTTAAAAAATGCGTCTTTCTGTTTATGAATACCTCATTGCCATACTTATTAGCTAAAGCATGCCCTCTTCAATTTGAAATGTGAAAATAGAATGAAGGAATTGTTCAACCTTCTCAAAAATTGATTAATTAATGAAATCCTTGAGATTAATTTCATTGCCAATTTTCTTTCCAGTGTGCTTCTAGCAAGAATACATTATATTCTCTTGTCTTTCACCGCAAAGGCATCCTGCTCCTTTTTCCAGAAGCATTTAGACTTAATGTCCTTTGTGATCAGCTTGAAGAAAACAATCACTACACTATCCTTAATCAGACTCACTTCCTCCACTGCATTCAACACAATAAAACATCTTTTCATCTTCTCGAATTACCTTCCAACATGGAAAAGCCTCTTCAAACCTTAGAGTTTACTCTACTAGATTACTAATTTCTTATTCATTAAGCAGAAACTCGCTTCTCAACCTTTATTGAATTGTTTTCCCTTCTTTCAAAGAAAGAAAGAAGTCGTCTGTTTTCTAGTTCATTAGCTTAGAAGATCGCTTGATTGATTGTTGGATTTTTTATTTTTTTCTTCTTTTATCAAATATTTTGTTATGAGAGATTAATTCTATTTGGCTTTGATGTGAAATGCTTTTAATAAAAATATTTGATTTATAGGAGAAGATGAGCGTTGTTTTAGAAAATGAATGAATGTAGGAAGGGGGGGGGGGGGGAAGAGAGAGAGGGGAATATTAATTTTTGTTAGATTCCAACATTTTTTGGTAATTAAAAAACTAGATTGTTCTTCAGTTACCCTGACTGAAATTTGTTTAAATGTTTGATAATTCTCTTTGATATGGGTGCTTTAAATCTTAAGATTACTTTGATTAATATTTTTTCTTTTTTTCGTTGAAAGTCTAGTAGAAGAAAAGTTGGTACACGACATTTAATTAGGAACTAAAAAATCCTTAATTTTAGGATATAAAGGTGAGATCAATATGAGCGTATTAAAAGTAAATATGAAAGAATAAATTGAAAATACAGATTCTAGGGTAGAGTATTGTACTAGTGGTATCTAAACAAACTCTCTTCATTTGAGCTATCCAAAAGATTTCTACTAAGAACAGAGTGTAGAAGAAGTCAAGATTGGCTCACATAAAAGATCATTTTTGTTTTAAAAAGATTCCAAAATCAAGAAGCTGCACTCTTAAAGTTATTCAGATGTTCATTGCGAGGAAGACTATTCTACTGTTCTTGAAGGTAATTGCTTTCACGAAGATCAAGGTGATTCCTCTAAGATCTAAAGCTTACATTATGAAAATTCCAAATAGAACAGATAGTATCGCGATAATTTAAAGATAACTTTAGATAAAAATAATATTACCTAAAACAACGTTACTAACATTCCTTCTAGCCATCCTTTAGAGAAACAAAATAATCCTTTTAGTCCATAGCAAACAAGTAAATCATCTTCTGACTCTTCTAGCGATCATTCAGAAAAAAACGAAAACTAAAAGAGATTCCATAATAATAATAATCATCATAGCTTTGATTAAACATCTTCTTACGCTAGTAAATTAGAGGAAAATATACGATATCCTAAGAGAATTGGTGGAGAAGGTAGCGGTTTTAATGGCTTGAATTTTAAAAGAAGCAAAGAATTTGATCGTAATAATAACTTCGATTAAAGTTTTATAAACAGATAATCTGGAATGAACCAAAAAAGAAGAGCTTCTTCAAGAAGACAAGTGTTAACTCCGAAATAGATCTGGATGAAAAAAGCATTTGTGATTTTAATGTTTGTCAATAGTTTGCTTTTTCGTCTTAAGAAAGTACTCATTTTCTCACGTCCTTGGCTTCTGAATACTTTGTAACTTAACCTTATTAACGACAAAAGCGCAAGAGATATTGGTAAGGGATGGGGTACAAATGATCTTCAAATCAAGGAAATCTAAAAAAATATAACAAAAGGACAAGCAAACACATGGTTTTAGAGATAAAAAAAATAATTCTAAAAATTTCTCAAAAAACGATTCAAAAAATCCTATTTCGCAAATAGTTTTGAAATCCTGTAAGTGATAAAAAAAATATGCGGCATTCTTCCTGTATTTGATCCACTTTCAAAGCTTATTTTTGTCTGGGAGAGCACAATATTTCTTTTGACTGTGGTGAATTTCTTCATTATTCCACTTGACTACTCATTTCTCATATTCTCTTCTGGATTAAGTAATTTGTACTTTAAGTAGATCTGCTTGGTAGTATTCTTCTTAGATATCTTAATTCGCTTCAATACAAGTTTCTATCATCGAGGGTGTATTGTGTAAGAGAGAAAAAAAATATTTATAAATTATTTTTTCAACTAGTTCTTCCTTGATCTCATAACTTCTACGAGTCTTGCGTATTAACTATTTTCGTTTTCTGGGACTTATCTGCTATTTTTCTTAAGATTATTCTATTTCACTAAAATAATTGATAAATTTATGGAATCTGTGATGCTCAATTCAAAAGTATCCGGGACTCTTTAGCTTTTGCTCTTGCTTTTGCAGGTGTAGTTCTTATGTCATATTTTCACATGCTTTTGGCATTCTATTGGTAAGGAGATTTCTTGCAAAATTATTGTTGAAATTCAAATATTTTTTGATTTTTTTTGTCAGGTAAATATTCAATCGAGAATAATGAACCAAGTTGGATGAGAAATGAAACAGTTCATAACGGAGGAGGGCTATATCTTAATAGTTACTATTTCTGCATAATAACTATGACAACAATAGGTTTTGGAGATATTGTTCCAGTATCTTTCTATGAAAAAGTAATTGCAAAAATAATTTGAATTATTCGGAATAAAATCTACTATTTTTGTTTTACAGCTGTTTGTATGCGGGATGTCTGTGATATCAAGTGTAGTTATGGGATATTCGGTGAATTCTATTGGGAATATTCTTGGGGAAATGAAGAAATAAAAGGAATCATTCCAGCAACGTCTTGCTGGAGTTAACGAATATATGAGAAATCACTCTGTTAATCCTTAACTCTAAAGCAAAACGCGCAAATATCTTGAGTACGTTAGTAGTGAGGGGATAGATAAATATCATTAGCCAGAACGAAATCTAGAGCATATATCTAAGTATTTAAGAGAGGAAATATTGAAAGATGTGTTTGTAAAAAGCATTAATATAATTCCATTTTTCAGAGATCACTGTAGCTAATAATTTAAAGAAAAGCTAGCCCTTCGAATGAGAGAATAAGTATACGGGCCTGATGAAATTATTGCCAAGAAAGGAAACAAAGAAATACCGAGAATTTAGATAATTGCAAAAGGTGAAGTGGAGTTATTTTGGGAAATCGGTAAGACCGTTATTCAAGAGAAGAAAATCAAACAGCTCTAGGAAGGAAAAGCATTTGGGTTTTTTGAATTCTTTACAGGAGATTATTGTACAAAAATGAGTGCCAAATCTCTTGGAGTGTCACGCATTTAGCTTATACAGCTAGATGATTTTTTAGAACTGCTCTCTGAATTTGAAGAAGAGAAAGAGGCATTCTGTTTTGTGAGAGATTCTGTTCTGCTAAACAAAGAATTCAATCTGATTTAAAAGCCTTGCTTTTCTTGTGGGCGAAATGATCATTTTATAAGTGATTGTCTCTTTCTCTTCTACGATTCTCACAAATAGCCGATTATAAAAACATACAACAAGAGTTTTATTGCGATGCGTAAAAATTTTACAAGAGACACAATGAGATAAAGATATCAATCTCTGTCAAGAGCAAACAATCTTGCACTTGAGATAATCGATTTCAGAGAAAAATGTAAGGCATTGATAGCAAAAATTACAAAAAATACAAAAAATTGTTTGTATTCTTTGATTTTTAGAGATTTCCTTGGACTCAAACGAAGATTTCAATTCAGATTCGGAGTACTAAAATGAAGAAGATTTAGCTGATCATTCAAGTCAAGATCTGACAATTAGTGACCATGCCTTGAAAAAAGGAGATATTAAAGATAAATATTTTGATTCAAAGAAAGGATAAGAGATTAATGAAAATAATGCGAATGAAGAAGAAAATTCCCAAGCAAACACGACTAGAAAAAAGATTAGAAGTCTAAGTGCCAAGAACCAACGGTCTGCTTAATAAATTCCTTCTTCTAATCCTCGTGCTAGCCTTCTGGGGGAAGATCTTACTTAATAGTTAAGTCAATATCAGCCAAAAAGTAGAAAATCTGTTCTTTTATCTGTCTTAGAGGAAAAAGTGGCTAGTTCACAGTAATCAATGAATAAAATGCCGAGTTTAGGCTCTAGAGGTAATTGGCCTTAGTCAATGGCAGAAATAGTTACATAGAATCTCAGCAAAAACAAAGATCAGCAGTGTAAAAAATAAAACACCTTTTCATTGCTATTTCCCCCTTTAATTTCATTGATTTTTTTCTTAAAGAAACTCGATAGCAGTAGCAGACTTAGTTTGGGTATATGACAACAACGAACGAAGGAGAATTTACTCAATATGAAAAATAAAAAAATCGAGTAGATCCTTTATTATTTCTTTAGAGTTTATTGTCTCAGCATTTGATAAACTAAAAATAATTTGAGAACTAAAGAGAAGGTTAGAGTTAAGACTTTATCTCAGATAAAGTCTGCAGTTATAAAGTATATTTTCCGAATGGAAATGTGAGGAATGTTATTGCAGAATTAGACAGACTCAAAAAGAGAGCGAAACAACGGCACAGTTAAAAATAACGAAATTCTAGGCGGACAGGACTTAATAAAGGGTTAATCACTCTGAAGTAATTGAACACACTCAAGACAATGTTTGCTGATAAATATGCTGAAGAACCTAGTCCCCCGATAACGCTTAGAGGTGAACAACACTATTTTCCTGATAATCCATGAGGAAGGGGCATAATTGATTCTAATCCATTTTTATTTTATTCTTGTTAAAGAATTAGTTAATTGTTTTTTATAATTTACAATAAAATTAAATTTTCAGTGTAGATGGAGATGGGAAGGGGTGGGGGGTGGGCAGGGGGGGAGGGGGTGATCCGAATGAGCGATTATTGAGAAAATGGGCATTGTCGTTAAATTATCTATTTTTATAAACTCAATTTTCTGAATGCAATAAGCTGTAATAAAAGGATAGAAAAATAGTCTAATAATTTTTTCTTGGTATTTTCATTACATATTATCATGATACACAATCAAGAAAGGTCAAAATACCAATTTGTAGATATAAGTTGAGTTTATTCTTCATTCTCTCTCTTTTTCTTTTTCTCCATGAGCTGAGATTGCATGCTCAATCATCTTCAAGGCATATTGGATCATCTGCTTAACCCTTTACTGCTGTATCTCCTGCTTATTAATTACTGGTAGCATTATTACTACCGCAAGCTGCAACATTATCATTAATCTCGTTGTTGCTGCTAGATTTATTAATATTATTAGCAGTTGATGGCATATTAGAATTCTAGGCTACTCCTACTTTTTTAGTTGTACTTTTTTTAGTTCCTGCTTTTTTCAAAGGTACTAGGGAAGGCGCTGCTACACCTGCTACTGAACTTACAGATGTTTAAGCAAAACCTGTCTAAGGTCCTGCTGCTGTTGATGTAGTTGTGGCTGCTTAAGGCATCATGAGATTATTCTATCCCTACAACATATTATTGTACATTCCCATATTCATGTAGCTATTATAGATGCTAGTAGGATCTGTAACTCCAGCAGCTGATGTTGGATTGAATTAACTGTTCGCAGACATTCCAAGTAAATTTGCATAAACGTTAGGCTATGAGAATCCTAGCTATTAATATTAATTTAACAGATTCTAAAAATCATTTTATTCCATCAGTTGCATGTATTGTGCTGCTTAATTATTGACTTAGGGCAGTGTAGAATTAACTGCAGCAGCTGATTGATCGGGATTAATCGAAGAAATCTGAGGAATATTCAATTAATTAATGGTGTTTGTAAGGGTTTATGATGTTGTTGGAGCAGCTTGTGTTTAAGTAGCTGAAGAAGCTGGAGGGATGAAATTAAAAGAAGTTGGATTTCGACCTTGTAAAAGATTAAATTACGATTAAGAGAATGGCTATAGGAGATTTTATACTGTTAATAAATCATAAGGATAAAGCTAGTGGGCATTTTAAATATTCAAGGAAGAAGGAGCAGCAGCAGAACCAGATAAACCTGATAACAAAGCTGATTATGTCATTTGTTGCTGTTATGAACTTTTATTCTATGAATGTTTGCTGCTATTTCTCTATGAATTACTGCTTTGATGATGCTACGAGGACGATTCCTTACCAAGTTACTTTGTCATTTCAAATCTTTTATCAACAGCTTCTAATGTCGCAATTGTCGATGCAGGAGTGTTCTTCTTGAGAAGATTCACTAACTCTGGGAATTGTTTCTTGAGATTCTTGGATATTTTATTCCTGCAGACTTTTCCAAGAGATTTCAATTCAAATTCACCAGCTCGCTCTTCTTTTAACCACCAACTGATTTTCTGTGTGGTGCTGATTTCTTATTTTTCGCCTGTATTAAGATTTTATACAACATTTGAAGGAGATAATTAATTGTCAGATTGCTCTTTGATTTCCTTATTTTGATCTTGCAAATCAATTTCTTTATTCTCAGGTACTTGGCCTTATCCTTCAATCTCTGGCAGTTATTATTATTATTATTGCTCTTTTTCTTGTGCAATCTATTCTGTATTTTCCACTTATTTTTCATTATTTTCTCCATTTTCTTAAGGTTTCTCTTCTTCAATCTTATCGGAGTTGTCCTGTTGTATAACTTCCTAGTTATTTTCGATTTCTAGTTTCTCTTAATCAACTATTTCCTTCTCAGTAGTTTGCTTTTCCTCAAGAATATTTTTCTCATTATTTTGAACTTCCTTGCATTATTCTTCAGAAATAATTTTCTCCTCTTGATTTTCGGTCTAAATCACCTCATTTGCAGCTTCATTAATATCTTTTTTGTCTTCTCCTTCGTCTTCTTGATCCTTATTTCCCTTAACAGCTTCTTCTTATTCTTTTTCTACTTATCCATTCTATTCTGTTTGATTTTAACCTTCAACATTTCTGCTCTTCTCTTTCTCCTTCTCTTCACAAGCTTTGAAATCATCGAATCCAAAGTCATCAGAATATACGAGCTAACATCTTTAAACACTAGCTTATAATTTTTTCTTCAGCTCATTGTATCCAGCTAAATATGACGGTTTTTTGTCTTCTTATTCAGATTAACTGACAGTTCCTTCTTTGGAAATATTCACAACTGCAGCAGCTAATTTTCTCTTATTCTCTGCTTCTTCTTCCTCTTCATCAAGAATTATTACTTCTTCAACGGGTACATTATTCTTCTTTTGTGTTTATCCATTCTCACTTTATTAGTTTTACTCTTCATCTTATTTTTCTGCAGTCCCTCTCTCTTTCTCCTCAACAGCTTTCTTTTCATCTGTTTCACCTTCCTTTGCCTCATTTCGTTTCACTTCACCTAATTCCTCATCATCTTCTTCATCTTCCGACAAAGGTTGTAGCTTATGAACCTCAAAATTCGCTTCTTTGTCGAAAGATATTTCCTTCACTTAAATACCTTATTCTTTGAATCCATCGAGGATCTTCTGCATGTACCCATCAATGACAATATCGAAGCACTTATTCTTGCAAATTGGACATCTCCATCGTCTTGGAACAGTTGCCTCAGTGAACAAAACCATGTTCTCAAGACTGAAGCATTGAACATGCTTACATAGTTTTCCTCTTGCAGGTGTCTTAATCACACTGAAACCAAATGTGCACATAAGACTCACATTTAGTCTATCAATATGTAGTCCACCTTCTTCCTCTTCTTCATTATCTTCCTCAGAGTACTAGCTTAGCTCAGCATCGCCTTCGGGGACCTCAATTGCATTAACTTCTTGAGCAGCTGTGTTAAAATTATAAATCATCAACTTAAAAGATAAAATGAGAATCCAATTAATCTATTATTAATTTTCTCTCTCTCCCC
>Ga0302271_10005189_pt1 | contig 10019 bp, 10 predicted proteins | sample III_Bog_N1_1_FD_198767 | JGI IMG/M metagenome (GOLD analysis project Ga0302271, IMG submission 198767) | Peat permafrost microbial communities from Stordalen Mire near Abisko, Sweden - III_Bog_N1_1 | ecosystem: Environmental > Terrestrial > Soil > Wetlands > Peat | place: Sweden: Abisko... | reverse complement strand
TAAAAATTTTCTTTAATTATATAGGTGTGGAGACGCCCAATTTGGGCGTCTCTACATTATCTGACCGGAACATAATTATTCTCCTTTGATTTTTTCAAATTCCTGTAATTAACATAATATCATCTTATATCCTATCCCGTGTACCGTCAGAATAATCTTAGGATTATTAGGATCAACTTCGATTTTCTGTCGCAGTTTAAGGATAAAATTATCCACCGTTCGGGTTGAAATATCAAATTCAATGCCCCATACATCGCTCATGAGATCATCGCGTTGAATAATTTTACCTGCATTCATATACAGGTAATGCAATATTCCAAATTCTTTGTATGACATTTTGATTTCATTAGTTCCCTCAAGGGCCTGGTAACTTTTGAAATTAACTTTAATATTCCCTATGTGTATAAATTCTGGTTCATCACTTCCTTCTTTTACAATTGGAGCACGCCGCAAAATTGTCTTGATCCTTGCAAGTAACTCCCGCAAGCTAAATGGTTTAGTAATGTAATCATCGGCTCCTAGCTCCAGTCCCAGTACCTTGTCAATTTCTTCACCTTTGGCAGTCAACAATATGATAGGGGTATTTATCCCTTCTTTTCTTGCAGTTTTGCAAATATCAAAACCTGATACTTCGGGCAACATTACATCCAGCAGGATCAGATCGTACCGGTTATGCTGAATTTTTTGAAGGCCCGAATTTCCTTCCATCGCCGTATCTACCTCATATCCTTCTAATTCAAGGTTATCTTTCAGGCCGTTTACCATGTTCAATTCGTCTTCAACAATAAGTATTTTCTTCATAGTAGAATATTTTGTTTAACCGGGAATGAAAGCCTGAACTGAGATCCTGATCCATGGGTACTTTTAACATTAATCTTTCCATTATGGGCATCCATAATGTGTTTTACTATTGCCAGTCCAAGGCCTGAGCCCTTCACTTTATTCGCCAGGTTAGTTTCGGTGACACGGTAGAATTTATCAAAAATATACTTCTGGTCCTTTTCGGAGATCCCCATACCGTGATCCTCCACTTCAATGTAAACATATTTATCATTGCTCCCGGTTCTGACATTAATTTCTTTAATTATGGGGCTGTATTTCATGGCATTATCAACAAGATTCACGAAAGCATCGGTTACGGCTTCCCTGTCGGCCACGACTGGTGGCAGATTTTTATCCGGTTCGAAAGAATAAACAAATCCTTTGGTCTCGATTGAGTAACGGAAAGTAAGAGCTGCATTTTCCACAATTTCATTCAGATTGGTCTCACTCGGGAAATATTTCCGTTTATTGCCTTCTATCTGAGAAAAATTGAGGATCCTGTTCACGATACCCGACAGACGGGTTGTCTCATTCAGGATAATTGTATAATACTCCTTTATTTTTCCGGCATCCTTTACTCTTCCCATTTCGAGTGTCTCAATATACATAGTTATCAGGGCGAGCGGAGTACGGATTTCATGTGAAACATTCGACACGAAGTCATTCTTCAGTTGTGACAATTCAACCTGTTTTTTGACATTTCTGTAAATGATCCAAGCCCCGGAAAGTAAAATGATATCCATCAATCCTATAATAATAAGGTTTCTCTTAACCCGCTCTTTTGTAAGATCGGCAATGGTAATATCTTTCAGTTCGATACCCATCAGATAGTTTGTGAACAACCAGAAGGGTTCTCTATCACTTATTTTTCGGGAATTGGATTTCTTCATTGCTGTATAAAAAGGCAAATCCTCACCTGAACGGTAGGCAGCTATATCAAATTTCCCTTTGGCAATCTCCTGGATCTTTGGATCGAGTACCTGACTTATAAATTTTTCGGGGTCAATCACTAGAATATTGGTAATCTCTCTCTCATTCAGATGGGTCAGGAAAACTATCCATTGCATCTTTTTGCTCGTATTACCGATTGGCTCAATCTTACGATAGCCGCTTGCCATATATGTTTGCAATTGTTTGATTGTCTTGGCATTATCGGTAAGATATATGGCCATCTCACCAATAATTGAGTTGTCGCTGAATGAACCTGGAATTGTAGAAAGTGTTTGCTGTTTATTATTGAATTGTACAATGCATATAAATGCAGGCATTTCATTCATAATCTTTGACAGGTCATTTCCGGTATCGGGTTTGAGATTGTTTGTGCTGTTTTCTATCCTGCTTGCCAGGTTACTGATGATATCGTCGGAATATTGATTTATTGAAAAGAGGATGGCGTCGAGCTGATTCTTGTAGATGTCCTGAATTACTTTTTCATTCTGCCTGTAGTTGCCAATTTCAAATACCGAAAAAATCAGTACTGGCACGACAATAATTGCTATTATAAGTAAACTGACTTTTCGTAATGACGAACTCATGGTATGATAATTTCTTTAAATATAAAAAATAATTTCCCGCTGATAACGCAGATCGTCGCAGATCTCTCAATAGAAATCTGCGAAAATCAGCTAGATCAGCGGGAAAAAGAGTAAATGCTTGTTAATTACCCTCTTTTTTTATTTTCCTCCAGTATTCTATGTATTTGGTTTGTGTGATAAGTCCTACTGGTCCTTCATAGATTCCTCCATCACCACCTGTGTCGAGTACTCTGACTGCAATAACATTTTTCTGATTCTTTTTAAGCAAACCATCCGGTATATAATATCCCCTGAATGCTTCCCATTCCTGTCCTGTGCTTGCTTCTTCTCTGGATCTCGAAGGGAAGGTGCCGGTTGATCCAACAAATGTTCCGTTAATGTATACCTGATCGATATCATCTATTTTACCCATCAGCAGAACCATCTTTTCATTGCCGGTAGTTGTATGGAATACAAATGATTTACGATACCATGCATATCCGTCATAATCTCTGTATCCCTGATCCTCCCATTTCCCGGGAACAAAAATTTCACTCCATCCGCTATCGTCGAAATCTGATTCTTTACGCCTGAAATCATCTCCCGGCTGGAACTTCCATGTAGATTGAAGGTTAACATCAAGATTTGCTGCAGTTTTCCCGCCATACAATCCTATATCCCCACTGACAATTCCTCCTTCCCCTTCGGAATCATATACCTTTACTGCAATCAGATTGGATCCGTCGAAATTAATGTACTCTGCAGGGATATAATAAATGCGTTCAGCATTATACGCAGTACTGTAGTTTGGAGGGAAACTGCCGGTTGAACCGATTTTATTACCATTGAAATAAACCTCATCCACATCATCTATATATCCTAAATTTAAATACAGCATACGATCTTTATATTTTGAAGAGACAGTGATCTTCTTCCTGTAAAAAGCATAACCGTTATACCCGTTATATCCCTCGTCTTCCCATGGGGAGGGGACTCCTATTGATTCCCAGTTGCTATCATTGAACTTTGGAGAAGCCCACTCTTCATTCATCCCTATTGAAAACTGCCATTTGCCTTCCAGCCCCTGCAGCCGTACCAGGTTATCCTCACTTACGAACGCCTTACCTGATGCGCTCAGAAGCAATATTATCAATGAGATAAATAAAGTTCTTTTTTTATTTTTACTTAGAAGCGTTTTCATAATTAATCATTATTTGAATTATCATTTCCGAAAAACTTATCGTACATATATTCCCAGAAGGAGTTGTATCCGTTGTTATTATGATGTTTGTTTTTGTATTTCCGAGCGTTTTCTGCAGACATAATGCCTATAGGACCTTCGTAAATACCGCCCAGTCCCTGCCCGTCATAGACTCTTACTGCAATTGTATTGGATCCATTCCTGTTTATCAGGCCTTCCCTGATCTTATAAGCTCTTGGCATAGTCCATTCCCATCCCGTATATTGTACTCCCATCCACGACTTTTTTCTCAGATCATATACATTTCCAATGTGTTCACCATTCAGATAAACATCATCAATATCATCAATCTTTCCAACTGACAGGTACAATTCTCCGGAAGGGAAATTTTGAGGTATTTTGAATTCAAGTCTGTACCATGCATATCCGTCATAATCTTCATATCCTTCATTCTCCCAGGCAGATGGCACATTGATTGTCTTCCAGTCTTCATCATTAAAATCGGCAGATTTCCAGGTTTTGTCATTCCCGGTATGAAATTTCCACTTGCCGCTCAGGTTCAGATCGAGCAATTCATTGTCCTCATCGATATAAATTCCTGTAGGTCCGTCTGTTATCCCACCGCTGAGATATGAATCATAAACCTTAACTGAAATTACATTTTCTTCATTTTCTTTTAGAAGATCAGCTGGAATAATATACCTGCGGTCTCTGTCATAAGCTGTTTTAAAGTCCGGAGGAAACTTGCCACTGCTGCCTATTTTCCTGCCGTTGAGATAGACTATATCAACATCGTCAATCCGGCCAAGAAGGATGTAGATGGTGGTGTTGGAAGGAATTTCCTTTATCCTGAAAGATTTCCGGTACCAGGCGTATCCGTTGTAATCATTATAGCCCTGATCCTCCCATTGTCCGGGTACTGTAATCTGATCCCACCCAGAATCATCATATGTAGGGTCGGACCATCTGCTGTCGTCTCCAATCGAAAATTTCCAATTTCCGGAAAGAGATACAATTTTACGTAAATCCTCAGCATTTGCTGAAATGCTGCACAAAAGAATGAGCGTGAAAAAAGTGAAATACTTATAATGTTTTGTTTTCATAATATATGAGTTTCATAAAGGTGATTAGGCAGGTTCCGTTATCAATTTTTTCATGTGCAAATAAATTGTTATTTCTTTATACAAAAATGCATGGTAATAGATGAATCTCTGTCATATTCAGGTAAAAAGTTGTCATGGTTTGTCATCGTATTGTAAAATATTATCTCGAAAAGACAAAGTACCCGGAAAAACTTGTTTGGGTGAGATTTCTCGATGGTGCTCGATATGACATTTTTTGGATTATTGGTTATTGAACCGAAACGTAATGAGGAATCTCAAAAAAAAGATCAGAAATTTGTTTTATCAAAAACAAGTTCTACATTTGCATCTGAGCGAAATGATAAAATGAAAGCAGTTAATACATATTGGCGTTGGCAGTTAAGTATATTTCACTTTTTGACGTGAGACTACCAGCTATTTGTATATAATATTATAAAATATTAATAAAGGGCCTGTCGTAATCACGACGGGCCTTTTTGATTTTAATGCTCTTGCAGGATCCGAAAGAAGGAAAATACAGATTGATAAAACAAAAATTATGACTGATTTTAAACTTAAAACAACATCAAGGAAACTACTTGCCGACATAATCACACCGGTAAGTATATATCTGAGAATAAGAGATATATATCCAAATTCCCTTTTACTTGAAAGCTCTGATTATCATGGTAATGAAAACAGCTATTCGTTCATTTGCATGAAACCTGTTGCCGGTTTCGAAGTAGATAGCGGATCAATCAGTGAAACCTACCCTGACGGATCAATAATTGTAACTCAAATATCAGATAAACAGACCTTCAATACACGATTTTCAGCCTTCACAAATTCATTCATCCAATCAGATCCATTGAGTGATATCCCGGTAAACGGCCTTTTTGGTTATCTGTCATATGACGCTATTAAGTACTTCGAAACGATAGAATTAAAACATGATAAGGATTCTCCCAATGAAATATCAGATGTCAGATATCATCTCTATAAATATATTATTGCAATAAACCATTATCAGAATACACTGCAGATAATTGAAAACCAGGTAAATGAAGAACCAGGCGAACTTGACAGGATCGAGTCGTTACTCAACAGCAGAAATGTGGCTATTTATTCATTTAAGACCATAGGGGAGGAGGATCGGAACATGACAGATAACGAGTACAGGGCTATGGTAAGTAAAGGGAAGAAACATTGCCATCTCGGCGACGTTTTCCAGATTGTGCTTTCCAGGCAATTTTCACGTAGATTCAAAGGTGATGAGTTCAATGTTTACAGGGCTTTGCGATCGATAAATCCTTCTCCTTATCTGTTCTATTTTGATTACGGTAATTATAAGATTTTCGGATCATCGCCCGAGGCACACCTGAAAATCAATAAAGGCAAGGCTTTTATAAATCCTATCGCCGGCACATTCAGACGTACAGGTAATGATGAAAACGACAAGCTTCTCGCACAACAGCTTTCTCACGATAAGAAAGAAAATGCAGAACATGTTATGCTGGTTGATCTTGCGCGCAATGATCTGAGCAGGCATGCTGACAATGTCAAAGTTGAAAGCTTCCGGGAGGTCCAGTTTTATTCACATGTTATTCATCTTGTTTCGTCTGTTTCAGGAGAACTTAAAAAAGGAACAACAATGGCAGATATGATATCAGCAACCTTTCCGGCCGGCACACTTTCCGGCGCTCCGAAATACATGGCAATGAAGATTATAGATAAATGTGAAACTCAGGGAAGGGGATATTACGGAGGAGCTATTGGCTTTCTTGATTTCAGGGGACATTTTAATCATGCCATCATGATCAGGACATTTCTGAGTAAAGCCAACACTCTTTATTATCAGGCAGGAGCAGGCATCGTGGCCATCTCTGATGAAGAGAAAGAACTGCAGGAGGTGAATAATAAGCTTGGTGCACTCAGGAATGCAATAGAGATGGCAGAAGATATTAAGTAATAATTAATTGTAAAAAGATGAAAAGGATATTGGTAATTGATAATTATGATTCGTTTACATACAACCTGGTATATTACATCGAAAAGCTCACAGGAATAAACCCTTCAGTTTTTCGTAATGATGAAATATCTCTTGAACAGGCAGGTGATTATGATAAAATACTTCTTTCTCCCGGACCGGGTGTTCCAATAGATGCGGGGATATGCATTGACCTGATAAAACGCTATGCTCCAACGAAAAGCATACTTGGAATATGTCTTGGACACCAGGCAATAGGTGAGGCTTTCGGAGGCAGTATTCTTAATCTGAGCTCTGTTTATCATGGGATTGCTACTCCTGTAATGATTACGGAACTGAATGACCCTCTTTTTGTAAATATTCCTTCCTCATTCATTGGCGGAAGATATCACTCATGGGTAGTTTCGGGCGATGACCTGCCTGAATGCTTTAATATCACCTGCACTGATGAGACCGGGATAATTATGGGAATAAGTCATAAAGTTTATGATGTACGTGGCCTGCAGTTTCACCCTGAATCAGTTCTTACTGAGCATGGCATGGATATTATGAGTAACTGGATTAATAATTAGAGATATGTTAAATATTATCAGTCTATTACACAAGATTAAAATGATAAAGGAAAATACAGCCAGCCATGCGTGAAATACTGAATCATCTCTTCGAACACAAAACCCTCAACCGGATTGAGGCAGAAAAGGTTCTGACAAACATTGCGAAAGGCAATTATTCAGAGTCGGAAATCGCGGCTTTTCTTACGGTATACCTTATGAGGAGTATAACAGTTGATGAGCTTACAGGATTTCGCGACGCTCTTTTAAACCACTGCATCAGGGTAGACCTGTCAGAATTTGATCCAATGGATGTTTGCGGTACCGGCGGTGACGGGAAAGACACTTTCAACATATCTACACTAACTACATTTATCCTTGCCGGAGCCGGAATCAAAGTAGCAAAGCATGGAAATTATGGTGTTAGTTCGACATGTGGTTCATCTAATATACTGGAACATTTTGGATATAAGTTTTCAACCGACAATAGTAAATTAAAGAGGGAAATTGATCAATCAGGCGTCTGTTTTTTGCATGCTCCTCTTTTCAACCCTGCAATGAAAAATGTAGTGCCGGTTCGCAGGGCTCTAAAAATAAAAACCTTTTTTAATATGCTTGGACCAATGGTTAATCCTTCATTCCCGACAAAACAACTAATAGGAGTCTATAGTATGGAACTTGCCCGGCTGTATAATTATCTCTACCAGCAATCTTCAAGAGAGTATATGATTATTTTCAGTCTCGATGGATATGACGAAGTTTCCCTGACATCCGATTTCAAATATATTCTCAATGGGGTCGAACAGATCGTTTCACCTGAGAAAATGAACTACAAAAAAGTTCTGCCATCAGAATTGAATGGCGGGCGAAGTATATCCGAAGCAGGTGATCTTTTTATGAAGATCATTAAAGGTGAAGGGACAAAAACTCAGAATAATGTTGTGACAATAAACTCGCAGATGGCCCTGAAATGTTATTACCCTGCAAAATCATTCGAAGAATGCCGTGAAATTGCAAGCGAATCTCTCTTAAGCAGGAAAGCTTATAAGTCATTTATTAAACTTATAGAATTACAGTCATGACAATTCTTGATAAGATTATTGAAAATAAGAAAAAAGAACTCGAAAAGATTACCGGAGCAATCACCATTAGAGATCTTGAAAATAGCAGGTTTTTCAAACGGGAGGTTATTTCTCTTTCAGAATCTCTGTGTGATAAAAGTAAAACAGGTATTATTGCTGAATTCAAGAGAAAATCGCCATCAGGAGGTATTATAAATTCATCATCATCAGTTGAATACGTAACTTCCGGTTTTTTCAGGGAAGGGGCTTCCGGTGTATCAGTTCTTACTGATAATCAATTTTTTGGAGGGTCAAATCTTGATCTTTTAAATGCACGGAACAAAAGTGCTTTCCCTATATTGAGGAAAGATTTTATTATTAATGAATACCAGGTAGTAGAATCAAAATCTATCGGGGCCGATGCAATCCTGCTCATTGCCGCAGTTCTGGAGAAGAAAGAGATTATGAACCTTGCACGTCTGGCACGGTCTCTCGGGATGGAGGTTCTTCTCGAAATCCATAATCCCGACGAACTTGATAAGGTGAATCAAGACATTAACATTTTAGGAGTGAATAACCGTAATTTGAAGACATTTGAAGTAAATACGGATATCTCAGAGAAAATAGCAGACAAGATTCCTTCATTCTGTTTAAAGATCTCTGAAAGCGGCATTTCTTCAGCCGGGATAATTAAAAAACTCAGAGTTTTGGGTTATGCCGGATTTCTGATTGGAGAGAAGTTTATGTCAGCTCAGAACCCGGTCAGAGCTTTTTCCGAATTTGTTAAAAATATGATTTGAAGCCATGATCAGAGTAAAAGTATGTGGTATGAGAGATCCTTTGAATATTAAAGAGATAACGGAAGCTAAGCCTGATTTCATCGGATTTATATTTTATCAGGGATCTACAAGATATGTGGGAGATAAACCTGAAATAAAACTTTTTCAAAGCGTGCCTCCAGGGATTAAAAAAGTTGGTGTGTTTTTTAATGAGGAGAATCAAAGAATAATTGATTTATCAATATATGCCGGTCTCGATATGATACAACTTCATGGGAATGAATCACCATTATCCTGCATCGGATTAAAATCTTTGGGGTTTACTGTAATAAAATCATTCAATATTGAAAATGATTTTGGTTTTGAATTTCTTTTGCCATATATGCAGAGTTGTGATTATTTCTTGTTTGATACAAAAAGTGACAGACCGGGTGGCAGCGGGAGGAAGTTTAACTGGGAAAAGCTGGAAGAATATTCATTTGAAAAGCCATTTTTCCTTAGTGGCGGAATCGCTCATGAAGATGCTGAAATTATTAAAATGATCAGTAACAGGGGATTGTTTGGTGTGGATGTAAACAGCCGTTTTGAAAGTGCTCCCGGAATTAAGGATGGCAAACTGGTAAAGACATTTATTCAAGCAGTTAAAAATGATATGCAATGAATTATAACGTAGATGAACGAGGATATTGGGGTGAATTCGGAGGGGCATATATTCCTGAAATGATGTATTCGAATATAAAGGAATTAAAAGATAATTACCTGAAGATACTTAACGATAAGAAATTCAAAGACGAATTCCATTCATTGTTAAAACATTACGTTGGAAGACCATCTCCTCTTTTTTTTGCTGAACGGCTTTCTGAATATCATCATACAAAAATCTTTCTGAAACGAGAGGATCTGAATCATACAGGTGCACATAAGATAAACAACACTGTCGGTCAGATATTGATTGCCAGGCGTCTTGGCAAAACGAGGATCATTGCAGAGACCGGTGCCGGTCAGCACGGAGTTGCCACGGC
>Ga0302271_10005186_pt1 | contig 10021 bp, 10 predicted proteins | sample III_Bog_N1_1_FD_198767 | JGI IMG/M metagenome (GOLD analysis project Ga0302271, IMG submission 198767) | Peat permafrost microbial communities from Stordalen Mire near Abisko, Sweden - III_Bog_N1_1 | ecosystem: Environmental > Terrestrial > Soil > Wetlands > Peat | place: Sweden: Abisko... | reverse complement strand
AAAAACTCTCTTACTTATTGGCAATACGGGCTTTGGGTGTTGGCAGAGATATTATCCATGTCGATGTTTTACGCTTTGTTTACCAAGTTTATTCCCAAAGAAAATGTAAATCGTGATTTTGTCGAGATATTTAATGATTCGGCTTTTCATGCTAGTTTTATTTTGCTGTTGCCTTATGCCATTTTGTGGCTGTACTTCTCGTGGCGCGACAAAACCCGTATGCTTGAAAAGCTATCGCAGGAAGATCAATCTGCCGAAGCTCCTAAAAAAGCGTTGATTGCTTTTCCCGACGAAAAAGGGGAATTGAAAATTTCCATTATGCTGGATAATCTGTTATATGTTGATTCGGCTGATAATTATGCTACCATTCATTATCTCAATAAATCCAGATTGTCGCATTTTCTGATTCGAAATTCCTTGAAATGGATGGAAGAAAATCTGACAATCGACAGTCCGTTGGTTCGTTGTCACAGATCGTTTATAGTTAATCTGGATAAAGTAAAGGTGCTGCGAAAAACGAAGGATGGAATTTACCTGGATCTCGATGCCGAAAATACTCCCGATATTCCGGTCTCCAAAACATATTACGAACGGGTAATGAACAAATTCTCCAAATACTCGGTTTGATAAGCAAACGGGTAGCTCTTTTGATGAATCAATGAACCAATCAACAAGTTTACTCGTTTACTGGTCAACTTGTCTAGCGGTTCCTAATTAATTAGCTAGTTAAAAAATCATGAATCTTTCTAAACTTTTTGACAGTAAACCTTATAAAATAGGGATTGCGCTCAGTGGTGGCGGCGTTAAAGGTTTGTGTCATGCAGGCGTGTTGAAAGCGCTCGAAGAGCAGGACATTAAGCCTGATATTATTTCAGGGGTCAGTTCGGGGGCGGTTGTTGGTGCTTTGTATGCCGATGGGTATACTCCGAATGAAATTGCGGTTTTGTTTGAAGATATAAACTTCCGCAATATGACAAAGATTCGTATTCCTAACGGCGGTTTTTTTAAAACAGATATCTTTCAGAAGTTCCTGACAGAAAAACTCCGTGCCAAGACTTTCGAGGAATTAAGAATCCCGTTACGCGTTGTTGCAACCAATCTTGATAAGGGATTAAGTACTGTTTTCTCTTCCGGAAAATTGATTGAACCAATCGTTGCTTCGTGTAGTGTTCCTGTACTTTTTAGTCCGAAAATAATAAATGGTGTTCATTACGTGGATGGTGGGGTGTTGAAGAACTTTCCGGTATCGACCATTCGCCCCGACTGTGAAAAAGTGATTGGGATAAATGCCAGCCCTATGGTGGCTGATGAATATAAAACAAACATTCTTAGTATTGCCACGCGGTCGTATCATTTTATGTTCAAAGCCAATATTCTGCATGATAAAGATCTATGCGACTTGCTGATAGAGCCCCTGGATATGGGCAATTATGAAACGTTCAGTGTGGATAAAGGACGTGAAATTTTCGAATTGGGTTATCAGAGTGCCAGACAAATACTGTCCTCCAGACTCGATTCGCAGATTGTTTAACCGATAGTAAATTAGTTCCATTTGAGTATAATTAAAAGCAAAATTGATTTTTTTTGATTACTTTTGCATCGAAATAATAATAAAAACAATACAATTTATGTTTCCAGTATCAGAACGTTTGGCAGCTCTTTCTCCTTCAGAAACGCTTGCCATGTCTCAGAAAAGCAATGAGCTGAAAGCTCAGGGAATAGATGTGATTAACCTCAGCGTTGGAGAACCAGACTTCAACACCCCTGACCATATAAAACAGGCAGCCAAACAGGCCGTGGATAATAACTTTTCGTTTTATTCACCTGTTCCCGGATATCCTGCTTTGCGTAATGCTATTTGTGCTAAATTAAAAGCCGAAAATGGCTTAGAGTATAAACCCGAAGAAATTGTATGTTCTAACGGAGCTAAACAATCAGTTTGTAATGTGCTTATGGCTATTATCAGTAAAGGCGACGAAGTTATCGTTCCTGCACCTTACTGGGTTAGTTACCCTGAGATGGTGAAAATTGCTGATGGTACTACCGTTGAAGTGTATGCCGGTATCGAGCAGGATTTCAAGATTACTCCTGCACAACTCGAAGCTGCCATTACACCTAAAACGAAAGCAATTATTCTTTGCTCGCCTTCCAATCCTACCGGAAGTGTTTACAGCAAAGATGAATTAAAGGGACTGGCTGATGTGTTGGCTAAGTATCCTAAGATCATTATTCTTTCGGACGAAATATACGAACACATCAATTACCTGGGTAGCCACGAAAGTATCGCTCAGTTCGATAACGTTCGCGACCGTGTGGTGATTATCAACGGTGTGTCAAAAGGATATGCCATGACAGGCTGGCGTCTGGGCTGGATAGCTGCTCCTAAATGGATAGCTTCTGCATGTAACACCTTGCAGGGTCAATATACTTCCGGTCCTTGTTCTATCACTCAAAAAGCTGCCGAAGCCGCTTATACCGGCGACCAGACTTGTGTGGAAACCATGCGTGTGGCTTTTGAGCGTCGTAAGAAACTAGTGGTGGATTTGGCTCGTCAGATTCCGGGTTTGAAAACCAACGATCCTCAGGGAGCATTCTATATTTTCCCCGATTGCAGCTCTTACTTTGGTAAGTCGTACAACGGACGCGTGATTACTAAGTCAGGCGATTTGGCTATGTATCTGCTCGAAGAAGGCCATGTGGCTTGTGTAGGTGGTGATGCTTTTGGTGCTCCTAACTGCATTCGTATGTCATACGCTACTTCGGACGAAAACCTGGTAAAAGCTTTTGGCTGGATTAAAGAAGCGTTGGCTAAACTGGCGTAATAAGCTCTATAAACTCTATATAAAACGACCCGCTGCTTTCGAAGCAGCGGGTCGTTTTGCATTCTGCCAAGTAGGGTTTCGGTAGGGTCTCGCGGTTTCTAACCGCGTATTTTATATTTGCGATTGTAAATCGCGAGACCTTGTATTTATTAGTTTTTTCTCCTCGGATTAGCAGGAAACCATCCTTTCCGAACACGCTCTTTTTGTTGGAATAACTCCAGTATGCTCCAAAAGGATGAAAATGCAAACACCCCGGTCAGTGACGATAACAAAATGTTTGACAAAAGAACAGATGCTGCTATTCCGCCGATTCCGGCCAGCAGAAATATCCACCAACAGCGTGTACCCCAATAATACTCGGTTTTAATAACAATGGGATGAAAAAGTCCGATGACCAGAAAGGTGCCTGTTCCAATCAATAGTCCAACTAAATTATTCGATAAAATAAAGTTCATGATGCCTTTTTTTTCTGCAAATGTACGAAATATTAGAATTATTTTCCTGCTTATATGTTTTATAGAATAAAGCTTATCTTTGCAAGCTGTATTACAAAATATAAAAGTGTTGTTTATGAAAAATCTTGAATTCAGAAACGGAGACGTTCTTCCGTCGTTAGGATTGGGAACGTGGTTGTCGAAGAAACATGAAGCATATAATGCAGTGCTCGAAGCCATTCGTGCGGGTTACCGGCATCTTGATTGTGCGTCGATGTATGGCAACGAGAAAGAAATAGGACTTGCCCTGCAGGAGGCTTTTAAACTCGGGTTGGTAAAGCGGGAAGAACTGTTTATCACCTCCAAGCTTTGGAATAGCGATCATGCTCCCGAACAGGTGGAAGTGGCTATTCGGAAAACGCTGAAAGATTTGCAGCTCGATTATCTGGACTTGTACCTCATTCATTGGCCGGTGGCTTTTAAAACAGGACACATGCACGCCAAGGTAGCTTCGGATTTATGGTCGCCCGAAGAAATGCCCAGCTCAACTACCTGGAAAGCCATGGAAGGAGTTAAAAAGCTCGGATTGAGCAGGCATATAGGTGTTTCAAACTTTAATATACCCAAGCTGCAGCGACTGATAAGTCAAGCGGATACTGCTCCTGAAGTAAACCAGGTGGAGCTGCATCCGTACCTTCAGCAAACGGAATTGGTTGACTTCTGTCAGCAGAATCAGATTCTGGTAACGGCTTATTCACCTCTGGGCAGTCGTCATTTGGTGCAGAGCGAAGCCGGGTTGACGCGTGAAGAACAGGTAATTGCTATTGCCAGAAAACACAGTTGTTCACCTGCTCAGGTTTTGTTGGCCTGGGGTATGAAGCGTGGTGTTGCGGTTATTCCTAAGTCGGTGGATGCAACACGTATTCAGGAAAACTTTGCATCGTTGAAGGTAGAGCTGGATGCGAAAGATGTGAAGCAGATGAGTCTGCTGGAACGAAACCTGCGAATTGCTATCGGTGAATTCTGTGTATTGCCGGGTGGAAGTTATACCCTCAAAAGCATATGGGAAGAATAATTATTTTGTCACGCGGTTAAGCGATTCGAGTTTGCGTATAAACTCTTTTCCTGTTGCGAAGTCTGTTCTTTTCAGTATGCGATGAAAAGATACCCGCAGGCTATTGGGCGTTTTGCCTGTCAGGTTGGCAATGTCGTCAATTGACATTTTGAGAGATAAATAGCCGCAGAGAATTATTTCGTTGTTCGAAAATTCCGGAAACATGTAGGTGAGTTGTTCTATTCTTTCTTCGCCCACCACGTCCAGTTGGTTGTTGCGCGAGGGCTTATTGGTTGTTGTGGTTTCTTCCGGCAAATCATTGGAAATAATTTCTTCGAGCAGATTTTTACCGGGTTTATTGAGGTAAGGTTTTAACCGATGCGCTTCACGGCGGAATGCGTGAGATAGTTGAGTAAGGTTAGCCTGACTCTGAGGATGCGATTCTGTAAATTGGACAAGTATTTGGTTCGGATTCTCAGGAAGTACGGCTGCAGTGATATCCACACTTGTAATGGTCTTATCGAATCGGCGAAGCAGAATTTCACGACTAATCAACTCCGTGTTTTTGCTGATTATTTTAATCAGATCTACCGTGCGTTGTGAGTCTATAACCATATTCTTGATATTCTGCTTATCAAAAATAAAATCCTCTTTGGTCGAAGCTCTGAAAAACCGGATAGCTTGTTGGTTAACTTCCAGAATAATTCCATTCGTATCAATTACCATAGCGCACGTCGGCATCCATTGAAATATAGATGATAACGATTGTTGATAAATTAATTTACTATTGAGATTGTCTGAAGTCATTTCTGATTTTTAGTGTGGCAGATTGAAGTATTTGCTTTTCTGATAATCCGTGTAATGAGTTTAAAACAAATCGGAGTGTAACTTTTGGCTACACTCCGATTAATATATTTGTGTAGAGTTAATTAAAATCCACGGATAGCTTCAATACCCGGAAGAACTTTACCTTCCATGTATTCCAGCATAGCACCACCACCGGTTGAAACGTAGCTAACTTTATCAGCCAGATTGTTTTTGTTGATAGCTGCTACCGAGTCACCACCACCGATCAATGAAAATGCACCTTTAGAAGTTGCAGTTGCCACTGCGTGAGCAATAGCAGTAGTTCCTTTGGCAAATTTTTCCATTTCAAATACACCCATTGGACCGTTCCAAAGAACTGTTTTAGAGTTGGCAATTACTTCGCTGAAAGTAGCAATAGTTTCGTCGGCAATATCCAATCCCATCCATCCGGCAGGAGTTTCGTTGGTTTTCGAAATGCATGTATCAGCATCGGCAGCAAATTTATCAGCGTTTACAGCATCTGTTGGAATGTAAACATTTACTCCTTTTGCTTTTGCTTTGTTCAAAATTTCAAGAGCTAAATCCAGTTTATCAACTTCGCAAAGTGAGTTACCTATTTCACCACCTTAAGCTTTGATAAAGGTATATGTCATACCACCACCGATAATCAGGTTTTGAACGCGGTCAAGCAGATTTTCGATAATCATAATTTTATCAGACACTTTTGCACCGCCCATGATAGCAGTAAATGGAGCCTGAGCTTCTTTCAATACTTTGTCCATGGCTATCAACTCGCTGTTGATTAAGAAACCGAACATTTTATTTTCTGTTGAGAAATACTCAGCAATAACAGCTGTTGAGGCATGTGCACGGTGAGCTGTTCCGAAAGCATCGTTTACATAAACGTTAGCATAAGAAGCTAATTTCTTAGCAAATTCTTTTTGTTTTGCTTTCAATGCTTTTTTAGCATCTTTCTTTTCTTCGTCGGTAGCGAATTCTCCACGTGGTTTGCCTTCTTCTTCTTCGTAGAAGCGAAGGTTTTCTAATAAAAGAATTTCACCCGGTTTCAAAGCTGCAGCCTGAGCATCAGCATTGGCGCAATCTTCGGCAAATTGAATCTTTTGACCAACGAGTTTTTCAACAGCTGGTATGATTTGTTTCAACGAAAATTTAGGATCAGGATTTTGTTTTGGGCGACCCATGTGAGACATTAAAATTACAGAACCACCATCAGCAAGAATTTTCTTGATTGTAAGCAATGCTCCGCGAATACGAGTATCGTCGGTAACGGCACCAGTTTCTTTGTTCAAAGGAACATTAAAGTCCACACGAACTATTGCCTTTTTTCCGGCAAAATTAAATTTGTCAATTGTTTGCATATTCTTATTGTTTATGAATGTTTGATAGTTACTTATTTGATAATTTAAGTGGAAATGAATGATTCTGATACATTCTGGATTTAGGATGATTCTTTCTGACTTTTTTCTTTAATTATTTGTCAGATAACCCAAGAGCTTCAAAAATATCTCTTTTTTTCGACCACAAAGATACAAATAAACTTACAATTTCGAGCAATTTGTCTCCATGCATTTTGAAATGAAAACAGGTATTTTTATTTGTCAAAAAATTAAAGAAATTTTTCTCTAATTGAATATATAATTGTATCTTTGCGTCAGTGTATTCTGAATAAAAAAGAACAATTAAAAAATAAAATTATTATGTCAAAAGTAACCGTAGTAGGTGCCGGTAATGTAGGTGCCACATGTGCAAATGTACTTGCATTCAATGAAGTAGCTGACGAAGTTGTAATGCTGGATGTAAAAGAAGGCGTATCAGAAGGAAAAGCATTGGATATGCTTCAAACTGCCGCTTTGTTAGGCTTCGATTCTAAAATTGTTGGTTGTACCAATGATTATGCTCAAACAGCAAATTCTGATGTTGTAGTTATCACTTCAGGTATTCCACGTAAACCGGGTATGACTCGCGAAGAGTTGATTGGTGTAAATGCAGGAATTGTAAAAAGCGTTGCTGGAAACATCTTGAAATTCTCTCCAAATGCAATTATCGTTGTGGTAAGTAATCCAATGGATACAATGACTTATTTGGCATTCAAATCATTAGGTCTTCCAAAAAACAAAGTAATTGGTATGGGTGGAACTTTGGATAGCTCACGTTTCAAATGCTATTTAAGCAAAGCTTTGAATGCTAACCCTACTGAAGTTGAAGGTTTGGTTATCGGTGGTCACGGTGATACTACTATGATTCCATTAACTCGTTTTGCTTCTTACAAAGGTCGTCCGGTTGCTGATGTTCTTGATAAAGCTACTTTAGACAAAGTTGTTGCCGATACTATGGTTGGTGGTGCTACTTTGACTGGTTTGCTTGGTACTTCTGCCTGGTATGCTCCTGGAGCTGCTGCAGCTTACCTGGTTGAATCAATCATCCACGATCAAAAGAAAGTTATTCCTTGCTGCGTTTACCTGGAAGGTGAATATGGTCAAAGCGATATTTGTATCGGTGTACCGGTATTGATTGGTAAAAACGGTGTTGAAGAAATTATTGATTACAAATTGAACGCTGAAGAAAAAGCATTATTCGAAAAGAGTGCAAAAGCTGTACGTGCTACAAACGATGTGTTGAAAGAAATCAACGTGTTGTAGAAAATAGTCTTTATAGATTAATAGTCGCGATAAATTATTTTATTGCGACTATTTTTTTTGCAATTAACGAAATATGATTAGAAGATTAAACGAACTCATAATATTTATTTTTGTTAATCAATAATCTAACACTCAGCCTTGTGCAAATAACCTAAATAATATAAATAATAATCGAATTATCAAATAATTCAATTATCTTTGTAATTATTTCAAATAACGATAATTTACAAATAAGTAATACAATGTTACAAACACACAATTATTTGCGTCAGTTTTCAATTAAACCCTCCGTGCAGCGTTCTGCAGTGATGGATTTTTTGTTGAAAAACCGCATACATCCAACAATTGATGAAATTTACACGGCATTAAGTCCAACAATGCCAACTTTATCAAAAACAACTGTATACAATACTCTCGATTTATTTGTTGAGCGTGGAGCAGTTCGTGCTTTAGCTATTGATGAGAAAAATGCACGTTATGATGTTGATGTTTCTGCTCATGCACATCTCAAATGTAGAAATTGTGGTGCTATTCGCGATGTATTTAATTTAGATCCGTCATTATTCAAGATTCCTGAAACAAAATTTAAGATTGATTCCATAGAAATCTCTTATTTTGGTGTTTGTGAAAGCTGCAGTAATAACTAACTTTACTTATACGATTTAAAAATAAGCACACTTTATTTAAGTGTGCTTATTTTTTTACCTGTTTTTTCATATCTTTGAGTGGTTTATAGATTTTGCCTGTTAATTTAAACTTCTGTAATAGCTCCACTTTTTTATTTGTATTTTTTTATGTTGTTGGTCGAATTGTATGTCTTGGTCGGTGTCTTGTACTTTATTCTTGTTTCAATCTTTATTATCGGTTGGAAGCAAACTGATACGTTTATTTTGAATGAAAATGATTCAAGCGAATTATTGATTTCGGTAATCGTTCCATGTAAAAATGAAGAAAAGCACATCCGTTCATTAATCTCAGGTTTAAGAGACCAAACCTACCAGAATTTTGAACTAATCTTGGTCAACGATCATTCTGTTGATGCCACACGCATTTATATTGAATCTGCACAAACTGAATTTCAGAATGTTGGGTTGATTGATGCAATTGGTTTTGGAAAAAAGAGTGCACTTCGTGAAGGTATAACTACGGCGCAAGGGAACTTAATTGTAACGACAGATGCTGATTGTCGGCACTCTAATCAATGGCTACAGACTATTGCGGCATTTCAAAATCGATATACAAGTGATTTGATTATTTGTCCGGTAAGGCTTTCCGGGAATAATTCAATATTTTCGAATATTCAAAAGTCCGAATTTGCAAGTTTGGTGGCTGCCGGAGCCGGCGCTGCTGGTGTAGGAATGTCGATTATGTGCAACGGAGCTAATTTAGCCTTCACAAAAGAAACCTGGCTAAGATGTCAGGAAACTTTGCATGAGGAAGAACAATCTGGTGACGATATTTTCTTGTTAGAAAGTATAAAGAAACAAGGAGGAGTGATTAGGTTCTTAAAGTCGGAATCGGCTTCTGCCATTGCTGAATCAGCCGATTCATTGAAAGTATTTTTTAAGCAGCGTCGTAGATGGACTTCAAAAGCTCCTGCTTATACCGACTGGCAGCTTATATTTACAGCATGTGTGATTTTTATTATCAGCTTGTTACAAGTACTTCTTCTCTGTCTGTCTGCCTTTGATTTGAAATACTTGATTCCTTTTCTTTCCTTGTTTTTGTTTAAGTACGTGCTCGATACGTTTTTCCTTAATTCTGTCAGGCACTTTTTTAGATTAAATCATGTTTGGTTTAATTCGTTGATTTTGTCGATTGTGTATCCTTTCTATATAACGAGTGTGGCTTTGTCAGCTTTACTTATTAAACCGAAAGGGTGGAAGTAAGGCAAGATAAAGTATTACCTGGAGATATATAAAATGTCACCAGATAACGAAGCTCTGTATCTTTTCAGAGTCTCTTTTGCCGGACCGGATGACGGATTTCCAATTCCATAACCAATATCGAACACCGAACCGCATTTTTCGCAAACTGCCTGACCAATGTCATTTGGATAAACCCGAATTGTCGATTTAGCTTCATATGGGCATGCCATATCAAAGGCGTAATATGCACCTTCAAAGCCTGTACAAACGATAATTCCACCATAACCAATTCTACTTGTTACAGGTAATCCGGTGAGTGTCTTGAAATAAAAAAAATGGTTGTATGAGTTTTTAAAAGTATTGTAAGGGGCTGTGG
>Ga0302271_10005184_pt1 | contig 10022 bp, 4 predicted proteins | sample III_Bog_N1_1_FD_198767 | JGI IMG/M metagenome (GOLD analysis project Ga0302271, IMG submission 198767) | Peat permafrost microbial communities from Stordalen Mire near Abisko, Sweden - III_Bog_N1_1 | ecosystem: Environmental > Terrestrial > Soil > Wetlands > Peat | place: Sweden: Abisko... | reverse complement strand
TTATAGTCTTCAGCTCTGAAAAGCGTCCCCAGGGTTTGGGAACAATTTACAGCAACTGTTGCCGTCGATTGTGCATTAACTGAAATACTTCCTTGTATTAAAACCGCCACAAGAATAAAGATCTTATTAAATATAAGATCCTTTATTGTCTTAAAGCTTCTTTTGTTATTCGTTTTCATTATATTTCAAGAGATTAAATAGTTTAGAGTGGCTATTCTTTAAAATCGACACCCGTTTATGAAATGTTTGGTCTTTTATTCTTTGATTATCTTTTTATTGTAGGTTCCATTACCGGTTTTTATTTTTGCCAGATAAATGCCTCGGGGTAAAAAACCCAGATTGATTTTCTGCTCATTCGTGCTCAACACCCTTTTTCCGGTAAGGGTATAAATTTCAATTTCCCGAATATCCGATCCATTAACGAATAGGCCGGAAGTAGCGGGATTTGGAAAAACAGTAATCTCTTCCTCCGTTGGCTCTGATGGAATAGCTGTCAATTGTTTACCTACTTTAAGGATTGTTCCGGCACAATCTATTTCAAACCAGTTGAGATTAAATCCTCCTAAAGCCGATTTCAATCCCAGGTCGTACGTTCCGGCAGGCAACGTAACTGTATGCGATGCATTTGCCCAGGTCTGCCATCCACCTGTGCTTGCAAATGTAACTGTTCCCAAGAGAGTAGCCCCAGCATCTTTTTCCAGGCGGATACTTCCACCTGTGGTTGGACTTGCAACCCTGTAGGTTATTGTATAGCTTCCTGTAACCGGAATAGTAACAGAAAAATAGGACATCCAATCGCCCACGCTTATGTTGCCAACATCCTGACCACCTCCGGTATCGGTACATGTTTCTTTAACAACACTAAACATAGATCCGTAATTTTCAGCTTCAATTTTATTCTGATAGGTACAATCAATTACATTTAATGAAACAACCGATGATGTTTTAGTTGTTCCTAAGTTATCAGTTGCCTTTGCTGTAAAATTGTACGTTCCTGTAGAAACCGGAGTCCAACCTGCCGTATAAGGGGATAAATTGTCTGTGCCTATAAGCGACGTGCCTCCATGATAAAAATCTACTTTTGATATTGATCCATCAGCATCGGTAGCAGTTGCAGTTATAGTAACCGGAGTGTTTACATACACAGTACTGTTATTTATTGGACCTGTTATGTTTACAGAGGGTAGAGAAGTCACCACAACATCAATTGAGACAGTCCGGGAAGCTCCATCATATCCTGTTGCGATCGCTTTTAATGTATATGCACCTGTAGGCATATTGGTAAGGACTGCATCGTTTTGCCCGGTCAGACCCCAATCAAACGGTGCAATGGTCTCTGTTCGAACCAATACATTATTTAGATACAATTGAACATTTGATATGCCGTTTACTGAAGTAGCATCTACATGTACGGGCAAAGTAACACCGGGATTTAATATTGCATTAGTTGCCGGAGTGGTAAAATTCACTGTTGGAGTAACAAGAGCTATCGGTTCAAGAGTAATTAACTGCAGACTATTTTCTGTCATCAACCCCACATTCACAGTATAGGAAGTTCCAGGATTAGGGATAATATTATCAGAGATCAATGCCAGGTTGCAATTGTTTACATCGTAATAATTATTACTGGTGGTTTGATCAATTTTATATATTTTTTTCCGAATGGCCTTCCCTGTAAATATTGCGGGTAAATTGTTTACGTGTATGGTTGTAGTATAATCAAGAACACCCGTATGCCGGTAATTCCATGCCATAATCGAAACTCCTGTATTATCGGTAGCAGCATATCCGTATACACCTAATCCATCGGAATCCATAACATCGGTTGTAGTTGCAATTTTAGTGGTTTTCATCATTCCCATCATTTTCATCATATTCCCATAAGGAGTCAACCGATTACAATAAGATTTAGGGCGTGTTACCAGTTGATCTTTCCGTTCATAGTTGGCATGTCTGACAACCCAGTTAAACGGGATATTCTTACTGTCCTGGGTAAGCCAGTACTGGCATGAAGCCATTCCAGCCGCTTGCCTTAATGCATCGTCCTCTACTGTACCGCTTGTTTCTGCACCGGGAAACAGGCCAACTTCAGTAATGAAAGATGGTCTTACGGTATTCAATCCTCTGCTTGAAAGCCATGATTCAACAAGTGATCTGGTCGTACTCAATTCTTTTGGCCAACTCTTATACGAATACATATGATATGAAAGAAAATCTATTTTCTTATTCGGTGCTGTATCATTCATATATCCATCCAAAAAAGCGCCAAACCATTCGGCTCCTGTATATTTAAAGGACATAAGTGCTATGCCTCCTATTTGAAGGGGTATTGCTGGTTTTAGAGTATCGTTAAGTTCGTTAATTGCTTCGTAAAATACCTTATAATAAGGATATACCATGGCAGGAGTAAAACCGGTTCCCCAATCATCCGGTTCGTTCATACACTCAATATACTTAACTTTGGGATAAGTTGTTTTATAATATTTAATGATTGTTTTAATAATTGGCTTACACTGTGCCGGTGTATATCCCCATGACATGATCATGGTGCTGGCCGTAAAATTTATCAGGATTTCATCTGCCAAAAGAGTACTTACGTCCTGGAAATAGTCAGTCAGGGCAGTATAATTATAGACTTTAGTATCTTTGTTGTACACATCCCCTTCACCTAACCAGACTCTTGCAACTTTAGCATGTAATCCCTGAGAATTCATAAATATATAGTCTGAATCCCTGGTTGAGGCACCGGTATTCTTTCCCGGCACATTATTATAAGCCTCCGTTCTAAAAAGTGTTCCCTGGGTAGCAGCACAATCAACCGTTACGGTTGCTGTTTGAGAAAACAACGTTGCCGTACCTGTTAACAGATAAAGGCCAATAAATAGCAGCCTATTGAGCAACAATCTTTTTGTTGTCAATAAATTAGGGGTGTGATTTGTTTCCATGTGATTTAACGTAATATTGATTAGATTTAATTGTCTGCAATACCTTGCAAACATAGCGTAGTGTTTTTTCAGTTGGAATATGGAGAAAACAGGAAACTGCGGGTATAACTTTGTAATTTGAGTATTTGATGGATTATAATTAGTTCTTTTCAAAACGCCCCGGTTCATTCCCTGGAAATGGATATTCTGTTTTATTCTTTGATAATCTTTTTAGTAAAAATCCCTTTTCCTGTTTTGACTTTTGCCAGATAAATACCCTTTGGCAAGTACCTGAGACTTATGCGTTGTTCGGGAGTCTTAAAAATACTCCTTCCCGAAAGTGTACATAACTCGATTTCTTTAATGTCCAATCCATTAATAAATAGGGTCGATGTTGTCGGATTTGGATAAGCTGTATATAAATCAGATAATTTAATTTCATCAATGCCTGTGGCAACAGGTACCCATTGAGCTGTGATGTTTGAAAAAACAGTCTGGTTGGCTGGAGTCAGTGTTACTGCAAGAGGTCCTTTCGTAAATGTAAAGGCAGCTAATTTACCGGTACTTCCCGACCCATCTGTCATTTCAATTTTCACGGTATAAGTGCCATCAGTTACTACTGCCCTTGGAGTGGCTGTATTTGTGCCATTCCATATCCCGGTACGTTGTCCGTAGGAGCTTCTGGTAGCCGAAGTCACTGCATCCACTGTATTGTAAGTGGAAGTTGTAGCCGCTTTCCAATATGTAAGATCACTTTTATCTCCACTGGTGCATCCCACCAATGTTTTTACAAACTTACCAGAGCTATCTTCAATCCAGATTGCATCATCGCTCTTGGGTTTGTATCCACCACCGGCAGTACTTGTTGTAACAGTAACAGTTAATTGTCCCGTGGTTTGTGCGCGAACTGGGGCCAGGGAAAAAATAAATAAAAATGCAAGTAAACATTTCTTCATAAAAAATCAATTTAGAATATTAAACACTGGAAATAAAAGCGAATAGAATTGCAATTGTTTTTGTGCGTTTTTCTATATTTATCTTATTCCTGAACACAAAACCCCCAAACAGGAGCTTAAAAGATCACTTTTTTAGGAGTGAATTTTCAAATAGAAAATTTTCATTTTCTGTGCTATAAAGACCCTGTTTGGGGATTTTGAGTATCCAAAAAAATATGAATATCAGGAATTTACACCCTTTACTTATATTGTTGTTTCAATTCATCATACCACTTTTGCATAATAAAGAAAGCTTTCTTTTTCTCTCCCTTATCGGAGACTAACCCTTTGCGGTTAAAATCATCCTGAATATCACGTAGCTGACGGCGTGGCGAGCGGAAATCTTTTAAAATCCAAGGTGTTGTGCCTGCTAATCCAGGAATGCGCTTCAACATATTCACACTGCGTATATAAAGATCTTCCTGATAATCTTCCGTGAAACGATCGGTTTTACCACCTCGTAAATTATACAGTGCATCACCACCAAATTCACTGATAATGACAGGCTTTTGTTCTGAAAATGTCCAGTTTACACGATCGCATTTTTCAGGTAATCCGTCATACCAGCCTACATATTGATTGAAGCTGAGCACATCCATGACTTTACTTAACTCATCGTTCACAGTCATAAGTCCGGCCTTAACTTCAGCCTTTTCCATTGCTGCACCTACCAGCCGGACAGGATCCAAAGTACGTGCTCTTTCGGCAAGGCGTGTAAGGAATTTCAGTCGTTCGTCACCATGGGGTGTTTCGTTGGCTATCGACCAAATAATTATATTAGCCCGATTTTTATCACGTGTAATCATATCGGTCAATTGAGCTTCCGCATTTTTATAGGTATCAGGATTGCTCCATTGAATGGTCCAATAAACCGGTATTTCCGACCATACCATCAGTCCCAGGCGTTCAGCTTGTCGGATCATCTGTTCGTTGTGTGGATAATGGGCAAGTCGTACAAAATTACATCCCATGTCTTTTGCCCATTGCAACAAGGTAATATCTTCTTCTTTCGAATAAGCCCTGCCGTTGCGAAATGCAGCTTCCTCGTGAATACATATTCCGCGTAAGAAGACCTGTTTGCCGTTCAATAAAATCTGTGTTCCTTTTGTCTCAATAGTACGGAATCCGATTTCATCAGCCACTACTTCATCCTCCACAGTAATGTTGACGGTATAAAGTTTAGGACTCTCCGGAGTCCAGCAGGTTGGCTTAGCTTTTACTTCAAAACTGGCATATCCGTTGGCATCAGGAGTTAATTGTTGAGTAATTTTCAGTTCAGGGATATCAACTTTCACCGTTTTATTCAGTTGTTTCCCGTCTAATTGTACCCAACCATTCAATGTGCTTTTATCTCCTTTTTTAAGTTGAACATAATAATCACGAACAAAAGTAGCGGGGGTTTCAATTAATGTAACCTGACGGGTAATGCCTCCATAGTTCCACCAATCTGAATTAATAGTTGGAACAGCTTCCAGTTTTCGTTTGTTATCCACTTTCACTACCACAGAGTTCTCACCGGTCTTCAACAATCCGGAGACTTCGAAGTTAAAAGGAGTGAACCCACCTATGTGTTGTCCAATTTCTTTCCCGTTTACAAATACAATGGCTTCATAATTCACAGCTCCAAAGTGAAGGAAGACACGTTTATCCTCTTTAACCTGATACTGAAAACGATTACGGTACCAAACGGTTCCTTCATAGTAATATAATTCGGCCCGTTGGGTGTTCCAATCGCCCGGAACAAACAATGTTTTGTCGGTTGCAAAATTATATTCCTGTAAAATGCTTTTATCCACTACATCCTTGTCAGCACCATACCCGTTCTTCAAGGGTAACCGTCGATAATCATAATACCCGTTTTCAAATGGATCTACAATAGTTTTCCATATTCCATCCAACGAAGTGGTTTTACGACCTTCCACGTTTGTTATCTGAGGAGTGGTTTGAGCCGAAGCAAAAGAGACAGAAGTAAGAGCAAGCAAAAGCAGAATATGCTTCATCGTTTTTTTCATCATTTTTCCTGTAAATTGAATTATTTATAAAATTATTTTTTGGTAATAAAAGTAATCCGCCATGAATCTGTAAGACTACTTTTATTATTTTCCAAATATATTAAACTTCTTTGTTAGTTTGTTATTAATGATGAATTTTATTGAAACTAATTGCGTTGAGTATAAAAAGAAAGAAATAAATAAACGATTATACCAGCAACAATTCCAATAATTTATAAAACAACTTTAATTGTTTTTGACCCGGCTTTTACAATCATTAGACCTTTTGCATCAACATTAATCACATTTGTTTGCTTATTTGCAATTGTTGATACTATTTTCCTTCCTATGGCAGTGTAAACTTCAATGGTTTCTCCGGTTTTTACACCGGAAACTTTTAATTTTCCATTAAATACGTTGGCAGTAATACCGGTGCTTACATCAGTCATACCGGTTATAGTATTTGAAACTTTCCCGGTTAATGTTACAGTTTGTGGTGTTACCCCTGTTGAAGTAATGGTGATATCTCCGTTATATAAAGAAACAGCTAAATTTGCTTTCAACCTTACATGTACAGGAGTTGCAGCAAGTGTTCCTGCAATTGGCGTAAGGGTAAGCGGGTTTGTTGGAACAAATAATTCACCTGTTCCGGTTGATATATCATAATTGGCAGGAGGTGTTATGGTAACATCACCTGTCAGATTCAATCCACTCACGTTAAATGATTGTTCTGTAGAAGGGCCATTAACATTACCCAAGTTATAATTCAATTCTGTTAAGCCTGCAATAGAAGTTGAAATAATCGGAGGAGTGACTGTCTCCTTGACTTTCCCGGTTAATGTTACAGTTTGCGGTATTACCCCGGTTGAAGTAATGATGATATCTCCGTTATACGAAGAAACAGCTAAATTTGCTTTCAACCTAATATGTACAGGAGTTGCAGCAAGCGTTCCTGCAATTGGCGTGAGGGTAAGCGGATTGGATGGAACAAATAATTCCCCCGTTCCTGTTGATATTTCATAATCGGCAGGAGGTGTTATGGTAACATCACCTGTCAGATATAATCCACTCACGTTAAATGATTGTTCTGGAGATGGACCATTACCATTACTCAAGTTATAATTCAATTCTGTCAAGCCTGCTATAGTAGTTGAAATAATCGGAGGAGTCACTAGTTCCATGACTTTCCCGGTCAATGTTACAGTTTTCGGTATTACCCCGGTTGAAGTAATGATGATATTTCCATTATACGAAGAAGCTGCTAAATTTGCTTTCAACCTGACATGTACAGGAGTTGAAGCAAGCGTTCCTGCAATTGGCGTGAGGGTAAGTGGATTGGACGGAACAAATAATTCCCCCGTTCCTGTTGATATTTCATAATCGGCAGGAGGTGTTATGGTAACATCACCTGTCAGATATAATCCACTCACGTTAAATGATTGTTCTGGTGATGGACCATTACCATTACTCAAGTTATAATTCAATTCTGTTAAGCCTGCAATAGAAGTTGAAATAATCGGAGGAGTGACTAGTTCCATGACTTTCCCGGTCAATGTTACAGTTTTCGGTATTACCCCGGTTGAAGTAATGATGATATTTCCATTATACGAAGAAGCTGCTAAATTTGCTTTCAACCTGACATGTACAGGAGTTGAAGCAAGTGTACCTGCAATTGGCGTGAGGGTAAGCGGATTGGATGGAACAAATAATTCCCCCGTTTCTGTTGATATTTCATAATCGGCAGGAGGTGTTATGGTAACATCACCTGTCAGATATAATCCACTCACATTAAATGATTGTTCTGGTGATGGGCCATTACCATTACTCAAGTTATAATTCAATTCTGTTAAGCCTGCTATAGAGGTTGAAATAATCGGAGGAGCAACTAGTTCCAAAACTTTCCCGGTTAACGTTACAGTTTGTGGTGTTACCCCTGTTGAAGTAATGCTGATATCTCCGTTATAGGAAGAAACAGCTAAATTTGCTTTCAACCTTACATATACAGGAGTTGCAGCAAGCGTTCCTGCAATTGGCGTAAGGGTAAGCGGATTGGTTGGAACAAATAATTCGCCCGTTCCGGTTGATATTTCATAATCTACAGGAGGAGTCACGGTAACATCACCTGTTAGATACAATCCACTCACATTAAATGATTGTTCTGGTGATGGACCATTACCACTACCCAAGTTATAATTCAATTCTGCTAAGCCAGTAATGGATGTTAAAACTACCGGAGGAATAATGTATTTAATATTTGTACTGGCAGCAGTATAGTCCATCGACCAATTTGTGGGTAATATCACAGAAGAAAAATTCCCAGTGCGTGTTGTCAGTGCCGTAAAGAGAGCTACATTATCTAAATTTGAGGGAGTATATCCGGCACCAGTTGTTACTATAAGTGTGGCTCCTGAGACATCCATGCTGGAGGTAGGCTGAGAAGTAACAATTTGATCAAAATCGGTACCTGCAGTCGTTTTTCCATTAACCTGCATCACACATTTCCCTGTCAAAACAATTGCCGCCTGTAAAAACTCAAACTTGCCGATACCTGCATCTCCACCGGGTGAAAGTGTTCCTGTCAAAGTGAAAAAAGTGCCACTTGCAAATTGTCCCCTGCCGGTAACTGTTCCACCATTGTTATTGAAAATAATTTTTTTATTACTACTTACCGATACTTGTCCATTATCTGAAACATTGAAATTAAATACACCTCCTGCATTGTTATTTACTACGCAGGAATTTGTTGCATCGTTACCTGTAATGGCTTTTGTTACAGTCACCGTACCTGTGTTGTTGAATGTTGCACTATTATCGCCAAAATACATATTTCTGCTTATTGCAGTACTTAGAGTCATAGTCCCTGCATTATTGAGTATTACAGTTGGTATTGCTGATGCCATTAAAGCTCCTGCCGTGGAAGTGTTGCTGGTATTCGAAAGCGAGAGTACTGCCCCGGCCTGGTTGTTAAAAAGACATGTTCCTGTTGTAGCACCTGCTCCAAAGGACAAGGATCCCAACGGAAAATTACCATCAACGGTTATCGTTCCTGCATTGGTAAATTTGCTGGTGTTTGAATTTTGGGGATTCAGGTAAATGCCATATCCGGTAACTGCCGACCCTCCATGAAGTGTCAAAATACCGTTATTGATTATTCCTTCAGAAGTAGGTGAAGATGATATCGTAATGGACCCGTTCGCTCCGACAAAACCTGAATAATAGGTAATATTTGCTGTTGATGCAAACGTAAGAACACCTCCGGCATTATGAATAAATCTATAATTCAAATAACTTGAGGGACTTCCAAATATAGCAGTTCCGTCAAGTATGGCATTTCCACTGGTAATTTCCATAAATTTAGTCCCGGCAATTGATGAAAAGGTAATTGTACCACCAAAATTAAGTCTGGCCGTTCTTCCGATAGATGATTGAATAAAGTTAATACAATTACCGGTTGTTGAGGTGATTGCACTGGCTGTCATATTTATATTTAAAGAACCTGTATTTGTAAATTTATCATCGGTATCGACATTGTCCGCAAATCGCAGTCCGGAATTAGTATTTGCCAACTTCTGAACAATCGAAATTGATCCGGCATTTTCAACTTCCCCTCCACCTAATTCAAATAATGAAGTGCCCGAAAGAACGCTTTGCTCTACCACCAATATCCCCGTTGATGCCACAATCAATTTGCCCTGAACCAACATTTTATTAATCTTCAATGCATCGGTGGATAGTGTCACCACATTCCCGGCACCAATAGTGACATTATCAGCCGCTCCGGGAAGTGCAGCCCCCGACCAACTAGCCGCATTTGCCCAGTCACCGGTAGTACCTCCTACCCAGGTAATATCTGCTGCAAATACTGACGAAGACAAGAAGAGTCCAACACCTGCCAGAAAAGAGAAAAAAGAAATTTTGTTTTTAAGACCTAAAGAAGTAATTGTTGTTTTCATTGTGACCATTTTTAGATTTATAAGATTAATTACAACATGTCATATTCTTATTTTTAATGAGCCCCGGACAATTCGGTTAATTATTATCTATGGGCAGTTTCAGGGAAAATTTGAGCTTGCATTTACTTCAAAAATACATTTTCATAATAGGGGGTTATA
>Ga0302271_10005183_pt1 | contig 10023 bp, 8 predicted proteins | sample III_Bog_N1_1_FD_198767 | JGI IMG/M metagenome (GOLD analysis project Ga0302271, IMG submission 198767) | Peat permafrost microbial communities from Stordalen Mire near Abisko, Sweden - III_Bog_N1_1 | ecosystem: Environmental > Terrestrial > Soil > Wetlands > Peat | place: Sweden: Abisko... | reverse complement strand
TCTGTACTGCAGAAATTGAAACCCTCAGATCGATTGTGGCTTCGAGCAAGTAGGAGACTAATTCGCTTAGAGCTTCCCAGCTCCTCCAGTATAGAAACTGATTTTATTAAATATTGAAAATATCATTTTCTTTGTTTCCCATGAAAAATGAAAACTCTTTTTTTATATTTGTTATGATACAAAGTTACGGAATTCATTATCTTGTTGTCCCCTCCTCTCCCTAAAATCACTATTCATTTAACATTAATTTGTGTAAATTAAAGGAAAGATGATAAAAAATACATTTAAAGAAGATCTCCCATAGGACTGTACATAAAGAAATAACTTAATTATTTTTGCTAAGTTTTTAGTTTTCAATTGAATTCATTGTTCAATAGTGAAATGAGTTCTATCAAGCTTATTATCCTTTCTTTTCAGTATCTCCAAGAGGATATCTAACATATTTTTGCTCAGTTATTTACTTTTAGAAGAGTCTAAAGGTGCAAAACGCTCTGCAATTCTTAAAGAATCCTCTTGAGAAAGGAGATCCAAAGGAGTATGGTATCCCAGAAAGATAGCTGATCCTCATCCAGCTTGCATATTCCCCTTTTTTCAAAAGTTATTTACCACACAGCTGCAGAATATTAATAAATTAAAACCAAAACTTACAAGTAGTTATGTTGCGACTTCCTTGGAAAGTGTGGAAAACACAAAGGATTGAGATAAAAATAAATAATATTAAGAGAGCGAGAGACTAGAAAATCAAATAAACTAGTTCTAAACCCTCATTCGATCCTTCATGGATGTGGCGATCAATAATCTGAGAAATAGCAAAATAAGTCAATTTCAATGTTAGAATTATTTTAGCTTTGTTTTACTTTAATTGAAGTGACCATAATTTCAATAATTTAAACCACCAGAAACCAATAGAAAACGCATTTATTTCGTTCTCCAATGCAGTTTCCTACCCACGGACAGTGATGATCAAATTACGCTACACATCTCTTGCAACTCTTGCAGTGTTTTGATCTCAGTGGCATGTTTATGAAACATACACTGCAATATCTTTTTTCAATATAAGGCGCTTCATGCTAAGATTTATCACCATTTTAATAGAACTAAGAAAGATTAGTCTGCTGTTTCTAACTTTTTTCCTGCATCTACTAACTCTCCGTTTTATTATCCTATGCTTATTCCAGTTATTAATCACCCGAGAAGATGTTATTTGAACTATTTTTGTTAATATTTCTTAAAAACAGCAGTTAATTAATAGGTATTGATCCCTTCATTCTCCTATCAGTCTTCACTTCATTGACTTCCTGTTTTTCAACAAAGAATCTTTTTAATTTCTTCTTGACATAAATCGCATTATTTAATTTTGTTTACAATATCAGTGAAGACATTGTCATCCTGTGTAAGAAGCTTTTAGTCTTTGTCAAAGCCTCCATTTTGGCAGGTATCTTTCCCAGAAAAAATATCATGAAGATTTCCATTTTCTTCTTGATTGGATTCTATCATGAACGGAGAGACTACTGAGAGGATATTTTATTATCCGTTATTTTATTTACGTTGCTCATTGCATTTAACTGTCTATTAATTATCTTCTTCTTCCTCCTTCTTTTCTCCATTTTAAGTTGTGAATTGGTCTTGAGATGTAGTCTTGCAAGTTGATTTTGTGCTGCCTTCTTCGATTTGCGTAGAAATTATTTCTTTTGAGTTTTCTTTTTTCGCTGTTAGCTATTAAAAAGGTAACCCAGTTGTTTCTTCTTCGTTATTCTAAGCAGTCTCGTTGCTTTCTGCACTTTCTATTGTTATTCCTCCCATGCAACTCAGAGGGAACATCAATCCAGATTACCTTTGTACCTCTAAACTTTTGTTTTTACTCATTTCGGGGGAAAAAGAATTGATCTTAGGAGACAACGAATTGATTTTTTTGAGCACAACATCATTTAGATCTACTACAAAATCCTGTTTATCAGGACTGTGAATTGAGTCCTCAAACTTGAAGGATTTTGTTTAGCTTTTTGTTTTGTTGTCTTCATGATCAACGGTTAGTTCACATTCAGGAATTTGCTCTTCTTCTTGGTCTCCTATGTTTTGTTCACCTTCTTTATCTTTCTTCTAAGGAGTCTTTTGACTTTCCGTTTCAGTTTGCCCTTGCTATTAATTATTACCAAGTTCTAGATTTATCTGATCTTCCTTGAATTCAACAAATTTCCAAGTTTAATTCTAATGAGCAAGTCTCCTGTACTTCTATTGTCTTTTATCTTCTTCTGAAACCTACATGCAAAATACGAATATTGGGATATTTTCAAATTAGCAGTGAACTCCTGTGATTGAGCTTACTTTCTACTCGTCTTTAATCTCATTGTTAGGCTTATTTTCTTCTGCCATTCCTTCATATTGCTCTCCCATTTTTGATGCTTTGCTTCTAAATAACTCCGATATGAAGGATTTCTTGCCATTTGTTCTACAACTTTGACTCTTTTGGCATGCATAGAAACCAAAAATAAAAAACAATTAGTAAATTATCAAAGAAATATTATTATTAAATGTATCTACGCATTCAGTTAAAGGCTAGGGAGGATGATCTAATGGCACATATCCTGGCTATTCAAATTATCACTTATTATCATACAATTCCCCTACAAAATAATTCTTAAACTACATCTGCTAAGCTTGTCATCAAGAACAATAGATTTGCTATAAATATGGATCCCCAAAACAGGCTGTTGCTCAGTGTAGAGAAATCAAAGATTCTTTCTGTATCTCTTAACACTATTGGACATATAAACACAGCCTGAAGTAGCATGTATCCCAAAAGAGCAAATCTATCTGAAGAAGCAAAATGCATAGTTAACACAACCGTTTCAATTTAAAAGAATACTTACCCTTGAGAGTAGTCATGAATGAGTGAGTGAGTTGTAAGTAAATTGAATCTATTTTCTTCCAGTATGATAAAACAAGATTTATTACTTCTTTTCTTTTCTCTTTTTTTTCCAGTCTTTCTATTTTGGAAGCAACTTTTAATCAACCTCTATTACTTAACACTCATTAATTTAATTTCTTTTTTCTCTCTTCTGTTCAAAAGCTCCCTTGAATTAAAGGTAGTAATCCCTCAATCCCTCTCCAGTATCACTTTTTTATTTAAGATACATTGTAGAACAATATTATAGATTCAGCTCATAAAGAATACATAAGTTACTTTTTGCAACAAAATAAAAAATTCAAAAATGAAGTGCATTATGTCCTTCAATTGAGTTACAAATTATTAAAAAAATAATGAAAAGCATTTGGAATGATCTTTCATTTAATAAAATAATGTCAATTTGAAATGTCCGTAGGATCACCATAAGATACATCCTTATTATCTTTTTTTTCGGATTGACCTTATTTATCTTCTAATTGGTCTTCACTAATTTCACTTCGATTTCTATTTTCTTCTCTCTTTTTATTCCTCCTATCATTAATTTCTGATTTCTCCATTTCTCTCATAATTATCCTATGTTGCTAGATGAATTGACCATTGTATCCCTAAACGAAGAACACACAAAATTAGTATTTTTAAAATGTTAGATTTATTTAATGAAGTTACCTTTTTAAGCTTATCGCTGTAGACCTTGAATTCATATTTCTAAGTATATTAAACAACATCTTGATGATCAAATAGATTAAATGATATAAAATTAGGCACTAATTTTTGTTAATTATTGCAGAAAAATGTGATTATGTTTAGAGATTGATTTGAATGCAAATTGAATTTGTGTCTCTCAGATATTTTAGTTTTTATTTTTTTATTAGCTTGAAAAGAAGGGGGAAAGACACTATTTTGTTTGTTTATCCTTGTTTGGAATAATAATAAAAGAAGAAGAGAAAGGGATTATATGGCAAACGAAACGGAAAAGAAGCTTTCTAAGGAGGAAAGGGATCGTCTTCATAGGGCTAAGAAGAAAAAAATACAAAAGCAAAAGAAGAAAGAAGAAAAAAGTGTTGTAGATGAATCATCCACAGCAACAAGCTAAGTTGAAGAGGATTCTAATAAAGATGCATCAGAGCATGTTGATGAGAGTGAAATAGAATATATCTATGAAAACTAAGAATCAGTGCTGACTGGATAGTATTATGAGATTTTTAAGGATGTGTTTTAGAAGTACTAAGAGAAATAGATTCTTGCTGCAAATGGAGATATTGAGTAGGAAGAAGCTGCTGCAGCAAAGAATGCTGAGGACAAAAAGAAGGATGATGAAGAATAGGAAGAAAAGAAGGCAAAAAGGGCTTAAGAAAAGATTGATAGAGAATAAAACAAAGAAAAGTTATCTAGAAAACAACGAAAACAACAAAGATGGCTTTAAGTTGCTCAACTCAAGGCTATGGTAAAGAGACCTGATCTTGTAGAAGCTTGGGATATAACAGCTCCAGATCCAAGTACTTTAGTGTTTTTGAAATCTTTGAAAAACACAGTCCCCGTGCCTCGTCATTGGAGCTAAAAGAGGAAATATCTTCAAAACAAAAGAGGTGTGCTCAAATAGCCTTTCAGATTACCTGAATATATTGAGAACACGGGTATTGCACGACTGAGAGATCCATTTTCAGAGAGAGATGGGTCAGTTATGGTGAAATAAAAACTAAGAGACAGGATGAACCCTAAGATGGGAAAGATTGAGATTGATTATGATGTGCTGCATGAAGCATTCTTTAAATATCAAACCAAGCCAAAGTTATCTATCCATGGAGACGTCTATTATGAAGGGAAAGAAGATGAGTGCGGCCACAAAAAATACAAACCTGGTAGAATCAGTACAGCTCTGAGGGAAGCCCTTGAGATGTCTGATTTCACTCCACCTCCTTGGCTTGCAAGCATGCAACGTTATGGACCTCCTCCTTCATATCCCAACTTAAGGATTATTGGTTGAGATTTCTTTTCTAAAGTCTTTTTTTTCTTATGATCAACTGATTTTTTGGAAAATAATTAGGCATGACATATCACGAGCAAGGAGGATCAAACTTTATCAATAGAGCAGCTATTGAAGATCAAGTCAAATAAGGGCATGCTCCTGGAGTCTATGGTACGTTTAGGTAGGATGAAGATCACCCAGAGGATTCTCTTCATGTTTCTAAGGGATACTGGGGATAAGTAATTGAAGATGACGATAACAACGGTAATGAACATCCTGGAGATGAACCTGAAGAGGAAGAACTTGAGGAAGAAGAAGGAGGAGACGATGATGTCGATTTCGAAGAATAGCTTCAGCAGTATGATAAGTAGCAAGGAGGATAAGGATCAGCTTCAGAACCAAATAAGCATGGAACTGCAAGCTCGGTATCTGGATATGAGACACCTGAAGTCGATTTAAGAAATCAAACTACATCAGCTCCGCTTTATCATGTCCTTGAATAAGTTTAGAATAAAAACCTCCCTGGACAACTCATGGGGACACAGCATACTTATTCTATTCATTGAGAATAATAATCAAACTGAAAGATCTATTAATTTCTTCTTTATTTAGTAATTCAAATAGCTAAACATGTATGTTTCTTATACTTTAAGTCGCATATTTCAGAGAAAGATATTGAATTCACCGCTGCATGAAACATAAAGTGACTTTAAATTCAATTGAAATATGCTAATTCTACTTAAAACACTTGACATGACATAGAATCGAACAAATAACCGTCTCCTTAATTTTCGATGATGAATTCTTCTTGATAGTTTTAAATTAAAACCCTCCTTTGAGTTCATACAACCAACAACCAACGGGAAAATATTAACATCCAAACTTTTCAACGTCTCAGTTTATTATCCTAAATTAACAACTTTTGAGGAATCTCCGTTGAAAAATGAATTTTGTTGAAAAATGAAAAGCAAACACGAGCATTTCTAGAGATTTAAGCAAATGGATAACAACCTCTTGAGTTTTTTCATTATTTTAACACTATTTATTTCTCTATTGCCATTTTACTCTAGCGATTTTAACCAGAAATGAGATAGGAAACGCTGTTTAAATTTGAAAAACAAAATCAATTTCTTCTTGGGAAGTTGATGTTTCTTTACGAATTGGGAGTTGTTCTAAAATATCTAATCTGTTTTCGTTGCAGCTCTAAGAAAATCAAAAAACGAGACGAAGAGCAAACTAACACTTGACCTTTTGTGAGTACTTTTACCACAGCTTCAAGGTCCCATCATGAACGCTACGGGGAAAGAACGCAACAAACTAGATGACTATAATTCTTATGACATAAATTACGAGGGAAATAGCCTCATCGAGGAGAATAACCACGATGAAAATGATTCTGGACTTTCAGACAGTTTTATTAATAGTCTGCATGAAGGTTTTCTAGGCTCAAAGCAAATCACGGCAGATGTATCTATGAATTACTCGAATACGAATACTTCCAAACTGAATATGTTCTCATAAAGAAGTTTATGTCCACCAAAACCTTCTACAGGTTAACTGTTGAGGCATGTAACAAATGAGGCGGAAGATGAGGTGATTTCTTTGAATCAACGGAGTGCTGTGATGCTAAGCTAATTGGAAGCAGCCATTTAGGGATATGAATACTCTTTTGATTCTTACCATGAGGAAGTTATTTTTCAGTGGAAGTCGATGGTATTGAATAAAATGAAATTCTACCGTTCTGAATTAGCTCAGTTTATTGAAGAGACTAAGTGCTAAACATATTAATACTAATCAATAGCAGTTTATTACAAAGATAAATTAGACAAACACTTGGCTCAGTGTGATTGTCATAGTAGTGAAGAACTTAATAGAATAGCTGGAGTGCTTTAACGTAAAGAACAAGTAAGTTAAATAAGAATATATATGGGGAAGATTATTAGTGAGGATATTTAAGAATTAGGTTTGATTGTTAATAGTTGAAATTATTATTTTACAGGAATTAGAAGAATAACTGAGAAGGATTGAAGTTGAATCTGCTTTTGAGGGCTTAGTTGGATAGGTAGAAAGAAATGAGAGGGAAAGAAAGGAAAAAGAGTCAAAGGAAGAAATGGAAAAAATCATTTCAGCTAAAGCAAAAGTAGAAAGTGAATTAAGGGAGAAATGCTAGTTGTTCGAGAAGTAAATTACCGAAATGACAGCTGGATAGGAATAGAGATTAGAGGAGATAAATTAGAAAATATCCAAACAAGAAAATGAAATGGCGTAGTTGAAAGCCAGAGAGATTGCTTTTAAAAGAAAGGATCAGTAGATAATGGAGAAGATAGGAGATATGGAAAAATAGCTGAAGGATAAAGATGAAATCAAGATAGAATTAGAGAAATAAATGTTAGAACTGAGGGAGGCACTAGAAAAAATCAAAGAAGATAATAGTAATAGCTAAAAAGTAGCTGAATCGGAGAAGGAATCCAAGAGTATTGAGATAACACAGTAGCTAGAGGCTGCTCGAAAAGAAATCGATCTGAAAAATGAATTGATTTCTAAGCTCAAGAGAACATTGTAGAGAGAACGATTTCAAAGGAATGCATAAACACCAACAGTTTTAATCAAGAGATCTACGACTCCGATGACTGGTACCAGGGAGAATGATGATAGTAATTTAGTGTAAAACGAGGAAGGTTAGCTCAAGAATTCTGTTGAAGAAAAGGAAATAGGTTAGAATCTAAATCACTAAAAGAGTTTAGTAAAAAGAAAGACGAAAAGCATAGACTTAACGACTAAATAAAGCAGTTCAAGTAGAATAATGAATATCTCCTTCCAGAGCGGATGTGATTAAAGCCAATCGATATGTATGGACAATTATTGTTCAGGGTAGAATAACTCGATTATTGGATTTGAAGAAAATAAACCAAAACGAAGGAGTGTTAGTATGATGAGTAGTTCCATGCTCGTATCGAATTGTCAAGATGATCAAAATATCCCCAGGGTATCCGAAGATAGAGTTCTATTAGTGAGAGAACTCAAAGAGGTATAAAGGAAAAGAGAAGACATCAAGGAAAGAATCAAAATAGCACAAAATCAATTTGAGTAAACGTAAAAAAGAAAAATCACGAAGCAAGAGTAGAAGCCATGGCAGGAACTAATAGAATAATATAAAGTACTAAGTGAGTTGATGAAAGAGGTAGATGAGAAAATTGTTTAGTTTGACTAATAATCTCTTCAGCTTTAGGTTAATTCGTAAGATATCCACTTTGCGAGTACTAACAATCAAAATCACGATGGGAATAGCCTCAACAACCATAATCAATCTACGCTAGTTGACTCTCAAATCTGCAAGTAAATTAACAATTCAACGATTTCTGACATTTCTAGCAATACGATATCAACAATAAGACAGCCTATATTTAAATCTACGAATCCTCTCTTCACCAAGCATCTTGGGTTCAGTACCAGCTCATACACACATAACACATTGATGATCGATCATAATCACTAAAGCACACTCCTCCATAATATTTCAGCGAATCTAGCTGATTCTTCGCAGATATTATCTTAATCTGTAGCTAATGCTTCAACTGCTACATCTCATATTTCACATAAGTTAGGTGATGTTGATACTGCTAAGGGACTAAGGCTTGAAATTAAAAACCTTCAGCATGCAAATAACCTTCTCAGAGAGAAATTATTGAACTCAAAGTCATCACACGAATATGAATAGGTAAGATAGGGAAAGAAAATGAAATGAGGAGAATATGAAGATTTATTATTGGTTTTGACTTGATTGAATAGGAAATAAAGAGTAAAGAAATCAAGATAGAGCAACTCATGGGTGAAATAGCTTTGATCTCCTAACAAAGGAATGCCAGCGAGGAGAGAGTAGAAGAAATGAAAGATACAATCGATATTCTCACTGTGAAGCTGCAATCTGAGACGAAAGAGCGCAGGGTGCTGCATAACATTGTGGAAGATATGAAAGGCAAGATCAGGGTGTTCTGCAGGGTTAGACCGCCAAGCGAAAGCGAATTAGCTACGGGGTCTCCGATGATTGTAGATATTCAAGATAACATGACGATTTAATTACAAACCAAGAATGGACCTAAAAAATTCTCATTTGACTCCTGCTTAAATTTCTGTAAAGGACAACCAACACATCTTCATTCAATCAAAATTGATATGTTCTATTTGTTAATTATTGCAGAGTCAACACAGGGAGAGATATTTGAAGACACAAAGCGACTGATACAAAGTGCTGTTGATGGGTATAATGTGTGCATTTTTGCATACGGGCAAACAGGAAGTGGCAAAACATACACAATGCAAGGAAACCAAGACGAACCTGGAATTGTCCCTCGATCTATCGCAGAATTGTTCAACCTGCTTAAACCTATCTAAAAGAGCTGCAGAGTCAATGTTTCCACATATATTATAGAATTATATTAAGACACAATTATCGACTTACTAAACCCACAACCGAGAGAACTTTAAAACAAAAAGTTAGAGATCAAAGAAGATCAAATCACTGGAAACACATACATTGCTAATGTCAACGTAAACAAAGAGGGGCGTCTACTTATCAAATTATCTCTCTTAAGCCAAAATCCTTAATAATCTCCCTGATATATTGTTTCAACTTAGATTGATCAAGTCGCATCTAAGAACGAATTAGAGCAGTTAGTGAATAAATCTACTCAATTGAGAAGAGTCAGCAGAACAGACATGAACACAGAATCATCTCGATCTCACTTAGTCATCACTATTCTTTTATCGATTTACAACCCACAAACAGAGACAGTAAGAATTAAGCTCATAACTCAAGGTTATCTTTAATTTGTGATTATTTCCTTTTGGTTTATTCTCTCAGACATCTCATGGGAAGATAAGTCTAATTGATCTAGCTGGGAGTGAACGCATTCACAAATCGGGAGCAAATCCTGTCTAAATCAAAGAAGCTCAAGCTATCAATAAAAGTTTGACTGCTCTTGGAGATGTCATTTCAGCTTTGACTTCTCCTTAGCAAGGGCCAGACAGATTCGTTCCTTATCGAAACAATAAACTAACTTATCTCATGAAGGATTCTCTTGGAGGAAATGTATCAAATATTGAATAATTGGGAGAATAATAACTTTGACATTTGTTGTTGTTTTTTTTT
>Ga0302271_10005182_pt1 | contig 10026 bp, 6 predicted proteins | sample III_Bog_N1_1_FD_198767 | JGI IMG/M metagenome (GOLD analysis project Ga0302271, IMG submission 198767) | Peat permafrost microbial communities from Stordalen Mire near Abisko, Sweden - III_Bog_N1_1 | ecosystem: Environmental > Terrestrial > Soil > Wetlands > Peat | place: Sweden: Abisko... | reverse complement strand
CCCGCAGAATGATTAGCTTGAAGATTAATCAGAGACACAATCTCTGGATAGCTTCAGATTAGATAAACAAGGATCATAAAAGAATAATAATCTTCATGATGATGAAAACGATGAGTTCTACACAACATCTAGGTATTCCGATTTAGAAGACTAGAAATATTTTAAATTTGGTTAGAAAGACAACAAAGAGAACCTCCAATCTAATAATAAACCCAACTTCTTAGACAGCTCTTTCACTGGATTTAACTAAGATTACTTCACTGCATTCAAAAACGATTTTTCCACTGGATATGACAAAAAAGCTAAACGAATCGCAAGATTAGACTAAAACTACAATAATGTTTAATTCGAGAAATCGAAGCTCCTTGAGACGTACTTCCTGAGTAGCTTCTAGAACACAGTGAGTTTCATGATTAACGATAGGTTCACCATCGCAATGGATGCATCAATGAAGGAAATACCATAGTTTAATGCAGATATATTCTATGCATTTTAGAATCAATATTCAGTGCTGAAACCTAAATATTATTGCTAATTAAATGATGCTAAGATATAAGCATAGCCTGAGGAAGTTCATTAGAAAGGTGTAACTTCATAGTTGAATGTGTAGTAGGTGTTCACTGTGCAGAATTCAGATACGAAATCAGCTAGCAAGTTTATTGCAGAACTTATTAGTGCGGATGAAGCGAAAGAGAAGCAGAAGAAGAAGGAATAATAGATAAGTGAGATCAATAGCAAAGTGGATGTGGATACAGCTGGTTCAGGGTAGTAATAAGTGTAATCAAAAGAGTAACAGTAGTAGTAGATGGTAGGTAATAATGGAAATGCATAGATATTTGTGACACCAGTGAAGGTATAGGAGAATAATATTCATTTGCCATTCTTTTCTGATCCGAATGAGATGATTAGCTTGGAAGAAGCGATGGTATTGTATGGTAAAACAGGGATGGGGAAAGATTAAGCTGGTGCTGGTGGTGCTGGAATTGTGTAGAGGGAATTGTTCTAAAGTGATGGGAAGTAATAAGAGTAAGATGAAGGAAAGGAATAGGCAGGGTAGGAATACAAGGAAGAGAAGGAGTTGTTGAAAGAGGAAGGATAATAAGAAGAATAGCTAGTAGATAGTAGCAGTTAAGCAAGGTAAGAATAGGAGATTAGATAAGTTTCTGAGGAATAGGTTCAAGATTAACAAAATCCTATGGGATTCTAATAAGAGCAATAAGAAGCAGCTAGGAAAGAAAGTTAAGTGGAAGAGTCAAGAGGGGATGGATAAAGAGAGCTAGATGAGAATAATACTTATGGGAAGAAGGATAATAGCTAAGCAAATAATTAAGATGCTGGAGAAGAGTAGAAGGGAGAATAACAATAAGAAGAAGAAGTACCAGTGGTTGATGAAGGTGAAGAGAAATAATAGGAATATTAATAAATAGACTCAAAGGAAGAAGGATAAGAATAAGAACCAGAGATATTAAGATAAACAGAAGAATAATAATAACCAAGAGAAGATAATGAAGAGTAGAATATTCAATTAGATTTTAAGGATAAGAGTGATGAGAACCTGGAAAAATAGGTGAATGATTAAAGTGGAGATAAGGAGATTGTTGTTAATCCTTAGTAGAATGGGTAAGATAATGATTATGTAGAAGAGGATCATTAAAATAAAGCTAATCCTTAAGAGAAATATCAAAGTAATCAGTATTAGAATGAATAATCATACTCAGAATCGCTATTCTAATAATATCAATAGGAATTCTAGCAAGGATCAGCAGAGAATTATGATTAACAATAGTAATAGCAATATTCAAATCATAGTTAGATTGAAGATTCAGAGGGTTAGTAGCACAATCAGGAAGGCTATTAGGATAGGTATATTCAGAATGATGATAACATCAATTACAATAACAACAAGGAGGACAACTAACTGCAGTCAAAAAAGGCAGAAGATAGAGAAGATCAAGAAGCTGAAGTTATTTTGCAATAGGATAGGAATAATATGAATTAAGGCAATGACTAGTTCGAGGAGAAGAGAGATGAAGATGGTGATGATGCTGATAGAAACTAGAATAACAACAACAATTAAGCTGTTGTGGATGTTTAGAATGATTTAAATGATGGAATTGATAACAACATGGAAGGTTAAGATATTAATAGGTCAAATAAAGCAAATAATTATGATTAACTTGATGGTGTAAAGAACCAAGTTGAAGGAAGTGTTGCTGTTGAATTTGCTTAGGACTCTGAGAAAAAGGATCAAAATATTCAAAGTAACGATATCAATTAGGAAGGGTAGACCGTCAACGTCTCAAAAACTACTCCTAAGCAAGGTGATCTTAACAATCTTCCTGAAACTGCAGTAGTAGAGGATCATCTTCCCAAAGATGGTAATAACTAAAACATTGAGAATATTCATAACCATCTATCTCCAGTGATTCTATTGGATAATAACAACATTGTCAGCTCTGATTCAGCTAATTTAGAACCTAAGAAGGTTTATGATCCAAATGAAGAACAATACAACTAATCAGCTGAGATCAAAACTGAATGGGAGTAGAAAAATGAAGATTAACTGGATTAGGAGTCTTAAAATGTCTACACAGAATGGTAGGAAACATAGGATAATAAGAATCCTGAATAGGAATAAGGAAAACAAAAAGATGATAACGCACAAGAGCAGGATTTATAAGTGGAATGGGGACAGACAGATGGATAAAAGAATATGCCGGCGTGAAAGAGAGAAAGAGAGGGTTTTATATGATTACATAATCTGTGAATTTATGTGTGTGTTTTTTTTTCCTAAAGAAATCTCTAATTAGCTCATTGAACCTCAGGTTATGTATGTTTATGCGTTGTTGAACATATTAAATCAGCTAAAACGATAACAAATTTATGAATAATATTTTAAAAAGAATCATCACAACATAATCTCTTTAGATTCCTCGCTTTTTTATTCATATTTTTCAATCATTTCTTCCTATTTCTCTTCACTCCTTTACACCAACACCTTCCTTCATTCCGGGGAAACAACTAATTCATTTCCTGTAGCTTTCACTGCGATAAATCCACCACCTACATTGATGAGTTTCTCATACCCAAATTTCTTGAGAATACTTATCGCAACGACCGATCTCTATCCAGATCTACACATTATGTAGATATTTTTATCTCTAGGGAGTAAATCAGGGTTTTTATTCAGTGACTCTTCAAGATATGTGAGTTCATAGTTCGGAAGGTTTTTCACACTGCCATGGTTAATTAACTCATCTGGTTTTCTAACATCGATGCCGTAGAAACCTTGGGTTGATAGACCTTCGAGGAATTACTCAGCTGTAACCTCACGGGAATGATCTAACTCAAAACCTTCTTTCTTCCATGAGTCAATGCCTAAATATAAAAAAGAAGGAGATTAATTAGTTTATGACATTGTATTTTGTAATAGTTTAATATTATTACCTCCTTCTAGATATCCGAGGACATTAGAGTATCCAATTCTCGCTAATCTTAAGACAGCTTCTTTTTCTTTACCAAGAGGTGCTAGAATCATTAGCTTAGTGGTAGGTTTAATAAGAGTGCCGATCCATTATGCAAATGGCATGCCTAACGATAAGAAAAATGATCCTGGGATGAACTCCTAGATGAATTCGCTATTTGATCGCCCATCGATGAGAATAACGCCAGCTGCAATGTTGTCTTTCACTTGGGTAGGTGTTAATGCAACATCGCTGTGATTTAAATAATCATCCAGACTCTCACATCCTTCTCTGTTCACCTTCGCGTCGTAGAAATAACTGAAGTTAAAATTAACAAAAGTATTTCAAAATGAATATTCTTCTATCTTTCTCTTTTGCTATTTTTTACTATTATGGTGGTGGTGATATCTTAACTAACTTTTCAACAAATTCTGCCTTTGTTAGTCCTTCTTGCAGTGCCCAATTTGTCTTGAACTGATTCTCTAGACTATCAAATGTTCCATCTGAGATGTTCTTCCCACATGATGATCCAGCACCATGTGCAGGATACACAGTGATGTTCCTGGGAAGAGGGATAATTTTCGTCTAAAGTGAGTCATATAACTAACCTGCTAGATCTTCTTTGGTAAGAGTGCTACTACATGCTAAATCTGGTCTACCAACATCACCTAAAAACAAAGTATCCCCTGAGAATACGCATTTAGGGGTTTGTTTCTCATCTAACAGCACGTAACTGCTGCTTTCCGGTGTATGGCCTGGAGTATGTAAAACTTTCAAGGCGATTTTCCCAATTTAAATGAGTTCTCCATCAGCTGCAACATGGATTTTGTAGTTAGGAGCAGCAGTTGGACCATAGATAATTGTAGCTCCAGTGTGCTTAGCTAGATCAAGATGGCCAGACACAAAGTCAGCATGGAAATGAGTCTCAATAATGTATTTGATCTCTGTATTTCTTGATTTCGCTAAGTCAATGTATCTTTAGTAATCCCTCATGGGGTCAATGATTGCAGCGATTTTATCAGATTCGATGTAGTAAGCCATCTCAGCAAGACAGCAGGTGAACATCTATTCAATGAAATAGCTCTCAGTTTCGTCGACTAGTATCTTTGGATCCATTTGTTTGGTATTCTTCCTAAAAATATGTGTTTTTTTCTTAATCTTATTTCAATTTTTTTTCTAATTTAACAATCTGCTAAAATATTTTTCCACCCACGTCAATATATTAGTTTGAGAATGCCCATCTCCCCATCCCCTCACCTTTGGATCTTCAAGTTATTTGTTCTTTCTCGAATCTGCGTTGTTTTGTGAAAGAATTCTTAAAAACAGCACCAAAACTATTCTGTTGACACTTTATCTCTGGCTCAAGAGTAATTCCCAGAATAAAAGAATTTCCTCTTTAAATTTAGCCAGGTTAGATATTTCTTTTTCACCTTTAAGTTGTCTTCTCACAGGTCTTAAGAATCAATTTCGAATAATAGAATTTGTCTATTATTGAAGAAAATCAAAAAAGGAATGAACAATTCAAGAATATTGATCCATAGATATCCAGCAGATTTAGATTTTTTTTTAGAAGCTAAGGGCTAAAATCTATCATATATTTCTATGTTTGCTGTAATAAGGCAGCTTTTCTTGCTTTTGAAATAAATGCTTTAAGAAAGGAAGTCTAAAGAATTTTAATGTGAGGTTTTTTGAAGAGTCTTGAGGTAGATTTTCTCAGAGTATCTCCCCGACAGCTTTCATATACAGCTATCATGTTAACTGATTTCAACCAATAACTTTCAAGATATTAAACTGATCTTATGAAGAGCCATATAACTTTTCCTTGAAGACGATCATTTCGAAACAATTCCTTTGAGGCTACATGGTTAAAACCCATTAGTCTTTTATTGAGAAAAAGTTGATTTTATAAAGACTATTAATTGTCTTTGAATGTTCTGTTTTTTGTTAAATCACAGGGTTTACTCTAAATTGATTAATTGATAAAACAAATTGACTTTCCTATTTCTAATTGACCCATAATGAAACTACCTAAGGATGGTCATGCATACAATTTTGATAAAACCAAGAAACAAATTTTATTTCCTAAAAAAATTAAGATCCTTCAATAAATAATTAGAGGGGTGCTTCACTAACCTTAAGCATTATCATACATCACCTCAAACAACCATTATGTTATAAAACATGCTGGTAATGATACTAACTTAAAGGAATTATATTTAAAATTGTTAAATTGCTGCTTGTTGTCATAGTTGTTGAATTCGATTCATTTTTCCAACTCTTCAAACAACAACTCAGTTGCAACTAGAGGGATAGAATTAATCCTAAAGAGTTTAAAATTCATCAAACCTATATGCAAACCATTTGGATGAAATCAAATTGCTATTACTATTGTTGTTTGTTTTTTAAAATACCCTTTTTTGTAGTCAACAATTTCTATTCCAATCTCCAATAAACTCTAGATTTTCTTTACCAAGAATACCTCAAACCTACCTATTATTTTTTTAAATTGTGCTATCTTTTCCTTTAATTGACTTATTCTCTTAGTTACTTGGTTTATTTATTTAATTATCTACAAACTCCATCTCTTTTACTATGGATCTGGATATTAGTATGAAGAAAGAAAAAAAACATAAGATATTGCTATTACATATCTTAAATCTATTATTTGTATTTCTACTGTGTTTAATGGGGCATGCAATCATAAGAGAAACACTTAAAACTTCAACAACTAATACAAATAATTGGAAATATTACGAAAAGAATCTTTGAAAATTTCATACATTTACAAAAATTTATCCACTTTAAAATTCAAGAACAGAAGATTAGGGAGAGTGATAAAGCCTATTAGATAACTCAAATCCAACTCTGAGGAGGGGGGATGAACTCAATATCTCGTAGTCATTTAAATTAAAAGTTAATTATCCTCACATTCCATGAGGGTTTAAAGGATTTATTTGAAAAATTCTTGGATCTGAGTATTTACTTTTAGCTCCCCAATGTATTTACCACAAAAATATATCAGCATCTTATTCTAAATGGTGCATTTTACGATATAAAACTAAAAGGAAGATAAATAAGCCAATGACGATTGTGCTAACTCCATGAAGGAGATGTTGGGAATGCTAGGGAAAAGACAATACAAAAGAGATTGATTCTAAGGGAAAAAATGAAAAATAGATCAAGTTCAAATTGTTAAATGAACACCTATTCTCTCTCTGTCTGAACTCAGTACTTTCTAAACTTTCCAGGCGCGGTAATTTAAGATATGAAGAACATCACATATAAAGTCAAAATAAGTCTTGCTATTTTCAGTTGTCTCCTCTTCAGATAATCTCCAATTTTAGATAATTTTAGACTTCCAATTATCCACTCCCTTTGGGTGCACTAAGCAAACATGTGGTAGATGAGATATAGCAATATCTGTAAACAAACTAAGATAAATTGAGAAGAACAAAACTTTTATTGTTTTAATAATACAAATCTAGAGTAGCAATATTTTTCTGAGCAGGGAGAAGGTGAATGTTGCCCTTTGATGAAGAGAAAGCAAGATTAAAATCAAGGAAATGTTTCTGCTTTCCTGGTAGAAATTAATAATCACACAAAAACAAATTAATAAATCAAACACACAAATCTCATTCTTTATAAATGAAATCTATTGTTATCCTCGCCGTGCTCCTTGCTTTGGCTTCTTGCAACTACATCCCCGTCTACACTTCCAACGATTGCAACAGTGCTAGATGCCCTCGCAACACTTGGTCATTCAACTCTACTAACTACAATCTCACCTGCCCTTAAGCTGGTTACAACACTGTTAGATTCAACTAACTTGACAGCCAAGGTCTCTATCTTGAATTCGCTAACGCCACTTCCCCTTATGGCGCTCCTACTGTCCTCCCCTTGACTTATCTCCCTTACAGCGATTCCAACAGAGGAGTTCAATTCTACACACCTCTTAGCAACAACACTTATTTCGCTTTAGTTAACTGCTCCCTCCCAGGTGCTTAGAATCTCACTCGTCTCTGCTAATCCAACTAGCTCGTCGGTGGAAAGTTCGTCAACAACAGCTAGAGCTTCTCTGCTGACTGCGGATTCGGACTTAACTTCCTTAACTACGGATATGAATTCTGAAGGGCGATATGACATAAAATAAAATCAAACTTCTGTTTTTCTTTTTGACTTCTACTGTGTTTCTCCACTCAAAAAAGTGGGGAGATTTATCTTTAATTTCGTGCTTTTGTTAACACTGAATTGAGTTGCTTTCAATTGATTTTTTTCATCTTTAAAGAGGGAGGGGAGAACATAAGCAGTTTAGTTGATTCGATTTCAAATAATATGAGTTAGTTTCATTGAGATAGTTTGACTATGCTTTTGGACATTCAATAAGTGAAATTTGTTTGTTTAGATAACTTCTCTTTCGCAATAATAAGGGAGGTTATTTTCTTGTAAAAAACAAACCTAATTAACAAAGTTAAAAACTATTAAGAACTAGCAGCAAAAAAAGCAACTTACGCAGAATAGTGTTCATTTACAGTGTCTTATTAATAAGCACCCTTTTCAATGGAGTTTCAGGTTTGAAGAATTTCAATCAACTAATTTGATTTTTGAACCTAAGACGATGTGATGTTCATATTTTGTCGTGGTGATGGATTAGGTAACCGATGCAGAGAAGGAGAAATTCCGAAAATATGTAGAGAGATCAGGTGCTATTGATTAGCTCGTTAGAGGGATCGCTTCTCTGTACGATGGACAAGAGCAAGTTGGTTCTGAATAAGCTTTAGAGTAATGATGATGCATGGAGATTATTATTGTGAATTTGAAGTGAAATTTATGTACTTTTTGAAGGCTATTCAAGAAGTAAATGGGTGTGAATGTGAATGGTGATGCGGAGAAGATGCAGCAAGAGACTAAGAAACTGAAGGATGAGAACTTCAAGCTTAAGAAACTCATCGATTAACTGCAATTCGAAGTATGTAGATTAATTAACTATTTTCTTTTGGCGAAGCTGTTTTTGTAAAAGATTGCCTTAATAATCTCCTTGATTTTTACTATTCCATAATAGATAGATACATTGAAAGAAGCTCGCAAGAAATGAAGGAGGCAAGGATAGAGAAGATCACAAGACAAAAAGAAAAATAACAAATAGTTCTCTCTTTTCTTTTTTTGTTTATCTTTGCTATTTATCTTCCTCTTCATGTCTCATATTAGATTCCTTACTCTTTTAACTAAAAAAATGGCTGATTTTTCAAAATCATATGTATAATTCAAGCTTCAAGGACAAACTACCAAGCTCTTAAGATATATATTCATTATCTTATCTAGGACAAGATTTAAAATAAGAGCTTATCAAAGCACAATGAGCTAAAAAAGGAAGTCAATTAAATATTACAGTACTGGGATGGTTTTTTTCAAGTAAACAAAGAGATAATAGCACAATGGAGGGTTAGTTTACAACTCTTGGGGGAAAAGTTGGTTCAAAATAGTTGCTCTAGTAATGGGTACTATGAAAGTTAGTAGGATGAGAAGATTGGTTTGTTTGTTATTGTGAATGAACATTTCAGAAAGAGAGAGAGAGAGAATAATGAATAAAATAGATTTGCAAAGAGGGAGGAAAAAACCTTAATTTGATGGATTAATTATTCAATCGAAGCAAGGGTTGTTCTGAAGGAGAGAGGAGTGTTTGTAAGAGTTGAAATATTAATCTTGGGTTTGTTTGACGCTTGTGTGTTTGTGTTTGTGCTTCTGGGGGGATTAATTAATTAGATTTGCTTTATTTGTTTGAAAAACAGTCAAATAAGAGCTGAAGAAAGGGCAACAACAAAAATAGTCAAGCGAGTCCTATTCGTTTCTTCTTGGTTTGATCTGCATACTCTTCGTCATATTGTTTGAAAGTTGCAGACGGAAGAACTCAATTCAGTATTTAGATATCAAATTATTGCATGAGTGAAAGTACAGCTACTCCAATAATGCATCTTGAAGGATAAACCGTAGACCAACTCCAACAATGGGCAAAGAATGCTGTAGCCCAAATCCTAGCGTACAAGTAGTTAAAACATAACAAGATACAAAAATATATGTAGACATAATATCGCATTTTAGAATTATCTCTAGGGTTGCTAGCTATTTTGATAATCCACAATGCTTTTGGGGATAAATCAATGCTCAGCTTATCCATTGATTCCACATTTAAATTTGAAATATATTCTTCACATTTTTTCAATCTTTTCTTCTAACATAGCTATTCGTGTGTGATCTTCCCTAGGTAAGATGATTCTCCTAAGACTGATGAACGCAAGTCTTTTCTTTCAACCATCAGGAAATCTATCAAATTCCCTTATGTAAAGCTGCATTCAAAAGAAGTTATTTAAAGGGATAAAAACTCATTTTGTTTTGTATTTGTTACTGGAATAGTTTCTGAGAGAGTTGTGTAGCTAAGTTGATATGAACTCATTAGGTACACTAGATTTATTCTTAGGTTTGAATTCAAAATGAAAGGATTTTTGTTAGAAATAGGTGAGCTCAAGGATTACATCGCTGAGTAACTGGAAGGAATATTGCTTTTAAA
>Ga0302271_10005177_pt1 | contig 10035 bp, 4 predicted proteins | sample III_Bog_N1_1_FD_198767 | JGI IMG/M metagenome (GOLD analysis project Ga0302271, IMG submission 198767) | Peat permafrost microbial communities from Stordalen Mire near Abisko, Sweden - III_Bog_N1_1 | ecosystem: Environmental > Terrestrial > Soil > Wetlands > Peat | place: Sweden: Abisko... | reverse complement strand
AATTTGCTGAACTAAAATAAACTGCCTTTAAAGCGCATGTAAAATGGTACAACTAGCGGGATCGAGAGACTGCTTGGTGAAAAGGGCTAAGAATCAGAGGATTACACTTCTGCAGAGGATCAGCTTTGTCAGTACGTTCTGATTGTAGATGACATTCAAATGAACCATCAGGGATTAATTATCCTCCTCGATAAAATATTCAAAATAAACAAACAACAGATTCTCCAAGCCTACAATGGATAAGAAGGTGTATCTCTAGTGAAACAGCATAAAAGTAAAGCATACATTGATTAATAATTCACTTCTTTTAGTTCATTTAGTTTGTTCGATGATAACAATCATTAGATAAAATCAAGGCCATCTTCATGGATTTGAATATGCCAATAATGAGCGGACAAATCGCCTGCTAGCAGATCAGAGCGTTCGAAAAAAAGCATCAGTTGTTTAGTTTTTTCATTATTGCCTACACAGCCTACAACGATCCGTAGACAGAGCAAGACTGTCTGAATAATGGATTCAATTAGTTTCTATCCAAACCTATCCTCGATAAGAACAAACTTGAAGAAATACTCTTCATCGCTGGTCTAAAAAAACATTGATTTTGTGAATCAATATTAACTGTCAATTTCAAAACATATCCAGAAAACAGCAATTCTATCATCTGCACTTAAGAACATCTGCAACAGATTCTTTATCCACACTACATTACTTCTATCCCTATTAGTCAAGGAGGTCAATATGATTTACTGGAATAATCTGACGTATAGGAGGGAATAACAGATAATAATTAATCATTTCAAGAGTTAATTGATTCCAACAAAGAGCTCTTTGCTCTCGAGCTTAAGCGATTATTAATTGAAATTCTAGTCCTGTTTTAGCAATCACCCATTTTCATTGAATCCACTTCCCTGTGAATGATTACTTATCTAGCCCTGTTGCTTGCACCATTTGAAATCCATAATCTTCTCCAGTAAGTACTCTTTCAATTCAGAAATATCAAATAACATTACTCTTTGAATCTTAAATATTTGTGATCTCATTTAAATAACTCCCTTGTTGCATTTATTTCAATCTTTATTTTCATTAAATATTCTAATTCTTTCGCCTAACTAATAGCCATTTCTTTCCTTCATTTTATTTATGAACTTTTAAGTCAAATGCTTGATCCATTCTACGCTAAATGAATCTTTGTTTGCAATGATTGTTTAAGAATAATAATAAGAATTAATAATAACACAAAGTAAAACTCTAATTGAATTGAGAAAATGATTTAAATTTTCAAATATCTGCTGAAAAATAAGTAGTTTAATTTCAAAACGTACTCACCAAATGTAAGATTATTTATTTTAATACTAAAATATGGCATACTATTTAACACTTGCCATTCTATTCGGTTCTTTTCATTTATTAATCTATTCAAAATAAGGCCAATTCAATCATTAATAAATCATCATTCTCAAGACTTGTAACTACACAAAAGAACTGCAGAACTAGCAAAGAAATTTAAGGTTAGCACTTTATGCTTATTTATCTTGGTTATCATTGATCAAAGAGGGGGAGTTTGCTTTTGCGCTTCTAGAATCGCACTAGAAATAAATGAAATACACAAACATAAACAATAATACAAATAAGTATGAGTTTGACTGTATTGAATGTGTCAATCCTTAGAGTTGTTGATGCTTGTAAAATAATTAGAATGTGTGAGTAGGCTATCGAGTTGAAAGGTTGTTAGATGGAGATAGATAGAAAGATAGAAAGTTAATATTATTGGGATTATTTTTAATGAAGTTGACGGACGATAGCGATGATGTCATCAAAAAGACGCATTTAAATTTATCTTGATCATTCACTCATCTTCTTTATCTTTTTCGTTCTCTTTCTCATTATTTCTTTTATTAGAATGCTTCTTGTCTCCTTGCAGCCTATACTCAATGACAAGTCTATTATATTTCCATCCAGCTGTAATAAAAACGCTTCTGATTTCTGTCTAAGTCTTTATCATAGCACCTAATTCCTTGACAACTCCTGTGTCTATTCGATTATTACTATCAAAAAGAAAAGATTATTATTGCAGACTGACTAATAGTATCTAAAAGAATGAGTAATAGCAATTATTTGAATTACTCTAGATACAAGTGAAACTCACTGATTTTGGGCATGCTTTGAATAGAGTAGGTTAGGATATCGAGCGATATATCGTCCACATAATTGGACCTAATAACAGATATCAAAGTGAGATAACAAATATCTTAAACAAAACGATCTAAGAATCTAATCTGCTTACTCTAGATTAATCTTGAGCGTATCCATTTTATTGTAGTCTTAAAGAGACTCAAAAAGACATTTGGAATGGTCGGTGCTCATTTCGCTCTCACTGTTTAAAATCACTCATTAGTTTATAATTATTCAATTTAATAAGTATCAATATACCTGAGGTCGATGTCGAGCTTACTGAGTTCAGAACCTTAGAGACTCTCTAGGATGGTAGACATACCTATATCCATCCCTGTATTCTTGCTGGGGAAATCAACAGATAAAAATAAATGCGTTTTATTTTCTCATATTTTATGCAGCAGTCTACCTCAAATTAATCTCGAAAACAGCCAGCCTTCTTAATCTTGCCATAGATTTTCCAATCTTCTGTAATCCTTCCTTCTTGAGCAAATTGTCTCTTTTTAAGTAATAAATAGCTCTTAATTATTGATATTTTGAAATAGATAGTTAGTTACCTTAGATTTATCTTGAAATCTTGCAGTGAATATTCTAAATTGCTCAGCCACTAAGCAATAGCTGATGCCCCGTCATTTCCAACTTAATTCTATCTAGAAAGTTAAATCAAACAGCCTCAGCAAAGATAGCCATCAAAACTAAGAATATGAAGAGGATGATGGTAATAATACTCAAAGTTGAGAGATAATTCTGAGATAACCCTGCAGCAAGATAGAGTTTCTGAAATTTTCTTGGATCCTTCATCTCCGAGGTCATTCTCGTTGAAGAACAGATGGAATGTTTTGATGCAGTGGTTGGCTGCTAACTAGTTAGTTTTTGAAAATGATCCTCCTTGCAGCTTATTCACTCTTAGAGACATAAAAAAAGCAAATCAAGGATATTTCTACTTAATATTGCTTATTGTTACGATAAGTCAAGAACTACTCTCTCAAGGCTTGGATTTTCAAGGATTGGCTGCAGGATCAGCTTGCAGACATCTTCGTCCATTTTATTTTCACTGAAGAGCAAATAATCAAATAAAGTAAGTATGGGCATAATTAAAGTTGAAATTTAATTATATGTGTTTGTTCCAATCAGAGTGCCTACCTTAGATCGAGGTCGAGAGAGAGTAACCTAGAGCTGTGTTTGATTTGTCGCATGAGATCTTTGATTCCATCAGTTTGAATCTTGCATCTTCTAATTTTGTTAGGCCAATGTGATATTAAAGGTAAAGAATTTCCCTTTTACTATTTGGAGGATTTGGTTACTGCATTTGGAAGCGCAAACGAGAGAGTAATTTATTAGATCCGATTCCATGTGCAACAGCAAAGCAAATGGCATTACTTCCAGTTTATCTAAATAATTTGCAAGCAACCTGTTAATTTTGAAGAAGAACACAACTAAATATTATAGCTCCTTACTCATTGCAAGAGAGCGTGAGGGAGGTCAGAGTTGGAGTTCGTGAAAGGATCTCTCCAAAAGACTTTGAAAAAGAAAGCATCTCGAATGATCTTTTCAATAAAATAATACATGTCCTGATTGTTTAGAGTAAGGATTTAAAGCATAAAATAACATTGAAATGCCATTAATTAGTTAATTTATTTAGTGTGGGTTTGGATGTATTTTGGAAATTAATTTCATGGATTCACTGGAAATAAGTGGGAGTGTCCCTGAGACACTCTAAACTTTTTTTTGAAGACAAGAAAGCAAGTAATAAACTGCAATAAAGTGTGGGGGGAGATCTAGGAATGTCTGAAAAGAGAGAAGAATTGTTTATTAAACAAAACTCTTAGTACTCTTTTGGCAATTTCAGAGCACTAATAATCACTAGAATTGTGAGAAACTAATTATTTTAACTGCGAGTTAAATATATTTAGTAATAATCTTCTAAGATTTTATTGTTGAGTGATTACTGTATGTGAAAGAAGAGTCCCTCGAGAGCAGTGCACCTACGAATGAACTCTAGGACTTAGTCCATCTATTCTGAGCTAAATGCTGGAAACCCTCTGTTAACAAAAATACAAGACAATTATTAATTAAGACACAACAGAGTGGCTGATTTCAATTCTCCTTCTTATCAGACACCCATGAAAGCAATTCAAACACCAATAGCAAGGTAATCACTTAAGTTGAAGAAGAAGAGAGTGGACATGAAAGGCTTCTTTCATCGAAAAGGTTTATTCCAGATCCTTTCTCGACATTATCTGAACATCCATTAGGCTAGATAGATAGGAGTATCTTTCAATCCTCTCTTCGTTAAACTCGAATTCACTCTTTTAGGGCCCCTTTTTTATGGCTGCTACTCTATTATCTTGATTTAGAGAAATCCTTGGTATCCTTTCTTCAGGGATTATCTCTTTTGACTTGGTTTCTGTGAGTTCTTTCTCACTAAGACTGTGTTTATTTTAATTCAAACTATTATTATTTAGAAGCAGGAATAAGGAGTGGAATCTATTTCCTATTGTATCTTTGATTTCTGTTCCAAAAACGAGGCTTATTTGTCTTCTCCTCTCTAATTTACAGCGCACAATATCTCAGCACAAAAATTGTGGGATTTCTTCCCCCAATTTACTCAATTTAATTCTCGCATTGAAACTGCTTTCTTTCATTAATCTAAAAGAATTATCATTGAGAAACAAGCATTTCTCTGTCTTTTGAGTAAGTCCTTACTATGTTACCAAATAATTACTGTAATTATTGCTTGCTTTTTCAATTGATTTAGCTGTTTTCCTACAGTGTGAGTATTGTAAAATCAAAAGATAAGGTAAAGAAAGCTTATTCTTGGATCTTTAAAATAATGTTATTACCACATTGAACAGCCGATTTGAATCTACCAATAAGTTCTCCTTAATCAGAATGATCTACCTTCTCCTTTTAACTGTTAGCTATCAAAACAATTCTCATAAGTGTTGAGCATGCTAAACAATGGTCCATTTGTGTACAGCTGCAGCTTTTTTAAAAAGGAAATAAAGAAGATAACTTGTAGTAAGAAAAGCTCAAATTAGAAAGAAAAAGTAGAAGTAATTATCAAAAGAGTTTAAAGATTTGAGATCTAACTGATGCAATAAGAAATGCCAGAGTGACTGTTAATAGGTAACATGAAGCTTTGGTGATTCTTTGAAAGCTACTAACTATAAGAATAAGAGCTAAAAGGATGAAACTAAATTGCTTTAAATCAAAGCGATTATTTTTCCCTTTCGAAGGGAGTGTTGCAAAAATCAAATTCGGAGTACCTAATTTGAGGATGTAAAGGATGTAAGGATTTCTCAATTCTTTCAGAGCTAAATTAGTCACTGCTTCTGATAATTAAACTCCCCTAAAAATGACATGGCAGTAATTAAACTTACAGTTTTAATTGAAAATAAATTCTCATCTGAAGCAGATTGCCTAAAGGAATCTGATTATTTTCAGCTGAGCTTTATTCCTCAAATGATTTGCTTATCTCATAAAGAGAAAGGACTATCATTAATGATTAGTTAGCTGAGAAAGAAAAATGAATTCGAACGGTCTTAAAGGGAGAATTAGATTCAGCCATTAGTTAAGAAACTACTTCATTGATCAAGAACCAGCAGGCATTTTATTTCTTTGTTTTACAAATTGAAATTTAATTTAATTGCAACTTAGCTCTTCCCTTAATTGATTCAAAGTCATTCTGTTGTTTTGCTTTAAACTGTATATCTTCCATTTATCTTTGAAACTAGAAACCTAAACTAAACAATCATTATCTTCTCTAAAATTTAGATGAAACTCAAGTAAGAACAAACCAAAACAAATGTATCAACCCAAACAGCTGAAAATGAGCTAACAAGATAATATCAGAGTCTATGTCTTTATGGTAAGGGAGGGTATGTAGCTAACACTAACACTAGCTACAAATGCTTAAGGAGAGGAAGTTGGTGGATGAACTCTAAAAGAAATAAATAAACAGAAAGATTTAATCTTTTTTCGATTTCTTAAATATTGATTAGAATTATTGTCGCTAGAATTTGCACTTTTCCAACAATTTAATTATTTGATATCTTTCTCTTCTCTTCTCCTTAGCTCAATTATAGAAGAAAAAAAAATTCTAATGCATAAGATAACCAGTTGTTTCCTGTTCTGTAGATAATCACACACAAAAATATTGTCCTTTTTCAAAGATGGAATTAAGTTATTTTTTGAATTAGATCAAAATTGTCGAAATAAGAGATATCCAATTTGATTAAAGACAAGATAAAGCAATCGACATTTCAAGTTGATGGATTATCAAGAATGAATTTTGAAAATAGTCAGTCTCCATCCCAAAAACAAAATCTCCAATATTATTTAAGTTTATTATTTTACTCAAAAGAAGAGGTGAAGCAAATTGTTTTTATTAGAGCGATATTAAATGGAGATAAGCAAATTTCCATGAGGATTAATATTTTCGTGGATTATGTTAGGTTAAGAATGCTCATCTTCTTAGTTTAAAAGATGAATTTAGTTCAAATAATTACTTAATAATATCATTCAGTTTTTAATGGATCTTTGCCTTTTCCCTTTATCTGGAGCTACAATTTACCTGAAATAAAAAATATTTATTATTAAGGGAAAAAAATGAGTATTTGCATTATTATTTTTTTCTTGCACAAGTTTTATTTGTTTCTAAGCCAAATCTACTCTGAATGCATTGGTTTAACAGCGTATAAGAACCTAAATATCGAATTGTAACTTCAATAGGCGTTTCTGTTTTATTCAGGTAAATTAACGTATCGTTTTGTCAATTGGCTGTTAGGTTTAAAACCAGAAAATAATCTAAACTAAAAAAAGTGTTCATAAAAAATTGAGGTGATTGATTAACCTTGTCTTTTTCCCAAGTCAAACTAGCCTTTAAAATAGGGATCCCACTCAAGTATTTTTAAATTAGGCTCAGAGGTATTTTATTACTCTTTTCACAAGAGAAGATTGTTGCTCACTAAGGACAATGCAATATTCAGTCAATAATTTGTTCCCCAGAGCTAAATAATCAAAGCAGTTACTAAAAATTAGTGGGTGTTTGTGATAATATATCAGAATGGCTATTAAGTTAGATAAAACTCTACATTTTGTAAATATGCATTTTTTAATTCAAACTGAAATCAAATCAATTGAAATAGAGGGGAGTTTTAAAAGAAAATACCAAGAAACAAATAACTACTACACAGATTTAAATAAAGTAGACTAATATAAAATTCAAAGTGAAATTGTTTTGTTTTAAATAGGACTTAGATTACCTTCCATTCCATGTTAAGAAGAATTTAAGAACAGTAAGAAAAACGAAAAATTTGTGTGTGTTATTAACTTGCAATGCTTTCTATAAAGAGATAATGTAATCTCAAACACATCAAACCAGAGGGATAATATTAACAAAAGAATTTAAAGGTACGCGTTAGGAGCAGGCAAAGATATGCGTTAAGATTTCAGGATTAATTTACTGTTCTGAAAATGACTTGATATTATTTTTCTTTTGGGTAATTTGGGATCAACACAACTCTGATTTTCAAATAAATTGACCTTAAAGCTGCTCTAAAATGAAATAATAATATAATTATTCAACACAAAACAATCAATTACTTCTCTGAGATCAATTAAAACTTGTTAACTATTTCTTCTTTCTATTTGCATTTCCATGTCTTATTTGAGCTGCAGCTTTGAAAAGTCACCAATCTAAACTGCTTAGCTTTCTAACCCATTTCTATCAAAGATCGGAAGCTCCAGCAATTCAATTGTCTATTCTGTAAGCACTGATCTGAGTCTTGTGTGTAAGACAACTTGTCACTGCTGCTAAAAGCACTCCACAGAATGCTCTCACCTTCTCAACGAGTTTAATATCCTGTAGAGATGCTAGCATCCAAACATCATTAGACTAGTCAAATAGAACGAGACAACTTAGAAACTAGATTCAGTGCTAGATAAAAAAAACTGCTGCTATCTCTTTCTTGAAAGGGCTGACTGCGATCTGCTTGCTCAGCTCTCTGCAATCTATCCAAAAGTACTTGAACTATCTTACATCAAGTACTGCTTCCACAAAATAGCCTCTGCGCTTTAGTTCATCCACTAAGAGAAAAAAATAGCTCATAACGATGTTAAGCTTGAAAATATCTTTCTCTTTGGATCTGAACCCAAACTAGCTGACTTTGGATTTGCCTCTCGCCACCAGTCTGATCCTGTCAAATAAGCCATGTCTTACACTCATCGGTCCAAGAAGAATCTTGCTCCTGAAATTAACTCCAACATAACCATGCTTGAAGCTTAATATTAAAACGAGCTGCAAACCTTTGATGAGCGTAAAGCTGATGCCTTTGGCTTTGGAGTTGCTCTGTTCAATGCGCTCTTCCATAGAAATCCTTTTGATAGGCAGGCAGAGTATAATGATATGGTGTACTCTCTTCTTGGATCAGAAAATTTCTGGAAAGTGCCTTAAATTGCCAAAATGCTTGAATTCACTAGAGAATTTAAAGGATCATAGATTAATGATCTCAAGAATCTCTTCGAAGGCCTTCTCCACTCTAAACCTTCGAAGCGTCTATCATTTTAGGAAGTTTTAAATCACCCTTGGTTCACTGGAGAACTCCAATAGTGAGACAGTAAAAGCAACAACAAGAAGAATAGAAATTAACAATCATTTTTACTGGTGATAAATTGAACACAGCTTTCTTTCTGAATAGAATAGCCTTTTTATTCAACACAGTTGAATTTCACTTCCCATAATCCTTAAATCCTTATTCCATCCTTCCAACAAATGTCTCTTGTGTATATCTTCAAGATGGCTTTCCATCCTTCCTAATTATAATATTTTTTAATTTTGAAAAGAGTATATTCTTAATCATTTACTTCTCTTACTTATTTTCATCTCTACTTCATTTTAAGATTTCGGTCTTCTTTACTCTCCTTTGAAAAGGTTAAAATAGGATGGTTTCTATAAACTAGTTACTGAGTAAGAAGGATGTTTTGATTTTTAAAAAAAGAATAAATTGCCAGTTTGATTAGAGTCAAACAAAAACATTATGAAAAATCAAAAATTAATCCCAGATCAGATTGTATGCTTACACAAACTATAACTCATCATAGATATGTCCATTAACCAAGAAACTGAGAAATAGAGAGGAAATAAGCCAAATAAACAGGTTCAATAAAGTCTGTCAAGATCAATAGCGAGTGTAAAAGACAGGAATTAGTTATTTTGTTGAGGCTACATTCAATTCCAATTCAAACCTGTTTTTCTGAACATAATACTATTTTCTGGTTTAATTCTGATCTAAAGCTGTAATTTGTTCCTCTCAAATTGAGTTTTAATAGTTCATATTCATTATCCCTTTTCTTTTACTTAATTAAATTTTAACCATTCATAATAAAATTAATACTGGGCCAGCTTAGAAAAGCAATCAAAAGTTGTTTCTGACAGAATGTGTAAAAGACAGATTAATATTGGAAAACAATGTATGTCTTCAAATCAAAAGAAAGTTAATTGACTTATTTTGCATATTGACAGTGAATTACATACTAAAAAGTAACGATCCCAGACATTCAAGAATTCTGATTTCTTTTGAAATGGATTGATAGCTGCAATTATTATCAAATGAATCAAGAAAAAGCATTTTTTAAAAGTTAGTCTACTTTTATTTCTTTAAAGCAACATAAATTAAAGTGTCCTGAAAGAATACCTATGAACTAGTCAATTACTATTTATTTTGTTAGTTATCATCAGTTCACTCTAGCTGGGGATTGTGTGAATAGTATTTCGCATTTTCGATCAGTTCTTTGATTAACGCTTTAGAGGTTTCCCCTTCAATTGTATTTTGAGCTTCTTCAAAGCAGTGAAGAGCATCC
>Ga0302271_10005176_pt1 | contig 10037 bp, 5 predicted proteins | sample III_Bog_N1_1_FD_198767 | JGI IMG/M metagenome (GOLD analysis project Ga0302271, IMG submission 198767) | Peat permafrost microbial communities from Stordalen Mire near Abisko, Sweden - III_Bog_N1_1 | ecosystem: Environmental > Terrestrial > Soil > Wetlands > Peat | place: Sweden: Abisko... | reverse complement strand
TTTGGTATTTTCCAAATAAAGATGAATCAGCTTCTTCATCCTCAGCTTGAAGCGACAAAAAGGGTTTTTATCTCCCCAGTTCATCAAGCAGATTGGCTTTCAACTCCTACATTGACATATCTTCTCTTTCAGGAGTATCTGTAAAATATGTGGAATATCGCAGTTTTTTAATACAAAATAGAAGTTAAATTCAAAAGAAATTGTATGAGAAAACTCTAAAACATAAAAGATTATTTCCGCTTTTTGTCCAGTTTATTATTATTTAACTTCGATTGCGAAATAGGTGATATATATTTTTGATTTCTCCTTGAGTATTGCTCTGCTATGCGCGCAATTGAAAGTAATCAAGCTAACCTACCTAAGTTTAGAGTTATTTGCTTTGGAAAGCTCCTCCCACTATTATAATTAAAAACCAGAGCTCTTCTTTTTAGAAGACATGGATACTTTTGATCAGCTAGATGTGTTTGCAAGGCTGCGAACCAAAATAGGAATTCAAGCCTTTTCTGAATGGAGTAGTTAAGAGATTTCTTTGTTTCTGAGCACTGTTCATTTAGAGGTTCTGCTCGAATCATTCGCGGGAATGAGCATCGATGGTGGGATGATCATTGAAGATATTTCACAATGGACATATTAGCATTTCAAAGAGAAAACATAAGTTGATAGCCTACTCCATTACTAAAAATTCTTGATAATTGTCCATGCCTTGATGGATAACTATCATTTCTTCTAAGCGGCTGCTGGATGTTAGGAGTAGATAGAGGAATAGCGCTTAGGAGACATAAGAAATGTTTTTGAAAAAAAGAACCAAAATAGTCCTGAAACAGCAGTAGAAGTCATCGAAAAAGACTTAATTCATGCTGCACAAATAAGAAAAGTGAGTGGAAATTACAAATAAAACTGCGTGAATGAGTAAAACCGTCTGCTTATGATGTTAGACTAAAGCGTCGGCCGCAAACACAACGATATGCATGGTAATCATTTAAAAAATCCCCCTTTTTGTATGATGCCGAAAAGTTAGAGATTACGAAAAGAAAAAGTAGAGAAAGAATATGATAATGCAATGAGGTCATAATTGTGATAAAAGCTTCTCGATATTAGGGATTTTTCATGAATTGAGAATTTTGTAATGTTATTTATTTTAAAAAAGGTTCAGTTCCCCCAAGAAGAATGCAAACAACTGCCAAACAGAAAATATGGGTAAATGATGTTATTGGGCAGTTAAATCTTGGAAATTGCAGTCTACTATGGAGCACTAAGGATCTATTACGATTCATGGCATAATTAGGCTTTCAATCTCTGCTGCCTTTGGCTGAAGCATGGTGTCTTGATGGATTTATTGTAGAGCTAATTTTACCAAATTTTTCGACAAGATAAATCGAATTAGCGTTTTAGTGTAACACAGAAGAAGTGCATAAATTTCTATGGCTTTCAGATGCTCTCACAGCGTTAAAGCATCAACGACGCTAGTAAGTGGCTGAAATTGAAGTGCGACCGAGAGCAACAGTGTGTTCGGATAAGTTATTGAAAAGATCGCAAACTGAAATCAGAGAAAAATAAAAAATACTGTCAACTTAAGAAAGCAATTTAGCAATTCCATAGGTTCCTAAATTGTGTATCGAGGCTATTAGGAGATGTAAGAGGGATAAAGACAGTCATTTATTTTAAATAATCAAATGAAATCAAGAATGAGAGAGAGAAATTTGATTTTTGGGGATAAAAATTAGCATTATTATTTTTTTAAAAAAACAGATGAAGGAAACGATTCCTGCTCTTGTTCTTCATCCTCATCATGCTAGCATGCTCATAGCTATTCTAACTAAGCTTATGCTTCGAATAAGACTAGTTAATAGCATTCAATTAAATAAAATCATTGCTCTTTGTTCTTTCATCCAGAATTGTCTAACATCAATGGGAAAAAGAGTCCAAATGAAAAATCAGATTCTAAAACCAAAAGCCATCTATTTCATACAGAAAGGCTACACAGTGGGATGCCTTAGCCAGGAGTATGGCATAAAAGGAGTGATGATTGTTTGCAGATAGATGAATAAAAGGGAGTTTTCTTTCCACCTAAGAAAAATAGTGAGAGGAAGAATAGAATTAGCATAACTTTCAAAGATGCTGCAGCTGCAATGACGGCTTCTGCTTAAGTACACCCTCCTCCTTCAGCAAATACATCTTAAACATCTTGTAAAATAAATCTAATTCTTTACTAACTTTTATTTTTTTCTAAATCTAAACTGATTTGATTTGTTAGAGATGACTGGTGATGGTGGGTATGATGTAAATGCTTCATTTGAGAAAGATAATTATATTCAAGACACCAAGGCATAATAGATATTTATGCTAGTAGCTGATGAAGACTAAAACAATCCCTTATTTGAATCTCAAGAACTAGTTAAAAGATGTCCTTAAATAAATTAAGAAAACGAATTGGCATCTTCTCTTCAACCTATTGCAGAAGCCATTTCTGAAAGTGGAGAAAAACAACGAGATTCACAAGGAAACAAAGATTAAGATAAGAGAACTAATTTCTATGAAGGTTGCTCTGAATTCTCTGAGTCAGTGCTTCTTTTAAACCCAAAATAGGAGACAAAAGAAAAAGACAATTTACTTGAGAATAATCAAAATTAAAATGGTTAAAATGGTATTGAAAATGAATTAAACACTCAAAAAGCAGAAGAAAACTAAATGAAAGAATCTATTTAGCTATCTGAATTTATCGGAGGAGATAGTTAACTGCTCATTGAGAAGAAAGATAGTTCCCAAACGGATTTACAAGATTCAATTTTGTTATGTCAAGCTGATTCTAATTTTCATGAGTATGCTCTTCCTAAGGGAAACTAAACTCACAAAAAACCTTGGAAGGAGTCAGGTTAACTAGGAAATAGCAACACTAGTTCTCAAATAGAAAACTAACAGAATTCAGTGAAAAAACGTTTATTCTAAAATGAAAATGAAAACGAGCCTAGTTAATAAGAATTTTCTGATTCTGTGATATTGCTACCTGAAAAGAATAATATAACATAATTGGTAGATTCTTTGATTTTAGACAACGAAACTAACAATCTATTCTAAGAATCTGTCATTCTCACTGAAAGGAAAAGCATGCTCATCTAAAAAGTTGAAAAATAAAAGTAATTGTAAGATAAATTGCAGTAAAACAATGAAAAGTTTAGAGATAAAATGGAGATAAATACTGATGCTGCTTAGAATATCAGAAAAAGAAGATAGAATGATATAAATGATAGCTCATTTGAATCAAAAATATTCAATTCTTCACCAACTTCTGTGAAGAATCAAGCTCTTTGGGTAGATGGAACGAATGCTTCGAATACAAGCAGTGTGAATTAATTTTAGGAATCCATTATTCTAGATGGAATCATTGACAACAAAAATAACAATAATATTACTAATACAAGCAACTGCTAGAATAATAATCTGCAGCTAAACATTACTAATAAAGTAAACAATATTACTCCTTTGAAGGAATAAGATCAAAATGATTTTGGATCTATTTTGTTAACTCAAAATGTTCAGTAAAATACAGAGAAATTTGCATACAGGGAATCAGTTACTTTTTTCAATCCAGAAACACCAGCAGGAGGAGATTAAGGGATTCAAGACAAATATTTTAGTTAAAACTAACCTTAAGCTTAAGCCTTACAAGACTCGGTGCTTTTAGATGAGAATTACCAGCAGGAAGAGAATGATGCAGGTTTTAATACAAATCCTTAAGGATTGAGATAGACTGTTGTATTAAAAGAAAACGGAGACATCAATTTCAATTAATCAGTTATACTTAACAATCAATTAATCTACTAGCAAGCACAATAGCAATTTCAGAAGTAGTTATTGGTTGACTCTAGTAAGCGATCATTGAATGGAAAAGACACTGGCAGAAAAATACCTGAGTTTTCATAAAAAATTAATTTAGCTAAGTCAATCTAGAGATACGATGGGGACATGAAAGCTCCCTTTTAATCTGCTAAGAGATATACGTTACAAGGCAGTTCCAAGCAATCACTTGAATATCTTAAAATAATGAATTCTCTCAAGAAAAAGACTCCTTCGTTATGTTTTAACCCTTTTGAAATGACTCCACTTAAAAGACAAAATACGTTGAAGATTCGAATCAAATCACCTGATGGATCGTTGTTCGTTGATTAGGTCATCACAACAGAAGGTGCTTCGATGGGAAGGAAGGAAGAAAATACTATTAATTTCCCGAAAGAACAAATGATTTCAGCACAGCACGCAGAAATATTTTTTGAGAATTTCAAATTTTACTTGCGCGATAAAGGTTCCAAACTTGGAACGTTTGTGAAGATGCAACGGATTTAGCTGAAGAATGAGATGCTGTTATAGCTATCAATCAGCATTGAAATCAGAGTAGTTTGCCTTGATGTAAGAAATTAATCAAAATCAAGACTTATTTACAGGAAATTACTAATATTTTTTAACATTTCCAAAAAATCAACAATAGAATGACTTAAAATGCTATGCAAAGCCCTTCAATAATCTTTTTTTACTTTGCTTGATTGCTGTTTTGTAATCAATAGGTAAGTTAGGGTTTGCTTTAGTTAGAGATCCGTAAGCATCCAGCTAGTAAAAAATATGCTTTCAAAATGAAAGAAGGGGAGAGTATCTTATTAGGTAGAGATAAAGAGAGATGCCATGTGGAAGTTAAAGAATAATCAATCAGCAATGTTCATGCTAAAATAGTCTTTGAAAATGGATGCTTTACCATCATTGACTGTGATAGTCTCAATGGTATTTGGCTAAGGATGTCTGGGAAATCAGAGGTTAGCCAGCCTTTTTTGATAACAACAGATTTAGCGTTTAGATTGTATCTGATCACAATACAAGTACTCCACATTCATGAACCTGCTTTGCTCCATTCCTGGAATAATTGAAATAAATTTTTTTTACAAGAATCCTCTTTGATTTTTATTAAATCGTCTGAGAAAATTCTGAATGTGCAGATCAAAACAAACAACAGACTGACAAATTAATTGTCTTGAATTATGAAAATATTAGAGAAATGCAATTAAGAATAAGCAGAACTAAATTACTAACTCCGATTAAAGCTCAGATTCGATTATTTTATTATTTTTATTATGATTTCTTTTTACTAAGACTCAAGAAAAACAAACTCATCCATCAAGTGTTTAGTTCTGTGTAAACATAATTCAATATATTTTTGAATGTATTCCATGAATAAATCATTTATTTTTGAATTCTAGAATGCTATTCAAATCAGATTCAATACATTTGTGCTTAACAAGCTTAGTTGTAGAGAAGTTATTTACAATAAGCAGAATAATGCACAATAAAAGATTTCAATTTAGAATACTAAAATTTCATTTTTAAAGTTGAAAAGAAGAAGAAGAAGATTCAAAAGGAGGAGAAAAAGCAAAATAGTTTAATTAATTAAAATTATTCTAAAGAATTTATGATTTTTTTTCAAGTGGAGAAGCATCTCGTCTGTGGGATGTCACTATTGGAGAATATATTCTTAGATTAAAGTACTTGTGGTGTGTCTCCAAAGATATTTGGAGAGTCATTTTTATTTGAAGAATTATCCGTTTCTTGGGTGGATATTTCCGACAAAGGTGAGTTTTGTGAGTTTTTTGTGTCAGGACTTCTCAAGACAGTTAGTGATTGGGTGTGTTTAGGTTTAGTAGTTTCAAATAATGGTAATTATTCGTTAGAATTGAAAATAGGAGAAGTTAAATATTCTTTAATTTATTAATATGCGATCATAATCGAAGTGAGTCTGTGAGCTTCATCAGGAGACAAGAGGAATCCAAGATACTCATGGACGAAAGAGCACAAGGTATACATTCCTGGAGCGTTCAGACAGTATAAGAAGTTTATATTCAGATAGACTCGCTAGCTAGCACTTTCAATAGTGTTCATGCGAAGAGCGAACAAAGCGAATTCGTAGTATTTTTCGAGGAGATTTGTGAGAATGTGCATGGTTTTAGGAAAGTTAGTTCTTGAGGTAATTGTGGTGATTTTGTTGATTTGTTCTTGTGCTTGAATCAGAAATTAGCTTTTTTTGAGGATTTTGTGAATTAACTTGGAGGATTAGATCTCAGGAGATCGCAATTGAGGAAGGTTAATCTTTAAATAATAGAAAAAAAATAGTGTGTAAGGTTGGTTATGTAATTATAATGTGGAATGATTATTAATTTCTAGAATAAAAACAGATTAATTTAGTTGTTGTTGTGTAATGTGTGTGTGTTTTTTACCTTGAGATCATATTCAAAAGAAGCATGTGATCTTGAAAATAGTCTGAAGAAATCTAAGGTGAAAGCCTTAGCTCGCTTGGAAGATTGAGGATTAGCAGATGGCTTAAGGGATGGATTGAAAAATGCAGAAGATACAGCAAAATTTATTAGTCGTTTGTTTGTTCTTTCACGTGTGTGAATATGCTTGAGAACTTCGAGGAAGAAATCTTCGCAGAATTGCTAATAGGCTTCAACTTCTAAAAGAACTTTTTGATAACATAGGGCGAAGTAATCCATGTGATTGCTTTCTTCTATGGCGTCGAGAGAGAGTACTCGAAGAGTGAATAGTTAATAGAAAGGAGGGAGAAGTGTTTCAGACAAAATTTGTTGCATGACTGCTTGCTAAACCATCTCAATTTGATTCTTATATTCAGCGGAGGATTCTATTCAAAAGACATATTAACTCAAAGATAAAGAATAACTAAATTTAGCTTACTATCAAGATGAAGTAAACCAGCTTGCATGGAGAAATTGACCAGTACTTGTGTTAGAAATTCTTCATCTAATTTTGAAGCTAATTCCTCAGTGATTCCAGCGAATCCTGGGATCTGCTTTGAGAGCAAAAGATGAATTTGATTTCGCAGCTCAGAGACGGCTTCCTATGTTTGAAAGAATGACAATAAGAAAAAAGCTGTTATCGTTGGCATGGCATGGCTGTAAAGAATAATAAACTAATCTGATTGAGATAAGAAACTCTCGCATAAATTCTCCCACAAAAATTCGCTGGAATGATTTCCATATTAATTTCAAATTAAAAAATTACATGTATCATAAAAATAATCTTTGCGTGGATATCTCCCAAAGCAGACACTTTTTAATATGAAATTTAAAGTAATTGAATAATGATGCTAATCATACCTTTCCAATGTTAGTTTTGCGTGGCGCAGCTTAGGGCCGATTGAAATTCGCGTGTTAGGCATCCTCGTTTTACGAAGAGGAAGAAGATACTCCCATTTATTGTGTTTGGATGAAGAGATGAAGAGTCTCAAGTGAAAAAATAAAGTTAGTTTCGCTGTTTTTTGTTTTGTTTTTGTTTTTTGATCTGATTGATTAGATTCTTCAAAGAATTAAATTATCATACCCGCCTTGCATCTAATCACTCTATAATACTCGTTGAATTAATTTGCCTCTTATTGAAACAAATCTACTTAAAAATGCATTTGTCTTATTCAAGCTTCTTCAAATGAATAAGATATTTTTATATGAGAAAATATTCATATCCGCAACAAGATAAAAAGGCTCTAAGAATCAATCATTCCCGATCGGGTATCTCCATTTATCTATTTTCTAATTAGTTCTTTGAATAGGGTCTTGACCAGAAAGAAATTGGCCAGAAAATAATGATAAAAAATGAAGAAAAAGAAAAAGCAAATCTGTTAGATGCTAGAGATCATGTCTTAAGAGAATAATATTCTCTCATCCTAAATTAATATCTGCTTGAATAGAAAGGGATAGATATGAAATATTAGGCTAGTGACTTAAGATATGATGCAGCGTTTTCTTAATTAAAGCAAGGGGCATTTTGATTTGAAAAGAGAAGCAGTTTAATTTTTGATTTTATTTGTCTTAAAAAAATACGCGTTTTGGATTATTTTGAGGATCGTTTTCATGTAGATTTAAGTTCCAACAAAGGCACACTCACTGAGGAAGCGAGAATTATCATAATCACTACACTTTTGATGTCCCTTGCTATTTCAAAGAAAATAAGTTATCACCCATTTAAAATGGCGAATTGTTAACAGACGAGTTAATTAATATTATCTGCAGCGTTTCACAGGATCCCCCCCAACAACGACTTTAATCAATTTATAAATTTTTTTATGTTTCAAAGTATTTCAATTTCATAATAACAGTAATACAGTGGATTTGATTCCAAGTTTTCAGGGGAAAAAAAATAACAAGTTAAGCTCCAACTCCAACAGTTAATATCTCTCATGAAGTATTTTCCTTAGAAATCCAGTAAGGTTTATCTATTTGATTAGTGTTTTGCACTACAACAAATTAAGAAAACATAATAAGCTCCCAAGAAAATAGGTTCGATAATCAATTGATTTAATTGATATTCTTCCTTTTTCTGAAATCATTCTTTTGAATTTCGCAAACAATACATATTAATCTTTAATAATTGAGATTCATTTTCATTTTGAATTGCTTATATCAACTGGACAAATATTAATAACAAAAAGGACATGGCCCAAGGCAATTTCAAAGAAAAAAACAGATCCTCTTTCATAGATTCATAGATGTGTAAACTAGTGTGTGGGATATATTATTTATTCAGAGAGGAATTGAGTTCACTTGGGAAGTGTTGATAGCACTGTCACCTTTGCAGTATCCTTTATTCTTTAACTTTTCCTTCTACTTTCTAAATTCTTTTCCTTGCACGACTTTAAGTTTGTCATTGCCTTCATCACCGAAAGTATCTCCATGACCAAATTTCTTTTTCGCCTTTGAAAATATTCAATTGTAAAAAAAAACGATAATCTCAAATGAATTTTATTAATGCTTACTTCATGTGAATTGTCCTTCAGCTCAGTTTGGATGTAATGGATTCGGGAATCATCACATTTTTGGAAATATCTGCGCTCTCCTTCTCGAAGAGGACGGTCATTAGAAGAGAACATTGAAGGAATCAATTACTAAACTTTTTATATTTCTTATTCTTCTTCTTCTATTTCCTTTTCCTATTCTTCTTCTTTATTCTTCTTGAGTTTCTTTTTGGAAAGCTTAGTCTCCTTAACTTCTTCTTCCTCCTTGTCATCTTCATCATCATCACTTTATTCTTTTTTCTATTTTCTCTTTCCATTGAGAGTAGCTTTTTTAGAAGATTTCTTAGATTTAACTTCTTCCTCTTCTGTTTCACTTGCTTCAGGCTTGACAATGAATTACTAGATCATCTATTTATGATTTGTAACATAGAATTTGACAATCTTCTAGAGTTTCTTTTCAGCGAGAGGTGATTCCTTTGAAAATATTCAAAATAAACAAACATTGTTTACAAAATGCCCAAGGAAATCTCATCTTTGTATTGATTAGTTACTGAACTTTCCAGATCTAATCCAGATTTCGAGGTGAGCTTTTGAGCTACAGAATCCAAGCCTATCGACACTAAATAGTTGTAAACTACTGGAAGGAGATCAGTAGAAAGAATTTTTCTGAGTTGGATCTTGTTTGAGCCCATGCTTATTTTGTTCAAAAAAGATCTATTTTACTTGATTTATTAGAGTTAGGTTTAATTTTATCCTTTGAATTAATAAATTCCAGCCAAAAACTTAATTTTTTACTTGCAAGTAGGCATTAATATTCTCACCTTGCTCCAATTGCCCAATTCTAAAAATATTAGCCAAATAATTCTTCTTATCTATGCATAAAGAATATTTCTTTGGGGAGAAAAAGAAGAGGATAAGCTGAGGTTTGTGTTATTTTTATTTATTTTTCAAGATATTCTTGTAATTTAGCTACTAATAAGCTAGAAAACTAGTGTCTTTGAATTGGGGATTAATTCAATAGTTTTTTTGAGTTTAAATGTTCTATTTATAAATGAATGTGGATAATCAAAATATTCTCAAAAGAATAAAATAAGTTAAGAATGAAAGATCTCTCATCAAAAGAAATCTTCAGGAGAAGCAAGAAGAAGAGAAATCTTATCAAGTTTATTTCAAGAAATCAAGTGTTTTTTGGACTACTAAATGGGAGATAGACTATCTTATAAACAAGGGTGCTCTAGAAATTTCAAGAACAAAC
>Ga0302271_10005174_pt1 | contig 10039 bp, 9 predicted proteins | sample III_Bog_N1_1_FD_198767 | JGI IMG/M metagenome (GOLD analysis project Ga0302271, IMG submission 198767) | Peat permafrost microbial communities from Stordalen Mire near Abisko, Sweden - III_Bog_N1_1 | ecosystem: Environmental > Terrestrial > Soil > Wetlands > Peat | place: Sweden: Abisko... | reverse complement strand
AAGAATTTTTATTTATATGATTGCTCATGATAATAATTTTTCAAAATACAATCCGGGGCAATTATGTATAATTTATTTAATTCAAATTTCTATTGAGAAGCAATTATCATCATTTCATTTTTTATGGGGCGAAAATGAATATAAAATCAGATTATTGGCAAAACCTCATTCATTATTCACATACATTATTTACAGAACATCTTCATTCGATTTTATTTTTAATAAAGTTAAAGCAATGTTAAAGAGGACATTGAATCGACTTAGACTCTCAAAATACTCTATGCCTTTAAGAACAGTAATTAAATATTTTCGAAGAACTTATTTACAAAAATAATTAAGATGAAAATTTATTTAGTTAAAAATATTAGTGAGGTATTTTTTATACTTTTAAATATTGATTACTTTTTTTATTATCACGAATTTAGATCACATAATTTTTCTCGCGATTTAAGTATAAAGTCATAACTTAGAAGTTCCAATGGTTTAATAATTCAGTTACTACATCTTAACATCCCCGGTGATCTAATTGAATTTTGAGTACAAATTAAATCCAATTTTTAATTATATAAATAATAAAATTTTATTTTGGCCATTGTTATTGAGTATTTCATGTGCAAACTTTTTAATTAGGACGTATGATTAAAATTAATTGTTTAAAAGGTTTACCAATTGAATATGAAACTTTTCTAATTGAGAAATATAATTCATTTATAACAACTTGTAGATATATAGAAATCTATTGTTTTAGTTTTGATATTTATTATATGCTAGTGTATGAAAATGAAAATCTGATTGATATCTTAGTGTTTGGAAATAAAGGAAATACTACAACTTGCTTTAATTCACTTGTTAATATTGATGAAAATATCATTGACCAATTTACCATAAAAATATTTGAAATATACCCCGATATTAAAAAAATTAAAATTGATGCTAGCTATAAGAAATATGATATAAAAAAGTCAGTTCTTTGTTTTATATCTGATAATCATATTTTAAATTTACCTTCTACGATGAATGAATATTACATGAAGCTTGGTTCCAGCACTCGCCAAAATGTAAAAAATCGGAAAATAAGGCTTATAAGAGATTATCCGGAAGTTAATTTTAATACCAAATATGGAGATGAGATTGATGAGATTATTATTGATAAAATTATACAATTGCATGTTAATAGAATGAAACAGTTAGGAAAGGTGTCAGGAATAGATACCATATATAAGAATAATATATTTAAATACTCAAAACATTATGGGTGTGTTTCCTATATTGAAATAAAAGATGAAATTATAGCTGGGAGTATAAATTCTATCTTGAACAAAGGAATTTTCGGACACGTCACTGCTTTTGATAGTAATTTCTCTAAATATAATGTTGGAGAAATTTGTGCATTTTATTTGATACAAACTTCAATTGAAAAAGGATTGACAACATTCAATTTTTTATGGGGTGGGGGCGACTTGAAAAAAAGGTTACTGGCGAAACCTCATCTATTATTCTCATATTTTATTTACAGATCATATTCATTTGATTATATTTTAAAAAATATTAATATGATGTTTTCGAAAATAATAATGAGTTTTAAACTGTCAAGCTATTCTAAACCTCTTAGAAATACGATGCGTTTTTTTCGAAGAGCCAAATTGATAAGCAATTAGATTAGAAATATTAAATAGATTAACCTATAAATAATTCTGATATGATTACGATGATTTTTTAATTAATTTAATTAAATTAATATATGATTTCAATTGAATGTTTTAAAGGAATGCCAATTGCATATGAATATTTTCTTTTAGAAAGATATAATTCATTTATAACAACATGTAGATATATAGAAGTATATTACTCTACTTATAATATAAATTACATGCTTGTTAATGAAGATGGTAAACTGATTGAAATACTAATATTTGGCATTAGAGGAAAAACTTCAATATGTCTTAATTCACTTGTATCGCTTGATCAAAATATTATAGTCGAATTTACTAAAATTATATTTGAACAAAACCCGGGTATAAAAAAAATTATTATTGATGCTTCTTATAAGAATTATTTATTAAATAAATCTATTTTATTTTTTAAATCTGACGATCAAGTTTTAAACTTGGCTTCTAGTATTGATGATTATTATTTACAACTTGGATCTAAAACTCGGAAACATATTAAATCCCGCAATGCAAAATTGTTAGCTGAATTTTCAAAAGTTAATTTTGTTGTTAAATATGGAGATGAGATTGATGAACATATAATTAATATAATTATTCAGTTCAATCATTATAGGATGCGAAATAAAGGTAAAACATCAGGAATTGATGACAATTATAAAAGTAACATATATAAATATTCTCAATATTATGGTTGTGTCGTTTATTTAGAATTAGATGGAGTAATAGTGGCCGGTTGTATTTCAACAATAATAAATAAGGAGATATATTTACATGTTATTGCACATGATAACAAATTTTCAAAATATAATGTGGGAGAAATCTGTGCATTTTATCTTATTCAAACATCTATTGAGAATAAAATGTCGAAATTCCATTTTTTATGGGGAGAAAGTGAAATGAAAAGAAGATTTTTAGCAAAATCACATTTGTTGTTTTCATATTCAATTTACAGATCTCATTCTCTTGATTTTTTTTACAATAAAGTTAAAGTAAAAGTTGTCAATTGTTTTGGTAGCATTAAGTATTCAAAAACATTATCACCAATAATAAAAGCACTAATAAAATATAAAAAAAATCTAAATAAATATTTAAAATCTGTTTCATCCAAATAAAACTATTCTCAAAATATTTCAACAATAAATGGATTTTATAGTATTTTGTAAAGAGCCTAGGCCTATTAAACAGCTATTAAAATATCTAATAATAAAATCTTTTTATAAAGATATTTAATTTAATTGTAAACTTCTGTAAAGCGTGCTTATATCTCTTTCATTTTTGAAGGGAGAAGGAAGAGTAGTAAAGTTAAAAAATCAGACAACATGTTATCATATTTTTATTACTTACATTTGAAATTAGAGGCATAATTTCTTATAATATAAATGATGATTTCATACTATACAAAAGTCATAAATTCATAAAATAATAAATATGAAAAAGGACATTATACTGGCTCCAATATGCCTTTTTGTCTATTCCCGCATTATTGAAACTCAACAAACTGTTGAGTCATTACTTAAAAATTCATTAGCATCCGAAAGTCAATTATTTATATTCTCAGACGGAGCAAAAAATAATGAGAATATTAAGCAAGTCAACGATGTTCGAGAATATATTCATTCAATTAAAGGGTTTGCGAATATAATAATCTATGAGAGTGATATAAATAAAGGCTTAGCTGATTCAATAATTTCGGGAGTATCAAAAATAGTGAGTGAATATAACAAAGTAATCGTTATAGAAGATGACTTACTATTGTCAACTAATTTTCTTTGTTTTATGAATCAAGCTTTGGCATTTTATGAGGACAAAAAAAGAGTATTGAATATTTCTGGATATTCATTTACTCTAAACTATCCCAATAGTTATAAATATGACGTAGCTTTTTCATATCGTACAGCTTCATGGGGTTGGGCAATATGGAAAGATCGTTGGGAAAAAATAGACTGGGATTTGAAAGATTATAAGTCGTTTAAATGGAATATATTTCAACAGTTGATGTTTTCAAGAGGAGGGAGTGATCTTTGTCGTATGTTGAAACGACAAGTAAATGGTAAAATAGATTCGTGGGCAATTCGATTTGATTATCATCATTTTAAACATAATTACTTAGACGTTTTTCCAACAAAATCAAAAGTTATTTATAACGGTTTCAACTCTGAAGCAACTCATACTAAAGATAAAAATGAATCATATGATACTGTTTTAGACATTTCGGGGCAAAGTACTTTTTCATTTTTAGAGAATATAAGGGTTGATAAATACATTACAAAGCAATTTTACAATCATTATTCTTTTACAAGTCGTATAAGAGATAAAATCACACAAATGTTATGGAAAATAAACAAATAATTATCACAACCAGTTGGGATGACGGTCATGCCTTAGATACTAGAATCGCTGAATTATTAGATAAATACAATATTGAAGGAACATTTTATGTCCCGATTAAAAATAAAGAACAGCCAGTGATGAAAACTAATACATTAAGGGAAATTGCAAATAAATTTGAAATTGGCGGTCATACAGTTAATCATATTTATTTGAATACTCTTGGAAAAACAGATGCTTTTTATGAAATTTCAGGTTGTAAAAAAATATTACAAGATATGCTCAGTAAAAAAATCGATGCTTTTTGTTACCCTGGAGGTAAATACTCACTACGTGATATCCATTTAGTTAAAGAAGCCGGGTTTTTGTTTGGACGAACAACAAGATTATTGCATAGTTCAACAAAAGTACAACCATTTTTATTTGACACAAGCATTCAGGTTTACAATCACAGTTCTATTACATTGATGGCTCATTGTTTAAAAAACACATTTTTCGTACCAATATTTCAAAATAGTTTATTTTATAAAGGAGACAGAAATTTCTTGAAAATGTCTGAAATAATTATGAATAGAATTTTGACTTCCGGAGGGATCTTTCATTTGTGGGGACATTCTTGGGAAATTGAAAAATATGGTCTTTGGAATGAACTTGAAAAAGTATTACAAATGCTAGCTTTTAAAAAAGATATTGCATACTTGAATAATTCTGACTGTTGGAGAATTTTGTCGACAAACAAACAGGACAGCCTTAAAATATTGTAAATGGATCCAATTTCAAAAGAAAATTAATTTATTGTATCCTTGGTGTATATTTTATGAATCATAATATTTATATATTTTAGCATATGAAAATTTTATTTGTTTTGCATTATCCACCTCCCGTTCACGGATCTGCCATAGTTGGTTTACAGATTAAAGAAAGTAAGATTTTAAATAAAACTTTTGATTGCAAATATATTAATTTGGGAACGTCAATAACTATCGAAGAAATAGGGAAAAGAAGTATTGTTAAACTTTTTCGATATTTTGCAATATTAGGACAAGTGTTGTGGAATATCATTTTTAATCGACCTGATTTATGTTATTTCACTATGACAGCTAAATGCACACCATTTTATAAAGATGCAACCTTGGCATTGTTAGTTAAATTATTTGGAGTTAAATTGATATACCATTTTCATAACAAAGGAGTTAGTTTAAGACAAGATAAGTTTTTTGATGATTTGTTATATAAACTGGTATTTAAAAACACGGATGTCATCTTATTGTCAAAATATTTATTTACGGACTTTTCAAAATACGTTCACAATGAACATGTTTATTACTGTCACAATGGAATACCAGATATAGTAGAAAGATTAAATATTAAAGAAGAAGGAAGTATAGTTGAATTACTTTTTTTATCAAACCTTATTGAATCAAAGGGAATCTTTGTGTTACTTGAAGCTTGTAAACTTTTACTGTTGAAAAAACTTTGTTTTCATTGTACAATTGTTGGGGGGATAGGTGATATAAGTAAAGAAGATTTTTTGTCAAAATTAGAAAGTCTAAAATTAAATAATTTTGTAAATTATGTAGGTGAAAAATTTGGAAAAGAAAAAGAAAATGTGTTCAATAATTCAGATATTTTCATTCATCCAACTTTAAACGATTGTTTTCCTTTGGTTTTATTAGAAGCAATGCAATATTCATTGCCAATTGTATCTACTTTTGAAGGAGGCATACCTGATATTGTTGAAAAAGATATAACGGGTTTTTTGGTTTTTCAAAATGATGTAGAACAATTAGCGCTTAAATTAGGAATATTAATATTAAATCCCGAATTGCGTAAAAATATGGGTAAAGCAGGTAGAATAAAATACGAAAAAGAGTTTAAACTGGAAATCTTTGAACACAGATTAATTGAAATATTGGATTTAAATAAATAAATAATTCTTTTAATATAAAATTGTAATTATTATAAACTATTACTCCATAAATAGTGTTCTTATGCATATAATGTATTTACTACTACTTAAAATAAACAATTATGCTACAAAATTATACTTTGTTTAATCAACCTTTAACTGCAATTAGTCAACCTAAGGTTTTAATAAATACTCTTAACGCTCATTCATTCAATACTTCATTGGATGATAAGGATTTTGAAAAAGCGCTACAGTACAGTCTTATACTATTACCTGATGGAATAAGCGTTGTGTGGGCAAAACGAATGTTGACCGGAGAAAAGATACAAAAAATAGCTGGTGCTGATCTGTTTTTCTATGAAATGAAACGATTAAATTCCATAGGTGGGAAGTGTTTTTTTTTAGGAAGCACAGATAAAATTTTATCAATGATTCGAAAAAGGGCAGAAACTGAATATCCAAATGTACATATTTCTAGTTTTTCTCCCCCCTACAAAAAAGAATTCAGTGCGGAAGAAAATAAAATGATGATTGATTTAATTAATGAAGTTGAACCGGATGTGCTTTTTGTTGGTATGACTGCCCCTAAACAGGAAAAATGGGCCTATCAGCATTTTATTGAACTGCAGGTCGGACATGTCTGTTGTATTGGTGCCGTCTTTGATTTCTATGCAGGAACGATAACACGGGCTCCTGAATGGCTTATTAAGATAGGTTTTGAGTGGTCGTACCGATTGGTGAAAGAGCCTCGCAGAATGTGGCGCAGGTACCTTATCGGGAATGCTAAGTTCATAGGGTATTTGTTGATGGAAATGGAAGTTATGATTGAAAAACAATTCAGCAATAATTGATATAGAAAATTAGACTTTCAACAATCTTAAATTATTCAACAGTTGGTTTTCACAACCAACTGTTTGAAGTTAATTATTTATAGGCTATTTAAAATAGTTATTATGAAATCGAACGAAACTGAACTTAGGTTTTTATATCTGGCTATTGATTTGATTATTATGAATTTTGCCATATTGATAATGTTTTCGATATATCACAATTTTAACGAATTAAATATTCCTGATAAACCATTGTATCTCTTACTGTTAAATTTAGCAGATGTTATTACCTATTCTGTATTTTCAAGGAGAAATCTTTATTTACACGACGATTTTTCAAATAGAATAACCCGAATTACCAATCGCACATTAATTTTCATTTTAGTATCATTTGTAATTGCTCATTTGTTTTTGCCCGGAAACTTTTCACATTTGTTTCTAATTGAATGTGCTGCAGTGTTTTATGTTGGGAAACTCGTATTTTATTACTTTCTGTATACCTATTTAAGATTCAGACGTGCCAAAGGTTTTTTCGTTCACAGAGTATTTATTGTTGGTTTAAATGATATGAGTGTCTTTTTACGTCATTTATTAAATAATAATCCAATGTTAGGATATGAATTTATTGGGTATATTTCTGACAAAAACGAAGAGGATAAAGATGTATTGGGTCATCTTGATGAGTTGGTCAAATTAGTATCGTTACATCAGATTGATTTTCTGTTTGTTACTCATTCTGCCTATAATGATGTAAAGAAAAGTAAGGAGTTACTCTCAATATGTAATAAGATTGGAGTAAGATTAAGATTTGTTCCTGAAAATCAATACTGGTTTAAAAACAGCATGAACATGGAGTCGGTAGGTTCTTTAGCCATCTTCAATCCTCAGGAAATACCATTGGATGATTTACGTTCCCGGTTTTTTAAAAGAAGTTTCGATATCATTTTTTCTTCATTGATTATTGTTTTTATTATCAGTTGGCTTTTTCCTGTTTTATGTATATTAATTAAACTTAGTTCAAAGGGACCAGTATTTTTTCATCAAAGACGTACCGGGATAAATAATAAAACGTTCACATGCATGAAGTTCAGAAGTATGCGAATGAATGCCAATTCCGATGACAAACAGGCTACAATAGGAGATAGTCGTGTAACATCAATTGGACGCTTTCTCAGAAAATCAAATCTGGATGAATTTCCACAGTTTTTTAATGTGTTATTAGGCCAAATGTCTGTAGTGGGACCAAGACCTCATATGTTGAAACATACCGAACAATATTCCGAATTGATTGAGTATTACCGGGTGCGTCATTATGTGAAACCTGGGATTACAGGTTGGGCACAGGTGAACGGGTACAGGGGTGAAACTGATGAATTGTGGAAGATGGAGAAAAGGGTGGAATATGATATGTATTATCTGGAAAACTGGACTTTTGTGTGGGATCTGAGAATTATACTGATGACTTTGTTTGGAAAGAGTACTTATAAGAATGCTTTTTAATCATTAGGAATTTTTAAAATAATTATTTTAATTAGATCCAGAGATGTATAATATTATACTAAAAAAAGAAGCTAACAGGTATTGTCCTGTTAGCTTCTTTTCCGTACCCAGAGCCGAACTACTAAGATAACATTCAACTACATTCTAAACATATATATATAATCTAATATACAGTACTATAACAGTTTTAATTGTGAATACAAAAGTAATCAAAAGTAATTAAATCACAAAAATGTTCCAGTAAAATGTTCCAGTAAAATAATAATGCGTATATTTGTATTGGATAATAAACCGATACAATTATGGGAACTACTTTTAATTTTGAGGTAAGCAATAAGCCTTCAAGAAAAAACACTTATTCAATATATCTTCGTATTACTCAAAACAGGAAGAAGAAAAGGATTAAATCAACTATTGAAGTGAATAATGTTGCGGACTTTAATTTAAAAACTAAACAAGGGAAATGGATTAGGACATCTGAATCAAACCACAAAGTTTGGAATGAAGCCCTCGAAAAGGAACTTGAAAATGCAAAAACAACATTTCGGGAACTTGGAAAAGATGGAATGGCTACCAAAGAGCTTATTAAAGCCACTATTCAAAATTCAATTGTATCAACTTCCTTTTTAGTGTATGCAAAGCAAAGAACACAGGACATCTTCAATGAAGGTGGTTACAGAAATTATAAGAAATACAATGGCTTTGTAAATAAACTGGAATCATATCTTAAAACACTGAATAAAGTAGATGTACTTTTTGTTGAAATAACATCTTCCTTCCTTTCCAAATTTGAAGCATACCTTCATACCCTACGGAATGAAAGAAACCCTGAAGCCACATTGCACCCAAACACTTTAGCCGTAAATTTGAATATCTTTAAAACCATTGTTAATAGAGCTATTGAACTGGATAAGATTATCAAACCCGAAAAGAACCCATTTTTAGGTTATAAATATGACAAGGCAATAAGTACAATAAAAGACAAGCTAAATGAAGCCGAAATAAGGCTAATTGAAGACCTTGAATTGAAAGAAGATAGTTTGTTGTGGCATTGTAGAAATTACTTCTTATTCTCTTTCTATTTGGCTGGAATAAGGGCAGGGGATTTAATACAGTTGCGGTGGAAAAATATCACTTCAGAAAATAGGATTGAATATCGTATGGCAAAGACTAAGAAAGATAGAAATATGAATCTACATCAGAAAGCAAAGGATATTTTGAAACTGTATTTCAAAGAAGAAAGTAAACCTTCGGATTATATCTTTCCTTTGTTGGATAATGAAGCACCATTTGCAAAAGCAATCACTGAAGAGCAAAAAGCCACATTGCCACCTGAATTGATTATGAAGCTAAATAATACAATAGGCAGTAAAAATGCTTTGATAAACAAATACCTTCAGGAAATAGCAATACAAGCTAAAATTGACAAACATATATCTTTTCACATAGCCCGACATAGTTTTGCAAAGATAGCAAAGGACAATAAAGTTGATAATAATCACTTAAAGAACCTTCTTGGACATTCAAACATCAAAGTTACTGAAGCCTACATGGGTAATTTTGAAACCGAAGAATCCGATAATGTGATGGCTTCCATATTTGGAGAAAAAGAAGCACCAAAACAAGAAGTTAAAGCAATGTTGGAAAAAATGAATCCTGAACAAATTGAAGCACTACTTCAGGCAATGAAAAAGTAATACCCTCTTTCTATATATAAAAAGGGGAAGAATATATCCCTTTTATTTAAAATCAAAATAGATTAAACCTTAAATGTTAGAATAGATATATTCGTAATTGTTTTT
>Ga0302271_10005173_pt1 | contig 10044 bp, 10 predicted proteins | sample III_Bog_N1_1_FD_198767 | JGI IMG/M metagenome (GOLD analysis project Ga0302271, IMG submission 198767) | Peat permafrost microbial communities from Stordalen Mire near Abisko, Sweden - III_Bog_N1_1 | ecosystem: Environmental > Terrestrial > Soil > Wetlands > Peat | place: Sweden: Abisko... | reverse complement strand
CTTTCTGAGTAGGCACGGCCATTTCCTAAGCTTCCTCGATAATCTAATTTGAGGATTATTACATTATTTTTTTGTAATAATTTTAATATTGAATCATAAATACCATAACTATGATATGGATGATATCCTAAACTTGCTTGACGAATTGGTCCACCATGTAACCATATTAATAGGGGATAAGTTTTTGCAGAATCAAAAGATAATGGAGTCATGACTACACCAATTGAATTTCCAACTTTTATATATTCTTCATTTATAATATTTTTATTATTATTTATGTTAGGTATTTTAAACTGATTAATTTTTTTTGTTTTTGTATTATAAATTTCTGGGCCATAACCTTTTTCTTGTAAATGATTAAAAATAATAGAAGATCCTATTTTGATTATCTTATCTACATAAGAAACATCTGATTCTATAATTTCATCTTTACCTGTTTTTAAATTTAAATGATATAAAGACCACTTATAAGGATTTTCTTTAGTATTACCAATATAGTAAATATTTTGTGAATCAAAAAACATAAAAGTTTCTACGGTATATGCAATAACTTCAATTTTAGTACTTTCAAAATTAGTATTTTTAAGAGATTTTAAATCTACTTTATATAAAGACATTGCATCATTTTTATCGTCTATATAAACCAGACTTGTTCCATCTGGAGAAAATTCAAAAACCTCACTTTGTTCATTTACTAAATCCCAATAGGATACATTTCCAGAGGATGTATAGTTATGATTATTTTTTATATTTTTAATTGTATAAATACGGGTATTTTCTGGCTCTTTTGCTTGATTGTAATAGGCTAACCATTTCCCATCTTTTGAAAGTATTTCATGATTTGCTTTTTTATCTTTTAATTCTTTTTTGATTGAATTTTTTAATAAAGGGGGATTTATATTATTCAAATTAGTTTTTTTGGTTACAGTACATTTATAATTTAAAATATTACAAATATAATTATTTTTTTTCTCAATACCATAATATTCTATCAAAACATCAGAGTTTTTATATCCGACGACACTCCCATATTGTATATCCAGAGCCTCCGTGTAATTTATAGAAGTAAAAAGTACTATAAAAATAATAATAAATTTGAGTTTAATCATATTTGTATAGTATAATAAAATTATGGATAATACAAAAACACAAAAAGAACTTGTTTTGGTTCAAATAGTATTTTTATATATTATTCCTGTACTACTTTTATACTTTGGATTAGTCTCAGATAATTTAAGAGTATTAATGCTTCTAGCTGTGGTTTCACTTTTATTTGGGATTGTAAAACATGCTAAGTGGACATATGCTGATTTAGGAATAACTAGTGATTTTATGAAGGATATTTTTCCTTATGCTTTATTTACTGTTGGTGGAGTTGGGTTTCTTATATGGCTTTCTCAAATTGTTCCTCATGATCCTTTTTTAGAATGGTGGGAAAGTTTAAGATTTCTTTTATTATTCATTCCTATTAGTGTTCTTCAGGAGATACTTTTCCGAGGTATTTTGATGAATTTTTTACGCAGAGCATTTACTAGTCCAATATTTATAATTGCATTAAATGCTGCCGTATTTGCTTTTATGCATGTAATTTATCTTAATTCTACCTTTGTTTTACCATTCACTTTTATTGCTGGAGTCGGATTTGCTTGGATGTATTATCAATATAAAAATTTAGTACTAATCTCAATATCACATACAATACTTAACTTTGTTGCTGTTGCTCTTGGATTTTTTGTTATTAGATAATATTCGCTTTTTTAAATAAATAACATATATGGAAAAATACCATATAACAACTACCCCCGAACAGTGACAACAAATTGGTATTTATTGTCATGCTTCTCGTTTGTTGTTATAATACAAACCATGGTAGATTTAAAAGAATTACAAAAAGAAATAATGCGCAATAAGTTGGAGAAGGGATTTAATACTACAGATGTTGCCCTTGAATTTTGCCGAGCTCATGAAGAGCTTTCTGAGGCATTTTCTAAGTTCAATAAAAACCAAGATGGAGTGGCAGAGGAATTTGCAGATGTTGCCATTTTTTTACTAGGCATGTGTGAAATTCTTGGATATGATTTAGAAAAAGAATTAGTTGAAAAAATAGAGAAAAATAAACATCGCAAATATTTTAAATCAAAATCTCCTGATGGAAAAGATATTTTTATTAGAGAAAAAACAGAAGTAGATCCATAAAATAAAAAATCCCCACTAGGGGATTTTTTATTTATATTTTTTCGTAAACTACAAAATTACAATCGTAAATATTTTTTTCATCCTTTTCATGTTTATCTTCAGATATCTTTTTCCATTTATTATTATCTATAATAGGGAAGTAAGTATCGGCATCTGGAAATGATGCATTTACGTGTGTGATGTATAATCTATCTGCTTTGTTTATAAATAATTTATAAATTTGTCCTCCTCCAATTATAAAAGCTTCTTCATTGCTTTCCATAGTATTTTTTAGAAGTTCATCTAATTCTTCTACTGAATAAACTATTTCTGCATCATCTCTTTTAAATTCTTTATCAAGAGTTATTATTATGTTTCTGCGATTAGGAAGTGGACGTCCAAGTTTTCCATCAGAACTAGTGCCAAGAGATTCAAATGTTTTTTGACCCATAATAACTGGGTGGCCAGTTGTAATTTCCTTAAAATGCTTCATATCTATGGGTAAATTCCATAGAAGTTCATTTTTTCTTCCTATCTCATTATTATTTGCAACAGCTACAATTATAGATAAAATCATATTATTTAATTATATCTAATCCTTTAATTGGTTCACTTGGATTATAGAAAGGAGCAAATGATTGATATATTTCATCTACTAATGTTTCATCTTTTTTTTCTGCTCTATCATACATATTGTCTGGGAAGATGGGAAAGATATTAGGATGATTATTAACTCTACTAATTAATTCTAATGCTCCTTCGTAATGAGTATCATAAATATGAGCATTTGAAATTGAATGTGTGTATACTCCTGGTTTAACTCCAAGTTTCTGTGCAAGAATATAAATGAGTAAAGCAAATCCAAAAGTATCAAATGGACAACCAAGCATCATATCATTTGAACGGATTATATTGTGAATATTTAATCTTCCTCCTATTATATTTACAGTAAAGGCAAACGGACAGGGAACATTCTTTTTTGGTGTTCCACCATATCCATCATCTTTGGGATCCCAAGTTATAATTACTCCATGACGAGAGCTTGGGTCTTTAGTTAAAAGTTCTACAAGTTTACCTAGTTGATCTCTTCCGAATTGATGTCTCCATCTGTAACCATAAGCAGAACTAATTGTTCCATCTTCTTCAATAAACTCATCCCACATTTTTGTATATTTTCTTAAAAATTCTGTATTTTTTTCTCCTTGAATAAACCAAATTTGTTCTGCAATTGGAGACTTAATAGGTTGTTTACGTAAAGTTAAAATAGGAAACCCTTCTTTTTCTACATCAATTTGAAAAGTAAGCCCTGGAAGTGCTCTTACCTTGTGACCAGTTCTTTCATTTAATTCTTCAACACCTTCCTCCATTATTTTTTTTATTAAATTTTTATATATTGTGTCAAATGTTGTCATATTATTTATTATATATTACAATCAGCATTATGGAAACAGATAAAAAAAGTATTAAATATCCGTATTTACCAGAAGGACATAGTATTCTATATGTTCCTATTGATAATATATATATACAAGAAGCAAAGAAATTTGCTAAAGAAAATTCTTTAGATAAAACTATGCCTAATAGTAGTGTTATTGTAAAAGATGGTGTAATTATTGGTCGTGGTGCCAATGGAAGTGATTATCATGAAAAGAATGGATGTTATCGTATAAAAAATAACATTCCTACTGGTCAGGGATATGAACTTTGTGAAGGATGTTCTCCTAAAAATCATGGAGAAGCAAAGGCCTTGGCTAATGCTATTTCTCTTGGTAATGATCCTAAGGGTGCAGACATTTATCTATGGGGACATTGGTGGTGCTGTCAGCCTTGCTGGGATGCAATGATTAAATCAGGCATTAAAAATGTTTATTTATTGGAAGGAAGTGAAATTCTTTTTGATAAAAATAATCCTAATAATGTCGTTGGGCATCAATTTGAATAATAAAAAGCTGACTTTTATAGTCAGCTTTTTTGTTTGTCTTATTCGTGGTAAAATCAACCTATTACAAATCTAATTACCACCATAATTATGATAGACAAACAAGTAGAGAAACTAATAAAGGAAGAAGAGAAAAGACAGAAAAGTGTAATTAATTTAATAGCATCAGAAAATATAGTTTCAGACGATGTTTTAAAAGCACTTGGTTCTAAACTTACAAATAAATATGCAGAAGGTTATCCAGGAAGAAGATACTATGGTGGAAATCAAGTTATAGATAAAGTTGAGAATTTAGCAATTGCTCGAGCTTTAAAACTTTTCAAATTAAAAGATAATGAGTGGCATGTAAACGTTCAACCTCTCTCAGGTTCCCCTGCAAACTTTGCTTTGTATTCAGCACTCGTCCTTATGGGTGGAAAAATAATGGGAATGAAACTTTCTTCTGGTGGTCATCTTACTCATGGACATCCAGCTTCTATGACCGGCAAAATTTGGAAACCAGTTCAATTTGAACTTGATCCTAAGACTGAAGTTATAGATTATGAAGCTCTTAAAAAATTGGCAATAGCTGAAAGACCAAATATTATTGTTTGTGGATTTACTGCTTATCCTCGTATTGTAGATTTTAAAAAATTTAGAGAAATTGCAGACGCAAGTGGAGCACTCCTTCATGTAGATATGTCACACTTTGGTGGACTTGTTGCAGGAGGTGCATACCCATCACCATTTCCATACGCTGATTCTGTTATGACAACAACTCATAAATCTCTTCGTGGTCCAAGACATGCACTATTGTTTGTTAAAAAAGATGCACGAGAATTTGATAAGAAAATAGATAAAATGATAATACCAGGATTATTTGGTGGTCCACACGAGAATAGTATTGCTGCAGTCGCCGTCTGTTTAGCAGAAGCAATGAAGCCTAGTTTCAAAAAATATGCAAAACAAGTAATAAAAAATGCTAAAACATTAGCAAAAGAATTACAAAAATATGGTTGGCATATAATATCTGGTGGTACAGATTCACATCTTATTCTTATGGACACTTGGATGGATGGAAAAGGAATTCCTGGTAAAGAGGCAAGTGCTAAACTTGAGAAAGCTGGAATTATCGTAAATATGAATACTATTCCAGGAGAGACTCGTTCACCGATGGATCCATCAGGAATTCGTCTTGGTACATGTGCACAAACAACTCGAGGAAATACTGAAAAAGATATGATTAAATTAGCCGCAAAGATGGATAAGGTGTTGAGAGGAAAATAATCATGATAGAAGGAAAAAGAGAAAATTTAAAACCTTGTGTTGGTGTGATGATTTTTAAAAATGATAAAGTCTTATTTCACAAAAGAAAAGGTTCACATGGTGCAGGGGAGTATAGTTTTTTAGGTGGACATTTAGAATATGAGGAATCTTTTGTTGAATGTGCAGAAAGAGAAACACTAGAAGAATCTGGGGTTTCAATTAAGAATTTAAAATTTTTATGTACTGCAAATATATATAGGCACGAAGGAAGACAAGATATTTTAATTGGAATGTCTGCTGATTGGGAAAGTGGTGAGCCTCAAATAATGGAGCCAGAAAAATGTGATGGTTTAGCTTGGTATAGTTTAGACGACTTACCATCTCCATTATTTTATCCCACTGAAATTTTAATTGATTCATATAAAACAGGAAAAAACTTTTATGATAAAGAATAAAAAAATAGAAAATAAATCAACAATATTATACTTTGATGAAATAACACGTGATTGTTTAGATATTATTGAATCAAAGAAAAAAGAATATGGATCTAGTGTTTGTAAATATAGACCTTCTTCTATTACTGATAGGATTCTTACTAAACTTTCTCGTATTAGGTCTATACAAGAGAAAGGTAATGCTCGTGTAGATGAAAGTATAGAAGAAACAATAACTCATACAATAAATTATGTTTTATTTAGGATTTGGCTATTAGAAGAAAAAAAGAAAGTTAGAGAAATTAATATTCTAAAGATAAATAAAATAGTTAGAGAAATTAAAGAAATTTTAGAAAAGAAAAATCATGATTATGGTGAATCTTGGCGTAAAATGAGAGTTTCTTCTATTATAGATGAATCTTTAGTTAAGGTTTATCGTATTGTAGAAATGGAAAAAATGATAAAGAAAGATGTAAATAAGAAAAATAAACTGAATCCTAAAATTCTTGATTCTTTGTATGATATTACAAATTATTTAATTTTTGCCTTGATACACATTAAAGAAGGTAAGGACCCAATGCAGTAATTTATGAAAATAAAAATTAAAAAATTAAAAGAAAATGCAAAATTACCTAAATATCATCATCCTGGAGATGTAGGAATGGATGTGTTTGCTATGGAGACTTTTACTATACAACCAGGAGAACATCATTTTTTCTTTCATGGTTTTGCTATGGAGTTTCCTATTGGATATGCTGCTATTATTAAAGACAAAAGTAGTATTTCAAAAGCCGGACTTTCTACTATGGGAGGAGTATTTGATGCAGGATATAGAGGTGAATACAATACTCATCTTGTAAATTTAGGAACTGAACCATATACTGTAGAAGAGGGAGATAAAGTTTCTCAGATAGTTATTGTTCCTGTTGATATTGCAGAAATTGAGGAAACTGATACATTAAGTGAATCAATACGTGGAGAAGGAGCCTTTGGAAGTACGGGAAAGAAATAAATATGAAAGAACAAATAGAAAAATTGATAAAAGATGCTTTAAAAAATCTTGGAATACAAGATGCTGATTTTTCTATTGAACATCCAGAAGATTTTAAAAATGGAGATTATTCTACAAATGTAGCTATGGCATGTGCTAAAAAAATAGGAATAAATCCAAAAGAATTATCAGAAAAAATTAAAGTAGAAATTAAAAATAATTTACCTAAAGAAATAGAAAAAATAGAAATTGCTGGTCCTGGATTTATTAATTTTTATTTATCGAGAGAATTTTTTGCAGATAGTATTAATGAAATTTTAAAACAAAAAGAAAATTGGGGAAAGAATAAAATATTAGAAAATAAAAAAGTTATGGTTGAATATACTCAACCAAATCCTTTTAAACCTTTTCATATTGGACATTTGATGAGTAATGCAATAGGGGAATCTATTTCTCGTATTGTAGAATTTTCTGGGGCTAAAACTATTCGCGCAAATTATCAAGGTGATGTGGGTCCTCATGTAGCGAAAGCTATTTATGGCCTTATAACATTTGGTATGCCAGATAAATCAAAAACTGTTTCAGAACAAGCTCAATATATAGGTGAATGTTATTCAAAAGGAAGTAATTTATATGATACAGATGAGAATGCAAAGAAAGAGATAGATATAATAAATAAAAAAGTTTATAACAAAAGTGATGATGAAATAAATAAAATATATGATTGGGGTAGAAAGACAACTCTTGATGCTTTTGAAGAAATATACAAACTTCTCGGTACAAAATTTAATCACTATTTCTTTGAAAGTGAGATGGCGAAAATTGGTGAGAAAATAATCAGAGAAAATATTGGTAAAATATTTGATGAATCTGACCCTACTCCTGAGCAGGCTCAGAACGGGCAACGTGGAGCTATAGTTTTTCATGGTGAAAAATATGATCCAAAACTTCATACTCGTGTTTTTATAAATTCTCAAGGACTTCCTACTTATGAAACAAAAGAAATAGGTCTTACAATAACTAAATTTGAAAAAGAAAATCCTGATATTTCTATAGTAACAACAGCCATAGAACAGGCTGATTACATGAAGGTTGTTCAAAAGGCAATATCATTAATGCATCCAGATTTAGAATCAAGAATGAAGCATATTACTCACGGTATGATGCGATTAGCTCAAGGTAAAATGTCTTCACGAAAAGGAAATGTTATTACTGGTGAATCATTGATCAATGATTCTATGTCTATTGTTCGTGAAAAAGTTTCTGAAAGAGATTTAACAGAGGAAGAAAAAAATTTAATAGCAAAAATTGTTGGAGTTTCAGCGCTTAAATACTCAATTCTTAAGCCTGCTTTGGGTGGGGATATAATCTATGATTTTGAAAAATCAATTTCTTTTGATGGAGATTCTGGTCCTTATTTACAATATACAGCAGTTAGATCAACTTCTATAATAAACAAAGCTAAAGATTTATCTTTTGAAAATTGGAATGAAATTCCTCAAGATATTACAGATTTAGAAAAATTATTATATCAATTTCCAGAAGTAGTTGAGCGTTCATATTCAAAACTAGAACCGCATCATATAGCTACTTATCTTACTTTAATTGCCAGTGCTTTTAATTCTTTTTATGGAAATACTAAAATTTTAGATAAAGATAATAAGTTTATTACTTATCATTTGAATCTTGTTGAATCATTTTATCAAACAATGAAAAATGGTCTTTGGTTACTTGGTATTGAAACTCCAGGAAAAATGTAAAAACCCGTTTTTGATATAAAATCAAAAACGGGCTGAATTACTAAATCTAATTGAATTACCTATGCGCTATTGTCAGCTTCTTCTCTTTTCGCTTGTAACTACTTCGATACTTAACCAATAATTCAAAACTCTCTTTTAATCCTGTACTTAGATGTTTCAGTTCTAGGAAGAGGTGATTTCTTTGACGATATGATGTCGTAAAGTGCAATTCGATTTGATACTACACTAAAATCAAATTTCTTGCAATTTTTGGTTTTACTGGTATTATTTAAATATATGCAGTGAAGAGGATATCACCTTGGAGCATTGGGAAGAAAACCTTATTGGTAAGTAGAACCCTTTAAATGAGAAGTAAATGAGGTGGTACCACGTGTCTCGTCCGTTCGTTAATACGAATTAGGATAGAAACTCGTCCTTATATAACAATTATTATGATTGTTGTATGTGGACGAGTTTTTTTATTACCAATTAATTTATAATAATTTATGGAAGAAGAAAATAAAAAATCAGAATCAGCACTCAGGGAAGAGAAAGTTTTAAATTTTTGGAAAGAAAATAATATTTTTGAAAAAAGTTTAGAAAAACCTTTTTCAAAAGGGGAGTATGTTTTCTATGAAGGTCCTCCAACTGCAAACGGTAAACCAGGAATTCACCATCTTGAAGCTCGTGCTTTTAAAGATGCTATTCCTCGATATAAAACTATGTGTGGATTTCATGTTCGAAGAAAGGGTGGTTGGGATACTCACGGACTTCCAGTAGAAATTCAAGTAGAAAAAAAACTAGGTTTAACTTCAAAGAAAGATATTGAAAAATATGGAATAGCAAAATTTAATAAGGAATGTAAAGAAAGTGTTTGGGAATATACAGATCTTTGGAAAAAATTTACAGACCGTATTGGTTATTGGGTAGATCAAGAAAATGCTTATGTAACATATCACAATGATTACATGGAATCAGTTTGGAATGTTGTAAAAAAAGTTAATGACCAAAAATTACTTTATAAAGATTATAAGGTTGTGCCTTGGTGTCCACGATGTGGAACTGGGCTTTCTTCTCATGAACTTGCACAAGGATATATTGATGTAAAAGATTTATCTGTATATGCGAAGTTTAAAGTAAAAGGAGAAGAAAATACTTATATCCTTGCATGGACTACAACTCCATGGACACTTCCAGGAAATGTTGCTTTAGCGGTTGGTAAAAATATTGATTATGTAAAAATACAAAAAGAAAATGAATTATTTATTCTTGCAAAATCACGTCTTTCTGTAATTGAAGGTGAATATAAAATTGTAGAAGAAATGAAAGGCTCAGATTTAGTTGGTTTAGAGTATGAACCTTTATATCCATATCTAACAAATACAATTTCAGATTCTGAAAAACCTAAACTCGAAAAGGCTTTTAGAGTTCATGCGGCAAGTTTTGTAACTACTGAAGATGGTACAGGAGTTGTTCACACTGCTGTTATGTATGGTCAAGATGACTTTATGCTGGGGAATG
>Ga0302271_10005171_pt1 | contig 10045 bp, 2 predicted proteins | sample III_Bog_N1_1_FD_198767 | JGI IMG/M metagenome (GOLD analysis project Ga0302271, IMG submission 198767) | Peat permafrost microbial communities from Stordalen Mire near Abisko, Sweden - III_Bog_N1_1 | ecosystem: Environmental > Terrestrial > Soil > Wetlands > Peat | place: Sweden: Abisko... | reverse complement strand
TACAAGAATCACAAAGAATTTAGATATTGTTTGTTATTTTGTTTTTTTGAGGGGATAATTTTGTTGTCTTGAAATTCGAGAGTATTTCTATTATCTCAATCTCATCCTCACTAACTATTAAAAGTAAAAACAGCTTAAAAAGATATTAAAAAGAGAAGATAATAATTTTATTTTTTAATTTTAATTGTTTAAAAAGAGTAGGGATATTGTCTAAACCAATAATAATTTATAATTCTTTAAGCTAATAAGATATTAATTAATCTTCTTGTTTTCTTATTCTCAATGCTGCTGATTGATTGAATAATTTGATAATCAATTACGATCAAAGTTATTGCAAAAAATATTATTATTAAATTTGAAAGGGGAAGTGTAACAAAGATAAAAATAGATAATTTTAACCATATTATTAAAACTAGAGTGATCATTGTAAATGTATCTCATAATAATAAATAGGTTTTTAGAAAAAGAGTAGAATAACTGAAAATGATAAATATAATTAATAAAGTTTGTAAAATTTTTACATATTTAGAAGAGTATTAATAAATCTATTATTTTTTTTATCTTGCAAATCAGTTAGATATCTGTTGTTTCTTTGTCATGAAGAGACATAAAGACTAAAGAAGGAAATGGATGTATTATTAGTTAGAGATTGCAATCATTACCTAATATAATATTAAGAAAAAAAAGTTAGAGTAAATTTAATATTTTTATTTTTTCAAGAACTGAGTAACTTCCTTAAATAATCAGATCCAAAACAAAAAAATTCAAAGCTGGATGATTCGGGAATGGAGGAATGTGGGGAGAGTGACAAAAGGAAGTTTGTGAGAAAGTCTAAAAAATTGCAACTTTGTTCGGCTGCAATATTAATAAAACTCTCGGTTGGGGAAAGGCAAGGAAAGAAAGAAAAAATTATCTGAATCAAGATTTTACCCTCATATTTTCTGCTTTTCTTTATCACACAGTTATCAAAAATGTTATGTTTCTCCGGGTTTTCTTCACAAAATTACTTTAAAAGAAGAATTAAAAACTCAAAAAACATAAATTTCTTAAATCGAAGCAGAAACTCTCTCTGCAGAATCTCTTAACCTTTGCAAATTTTAAAAAACTCATCAGGTTCATTTCAGTCTCTAATAGCAATGAAGCAAGCAGTAAATCTTGAGCAACATGTCCTGCAAGCAGAGGCAGGAAAAATTAGAGATCAATTTGGTAAATCATCTTGTGGTGAAGATAAAAATGAAGATAATAGTCAGCAAAGCACAAGTCACAGCCACTCAGAAGATTCTCCAATTCTTGATACATCCAAAGAGGATTATGGAATTGAACAAAATAATAATCAAAATGAAGATGATGGTGTCTGTGATGTTAGTAATGATTGTGATTAGGTGGCCTCGCCATCATTAGATTCTGATTCTGATAATACTGCAGAATAGAGAATCAACCACTTTTCCTTAAGTTAAAAATCCTCTATTGACCAGATTCCTTGTGCAAGTCATACATGTTTAGTGCAAGATATTTTGCACAATGATTAAGATGATCTTGAATCTCCTCTTCGTCTTCCTTTTACCATCGATGATGATCTTGAAAACCAAATTTCCATCCCAATAGCGGAGGCTTTTAGTAGTTAAGAAAATCTCCATGAACAAAATGATCCAATGAATGGCGAACTCAGAGAAGCCAACAGCCTTTTCGCATCTGTCTCAGCCTAAGGAAATAGAAGCCAAATTCAAGATAAGGTAACTAACTACTGCTAATTAGTTTAATTAACTTTGAAAAAACAATCCATGCCATAAAAGAATAAAATTAATATTATTAATTTCTTGGCAGTTTCATCCTCAACAATGAATTTTAATGGAGGAATTCAAAAGAAGCTTCATTTTATTTTTATCACTTGAATAAATCAAACAATGATAATTTTAAATCCTATTTATGGAGTATTTTTTTCTCCTTTCATATCTAAATACTTTGAATATCTTATTTTTTTATTAGTACTACACATTCACATAGCTTGCGAACATGTAATTCTATGCAGTTTTCGATGGACACGGAAATGATAAAATCGCTAATTATCTGCAAGCACACTTATTTTAGGCTATCGTTATGCATTCTTCTTTTCAAACTAATCCTGCAGAGGCAATCACTCAAAGTAAGTTTAATTTTCTAATATTTAGTTTTGGTTTTTTAACTGATTATCTGATCCTTACTTTTTTTCCTCTATTAAATTAGCCTTTTTACAAAATGCTTAGTCATTATTTTTAATCTCTTCGTGTCAATTTAGCATTTTTAAATGGCTTTCTTCTATTTTATTCCTTTTCTTCATTTAATTTTCAAACATTTTAAATAAATTTTTTAACTTACAATATTGAATAATATTTTTTTGTTACTCCTTCTTTTAGCGTTCCTAAGTTTCGATGAATTGTTCTAAAACTCCTTGGAATTTAATGGCAGTGGATGTGTCTGTGTATGTGCGCTCATTATCAATGGATATATTTTCATTGCTAATTTAGGAGATTGCAGAGCAGTTTTATTCAATAAATCAGGCAATCAAAGGAATCTGTCTTTCGATCATACTCCTGATACTCGCTAAGATGAAGTTGAGAGGATTCTAAGCTAAAATGGTATTTGCATTAAATCCGGGAGTCAATTAAGAGTCTCAGGGGAACTTAATGTTACAAGAGCTTTTGGTGACAAGCGTAATAAGCCATTTATTATTGCAGAACCAGAAATATTTATCTATGACATTGCATCTCTGATAGCAGAATTTGAATATTAGGATATTTTCCTAGTTCTCGCATCTGATGGTCTCTGGAATGTACATAAAATAACAGATAATTTTTTCAATATTTTTAAATTATTTGAGTTTTTCAACTTATTTATTATTCCTAACAATTCACTTACACCCTGTAACTCTAATTTATTCTAAAGGACTATAACTCAAGTAAGGCCTCTTTGCTTTGCAGTGAAGGTTATCTGAACTTTCCTGAAAAAGCTCTTTCATAGATCTTTGAAGATAAAGAATGTCTTCGTGACAACACTACAATCATAGCTTTTAATCTTCAATTTTATTTTCTATCTCTGATTGAATCATTTTAAACCTAGCAAGCTACTACTTTAGGAACATAAGAAGACTAGGGACATTCAGAATTTTCAACATGATATCTATCCCTGCTTCCTTTTCTAAACTCACTTGAAGACAATAACTACAACAACAAAAACAAAAACAATATCAATTTTCCTTATTTCAAACTATGATCTTATTCAATTTATGTTTCTATGATTTTCTAATCCTCATTTTCTCTTCACCAATAACGCAGCTTACTTAAGGTACTTTAACAATTCAATTAAAGTATCAGTCGCTCGCAGCTTATTATTGGATTCCTTCAATAAAAGCAGTCTTATAATGTAAAAAAATTTAGAATAATTTAAGAGAAAATATCCTGTATTCATTCACGTAGTCAAATATGTATTTATTGTACAATTAAATGGTTAAAACTAATTCTATTTTTCACAATTTCATTTTAAAGCAATAATTTGATTCTTATTAATGCTTGCTTTTAGAGATCCTTCTTGATTTAAACATCATTATTTGACCTTGGAGATAAAAACATATTAAACAATAAGGGTCTCCATATATTTAACGATCTTCTCTTTTTAATGGGAGGGAAGGTGGAAGTGAAAGCTATCCAAAAGAACAATAATAAACTAATTCAATTTAAAATAGAAATTTTATTGTTGAGAACTTTAGTAATTTCCCTTTATCTGCAGTGAATGCTATGCTTATTCTCAAATTGAGAAATTAATTACAGAAAAGATAGCATCCTTAGGATTTTATTCAAAAAATCCAAAATAAATCTTATTTTCTTATTAAAAGGGGGACTCAAGAAGCGAAAATTAATTGTGATGAGAGTGAAAAGATATTTATCCTTATTCTTGTATTGAAAAAAAAAATATTACAAAAATCAATCTTTTGCTTGGTTTGTTTCAGCACACAAAAAGTGAAGATGATGAGTACAATAGGAGTATGATTCGATTTTGAGGGATGAAAATAAGCAAAACTTTGATTTTTTTTCAAATTTATTCACTAATTTAGCTATGTGAATTTTTAAAGTAGGTTAAATCCATCATTTTTCAAGCTAAGAAAAGATTTTTCAATTCAAGATTACATTAGATTATTTGGATTATTTTTTAGAAAATCTGTTCTCTCTTCTGTAGTTAAGCCAATATAATTACTCATAATTACTCTTCCACCTTGATACTATTTAATTGGTAAGTATTTCTTGAATATCCTTTCAAATAGATAGTTTTAATAATATCTTCAAAGCAAAGCGATAATTATGCAGTTGATTTTTTTTCTTTCTGAAATATTCTGTTTTCCGCTCCAACTGTTTGCAAATTGTATTGTAAAATCAATCAAAAACAATTGAAAAACCCACTAAAGAGGGACTTAGTTCTCACTATTCAAGAACAAGAATCAAAGAATAGTATAATTATGTGATTTCATAATGTTTAAAAGATGCAATTAAGAATAAAGTCGTAGTATTTTGGCGGAAGGGGTGGGGGAGATGATTAAATAGTATTGTAAGATTATTATTATTTGATCAGTTTTCAGTAACAAAGGGAGGCTACCTAGTTGACACAGAAAAAGATACTTTTCTAATTTGAAACAAAGCCTAAACAAGATTTAGATGAAAAGCAAGAAAATAAGAATAATCTCTTAACAATAAAAATTAATGATTATCAACAAAATCTAGTTTGAGAAAATGAGCCTCCAAATTTCAAAAAGAGAAGCTCCAATCAAGCAGCAATTAGAATAGTAGCTTTTATTCCATTAATCAAGACTTATTGAGTTGACGGTTGTTGCATGTTGTTACAGATTTAAACTTACTGTGCATTAATAAGAAATAAATTCAAGTAGAAACACTCCAATAATTGCTTTGGTTGTGATTTAGGCAATAAAGCAAAATTATATTTTCCTTTTTTGATAATCAAAAAAACTACACAAACTAATTTTTGAAATATTTCATTGTTAAATATTCTTTTTTCTGCATTTTTTTATTCAATAATTTTCCAAAGCTATGGTATTTTTTTCATTTGTTGTTTTCTTTTTAGAGTGAAAAATGTTGTCATACTGTCTTAAGAGTTAAGATGGCGCTTTTAGCTGATTGATTAGCTTTTGGGAAGCTGTTTTAGATTGCAATTATCCAAACAGCTGCTTTAAGACATAAAATCTTCAACAAAATATATCTTTAACGATAGTTACAGATCGTAGTTCTTAGTAATTCCAAATAATCTTTGTAATAATAATTGAAAATTCATCGAATTTGAGCAACTAAAGGGAGCAATTCATAAAATTATTAATTCAAGTTACTCTTATTAAATTATTAACAATTTTTCCAAAAAAACTTTCAAAGAGAGTATCAAATTCTTCAGTTTGTTATTTTTTAGTGTAACAATTTAAAATGAATTTTCAGTGAATTATTATATGCTTTTTATCTTAAAACTATTGGCTTCTCAAGTTACTTGAATTCCAGAGTTAATTTCAATAAAAGAAGAATCCTCGATTCAAATCATTGGGAGATATTTGCATCTAAAAGAATGAAACACCAGATTACAGAACATTTCTTTTCCTGCAAGCTATTAAAAACTACCTTTTAAATATTCAAAATTTTGTGAGAAAAAATAAGAAACATTAAAGTAGACAACGATTCTTTTCAAGAATCCCTTCTTCTTACCCAGTTACTCCCAGAAATATTTCATATTAAATATTATTTTACTGCTCACTGCAATATTCGTATTTGATCTCACAATTTTATCATCAAGGTGGATTTTTTTTCTAGCTCATTATTTAGGTTTTATTTATGTCATGATCATCAAATAAGAAATAAAAGTCATGTTACAAATGCAATTTAGAGAATAGAAAGAATTAGTTTCTTTGTTTACAGATCATTCTCCTTTAAATACTTTAATATTAATGCTGATAATAATCATTTATTCCTCTTAGAAGTGTAGGAATGATAATATGAAGATATTTATGAGAAGAAATGGCAAGATATTATAAATAAATAATTGAAATCTCTCAAATTCCTCTTATATAAATGGAAGTCTATCAAACCAATCAATAGGTTAGATAAAACAAGCTTGTCCAACCAATAATTAAAAATTATTTTGTTCTAATTATCATAAGGGGATATGAAAAAGAAACTACTTAATTTTTCAAGGTTTTTTGGAAAAGATTGAATGAAAATCAATTATGGTAAGTCCCAAAAATTTTCTTACAAATTGATTATTCTGCCCAGAAAGAAGAAGAGGATTAGGTAAAAGTGTATTATGGCAAATAGTGCAGAAGCTATTAGAACATTTTTTGTTGTTGTTTTCTGTGAAATTGTTGATCTTTTTTTTGTAGTTTATTTATGTGGTAAGGACAGTTTTGTACTAATTCTTGATTTAAAAACATAACAAAACCATTTTACGATTTTGAAGGAAGCTAAATGAAGAACTGAGAATAATTAAGATGAAAATAATCCATAAGCAGTCATAGTTTATTTTCTTTCTTTTGATTAAATGAAAATATTTTTGTAGATTCTTCTTGTTTAAGACACATTTAAGAGATAAAATTATCAAGTCTAAATATTTTCGGTGTGCAAATCCTTTAAAACATAAAAGCTACATAACTGCTACTAATTTCATTAACTAATTTCAGGCAGCTTATTTTCCTTTCTTATTATTATCAGAATTGTGATAAAACAGCTATATTTTGCAATATTAAATCCTATCCCTAAATCTCATAAAGGAATTGCTTTGCAAGCTTGCATTCTCCAAAGTAGGATATTATTGTGAACCTAAAGTGCAGTTTAATTTAGGATTTATTATTTATTCCCAAAAAGTTCCATGCGAATAACAAATGCTCATTTTTCTGCAGTTTCACTGAAATAGCAAGAAAATCATAAAATAATGAGCTGAAAGTACAATATTTTTAGCAATCAATAAAAATTAGTGAAACTCATACCCATAAAGTTGAGTAATGATATTTTTCTTTTTTTAATTAACTTGAGTAACTTCAATTGATTCTTGTGGCTAAATTCGCATTGAATTTTCATTAATTATCTGACTTTTTCTGTGGTTAATATCATTGTGACTTAGTTTACTGCGTCGCCAAAACAAATTAAAAGCCTAATTGCTTAGTAAAGGAAGATTGTTAATTTCATTCTTTTATTATCTTTTAGTATCTTTAAAATATTGTAAGGATTATGATAAAAGACAGAAACATTAAAAAGCATAATAAATAATTGAAACAAGATTGAAATACTTAAGAACTAAATGTTCTCAATAATAATAATTCTTAAAAAGAATGTCAGAGAGAGAAAGAGAGGTAAAAGGATTTTGATTGTTTCTGGAATTGAAATTCGGGTGGAGTCCTTGATCTTTTTGTCTATTATTTTGAAGCAAAGGAGGGGAAAGACACTTGTGTCTCCATCCAATTAATTGAAAAAGATTATAATTATGTTAAATCTTTGCGTTATTAATATATTGATCCTGATGGCTATCTTATCTTAAATTCCTAAAAAGTCAAAATCAACCATTCCTTAACTTTTCTTAATAATTTGTGAAGATTCATCGATGTTCAACTGATGAGGAGTTAAAATATCTTTGTCTTTCATTAACTGTGTGGAAGACTATTGAGCAGTTTTATAACTCCGTTTGTTTTCTTTTTTTCACTGAAGGTTCATATCTATTAGAGTCTTCAAATTAGTAATCTTCTAGAAATGAAGAATTTGTTGAAGAGAGGTTCAAAGTTGAGCAAGATGCAAAACTATGCTTCATTTCTACTGGCCCATCATAAATTGAAGAAAAAGAAGAAAAAAGTCTTGATGAGTATCTGTAAACAGTAGAAGAAGAACGCTTTTTGTTATAGACTGTTTCTTCTCCTGTTTTATTAGTATGACTGTCGTCCCATTCCTAGCAAGGATTATCATTTGAAACAGTGGATACTTCATCTAGATTTTCTTCTTCAGCTTCAAGAGAAATTTCAGCTTAAACTGCAGAAAAAGATCTGCAAATTGGTTAAGTTTTTAAATCTTCTTAATTCCTTTGCTCCTTTGAGATATCTTAACTTCCCAACTGGACATCGTTTTCCTGTTTATCTGCCAGTTTAGAAGCTTCTTAATATTCACTTTCAAGAAAATCCTAGACACTTTGTATTTCTTGAGAATTAAAGAGATCATTAGTTTAGGATTCCTGAGAATACTTGTGTAATAGGAAAGATAAATACTCAAAGTGCTTTTGCTCATCTGTTTATTTGAGGTGATAAGAAAGGCATCCAATAGCGATTGAAGATACTGACCATTGTTGTTCTGAATTAGCAAACATAAGGGGTAAGGAAGTGTGAAAAAGAAGGGGAGATTTAAAGTTTACTTGCATAACAAGTAAGGATATCGGATTCACATATGACTTGGTCAAATCCTTGAGAACAATTGAGATCAATGAAGTGGTTTTCCAAAAAGTAGTTGAAAATATCACTAGATGTAACCATGTCTGTATTCCAATCTAGCTTTTTGTTCAAAAATTCTTCGAAACGGAAAATATTCTTGTTCCAGTAGGTTGTATCTTTAATTGTCTGAGCTTCGATCCAATTTAGGAGATCTTGGTTGATGATGAGAACACTTGTAGACTAAAATGTGGGAAATGATAAAAAAATGTTCAGATCAATTATGTTTAATTTACTTATGAATTTCGCTAATTGAAAGCAAAATTAATATGGAAATTACCTTGAGAGCGATATTGTACGAGCAATAGAAGAAAAATTGAACAAGTATCTTATCAATATTTTCATACAGGATGAGTGAAATCTCCAGAAACATCAGAGTAAGAAGCTTGGCTTTAAGTAAGTCTGAAAGCTAACTGGGGATATCAGTAGAATCTGAATCATCTTTGAAGAACTAGATTTTTTTATTAAAAACATAAGGCAATTAATTAAGGTATTCAAGTGAATGATCAATCTGAAAAATGACGTAATTGAAATTTATCTTTCATTTCTTTTATTATTTTATGAATTCTTTTAGAAATAAGATAAGTCTGCATAGCACTTACTTAAGAGACAATTTAGTTTAAGAAAAAGCTGACTTTCTTTTGTTTCTCTGAATTGATGCTTTTGAGGAGTTTCTGCGAGCATAATTGTTTCTATTTTGTAAGAAAAAAAAAACAAAAGGAGTTAAAAGATAGAGAATAGAGGAAAAAGAGAGGGCTTTTTGAAATTTAAATTATGAGATCCACAAATGCATTAGAGGGAAGAAAAGAAAGAAAAAAGTATTTTTTAGAAAGGTTGAAGTAAAAGTCATATTGAGGTAACTCAATTAGATACAAAAGGACTTTGATTAAAATAGAGTGAAGAAGTTAGATATTATTATTTTAGTCTGGGGAGGAAACAAAATGGATGAGTTTAAATTACGGAAAAATGACAAGAGGAAAGAGACAGATAAAGAGATTAAATTTTAACTGGCTGAATTCATAATAAGGGGGAGAGTGAAAGAAAAGAAGATTATATTCGTGAGGGTTATCCCCAAGAAAAAAAGAGAGTGTTTAGCGAGAAATTAATAGTAAGTAGACGAATCTTAAAAGATTGTTTTAAATTATGAAATGCAGAAAAAGATATTTTTTAAAAATGTATCATAAAAAAAATGATTAAAACTCTTTGCGTGGAACACAGTCAAGATAATTTTATTAGTATAACCTTGTTACATAGGGGGTATGTTGTTGAGAAGGGGGGTAAATCAGCTTTAAAAAGGAAATAAATTGTTATTAGTTGTTTTGAATATCTCCAAAAGCAAGAAGATTTTAAATATGCAAGATAGTAATTTTCAAAAAAATCAGGATCTTTAAGATTCGAAGATGAAAATCAAGTTTGTGGGGGAGAGGAAGAGAGAAAGAAAGAATAGAAAATAAGTGTGATGTAGATAAAGTTGGGATAACTTTTGGATTGAATTCGAGGAAATAAGAATGCATTCATGTTAAGATTTGTTATGATTGATTACCTTTTCTCTTCGAAGTAGAT
>Ga0302271_10005169_pt1 | contig 10046 bp, 4 predicted proteins | sample III_Bog_N1_1_FD_198767 | JGI IMG/M metagenome (GOLD analysis project Ga0302271, IMG submission 198767) | Peat permafrost microbial communities from Stordalen Mire near Abisko, Sweden - III_Bog_N1_1 | ecosystem: Environmental > Terrestrial > Soil > Wetlands > Peat | place: Sweden: Abisko... | reverse complement strand
CAATCTAATCTATCAAGAAGCTCAAAAAATGTTCTCGCACATCTTGAGGAGTACGATAGCCCCCTAGCAAAGAAACTCATTGATGTGATTCAGTTCAATTTTATCTCCCCTATCATGAATTGTCTGCTTCTTGGCATGAACAACAACACAACAACAAAAAAACAAACCGCATCGAGAGAGGATATGTTCGGAAAACTCAAAGAATGTTTTTTGTTTATTCTATGCAAAAAAACCCATAATATGATTTAATCTCACATTGAAATCCTCCTTTGTGTACCCAAATATCATACAAAATCGCATATTCTTCGATATTCTTTCTCTCTCTGTATGTGTGGGGGTCAGGGGAAGAATGCCTTATTAGTATTCTCTTGTTGTTGGTTTAATTTTGTAATAAAAAACAATAAAATATTTGTAAAAATAAATAAAATTTCCCTCCCCACACAAACACACAGCCAACCTTCAAAGAAAACAAAACAAAAAAGAAATGTTCGGCGACTAGAATATGTATGAAGCTAAAGTGTTCCTGAGAGCAGTCAGCGATGCACAAACCAATTTTAAGTGAGAACAACTACTTTCATGATATTCTTAGCCTTCAGTTTTAGCAGGCATTTCAACCCCCATGAGCAGTATTTTTAGTAGCTCCAAAATAGAGGAAAATATGGTTGACATTGATATTAAGACTAATGATTGCCAATCCAATGGAAAAGGGATCATAACAACAAAAGAACAATTTAAAGATTTATTCAAAAACTTGAACAAATCAAAAATGGCATTGCTTTTTTATTTTGGAAATAGATAAGCCGCATAGTTGAAGAACTAGGTTGCAAGATATGAGGCTCAATCTTAGGCTCTCTAGCAAGCTGTCACCAATGGAGGTGTTGCTGTCAAGGGAGACTCCGTCGAAAAGGGCAAAAACTTCCTTTCACTCAAGGAAGTCAAACTTGCCTAGTTCTCCAAGTAAAACAGATAGACTAGATTTATTTGATAAAAACCTGATGATTTTGATGTATTTTAATACATTTTTTCTATTTGCTAATTAGCCAAGTGTTCAAGAAGTACCTTCCTGGATTCGAAGGATTCTCTGGCGATTATGCTTCCTTCAAGAAGCTCCTCGAACAAGGTGTCACTAAACTCCAAGCAGATAACTGAGCAGACAACGATAAATATGTGTTGATTTTCTGCTTTTATTTGGAAAAATCTAACATGTTTTATGTGTTTGTGTGGATTCCCGTTGCTTGATCGATTGGGACTATTGCTGTAACAGTACGAGATCCTTTGTGAATCCCAACTTTGATAAAACTAACATAATACTATTCTTCATCTTAAAAATAATTAGTTTTAAAGTTTTTTTCTGTTTTTTTCTCAAAAGAATGTTGTTTATTGGGTGAATTTATGAAAATAAAGTGAATTATGTTCTTATTTTTGAAAACTTGACGAAAAGTTGAACAATCGTTTCTGAAAGGTTAAAGCCATGGATTAGAAAACAGATGATTTGGAGATGCGATATGAGATATGACAGTTGTTTTTAAAAATCATCTAACAGTTCTTTTAGGAAATAGGGAGAGAGGAAGGAAAAATTGATATTTATTTTATGAAATATTGTTGTTTGAGAACTCAAAATAAAATAATAAGTATTACTTAGTTCATTTAGTCTAATGATAATACTCGAATGTAAGAGCTAAGAAAATACCTAAGCAAATCAACTGCATTAACTGTTTGATTCCCTCTTTTTTTGCTACTTTGAAACTGGAACTATCAGCAAAAATTTCTATTTTGGGGGTTTATTAATGATGTTAGATATGTTGTCAATCGAGTATTTGTTTAAATTTGCTTCAAATTCTTCAGAAAAATTTACTTATCTCAACCATAACAATTGCTTTTTTTTTGATTGCCCTTTTTTAAAAAATTAACATACATAACTTTTCAAAAAAATCAAAAACACAGTTTCCATTTTCTACAAGTTAAAAGGAGCTAATCACAGTCTTATCTTCAAGGCAAAAAACATGTAGCGTAACAACTTAGACAGAAAAATCAGCTAGTCAGAATTGAAGGAAGTCTTGGTAGAACAAAAATAATCTGCAAAAACGAAACCTCTTCAGGAAAATCAGACAGATTTGAGAAACATTTCAAATAGTAGCGCTTAAGCCAGCAATATTTTTAATGATTTTCTCTGTGAATCTGAATTTAGCTTTGCTTCTCATAATTATCCTACTTTTTCTATGAACATTCCTGAAACTGCAAGTAATTTAAATGATAAAACTGGTTCCTTCTTTAGGGAAATTGAGTTTCCCTCCTAGGAATCAAAGAGTACTCAAGGCGAAGCAGATCGTAAGATTAATATTACTACTACAACTGATCAAACGCACAAACCGAATAATCTAGATCACTAACCAAACAAGGTCATTGCTAAAAGTTCCAACAAGAAATTGAATATTTAAAAAAATAATCGGAGCTAAGTTACCCCGACTGAAAATCAGCCAATTAATTTATCAGGTAAAACTAATTGTATTTTTTCGTCTACAAGTTAAATTCCCATGAAAGGGTCTAACGTTAAATAAGCCATTAATTCTAGCTTAGCTTCTTTGAAACAGCCAACCATAAATCATAAAAACTCAGAAGAATAAACAATTCAAGGAAGATAATCATACCTAGATATATCTGAGGAGTTTCTTATCTATGGATAGCTCGAAACCTTACATGAGTTACCGAGAAAGAAGCCTAAACCAGGTGAAAATAAATCAAATAGCTAGTTCTTTGAAGATGTTTCTTCAGGTGAAAATGGAATAATAAATAATGATAATTGTTTACCTCAACAATCTAAAGAAAAAGTTGAAAAAGTGAAATAACTGAAACAACCCATCAAGAAGCAATCTAATAGTTCTTTCACTAAAGATTAATTGGAAAAAATGCACAAAATCGAGGATAACGAGATCCCGAGGATACTAGGTTAACTGAACCAACAGCTTCGAAACACTTTAATAGGTGAAAAAGTCGAAGCTAAACTCTTCAAGTTATTGAAGGAATTCGAAGAAGCTCGACTGAAATCATTTCCGTTGTATGAGCTGAGATATTCCAAAGACCAAGAACAAAAGCAGCTCTAGAGTATTTCGACTGTCTGCGAGAAATAATTAGATGGAAGTGTCATCCCAATTCTCTAGACTATGCTAAAATATGGAAAATTAAAACATTTCAAGATTGTAGCAACTATCATGCGATGCTAATTCATGGCATTGAACTCAAATAAGAAATATGAAGTGATTAAAGGGCGAATCTAAGAAGCATAGTTGATGCTGAACAGCTCGGATTTCATTTAAAGTGAAAAGAAAGAAGCCAATGAGATCTTAGAGTTACTTTCCAAATACACTGAAAAGATTAAATGAAAAAAATTTTTTCATTTTTGTAAAAACACCTCATTATTTTTTTAAATTTGTTGACTACTCTAATCATATGAGCGAATTCAGTTGAGATATGAAAATCTTTGTGTAAATTCAAAAAATTAAACAAACAATTAAGTTACAAAGTTATGCACTATGCATTTTGAGGGAATCATAAGAATTTACATAAATCAGAGTAGAAAAGATAATAAATAACATTAACATTTTCCAAAAAAATAGTCAACTACGATGGCAACTAAAAAACATAATGAAGCCTACGAATGAAACAATTATTTAGGTTTATTCATAAATTTACAGATAAAAAAACATAATAATATCTCAGAAATGCACTAAGCTGTAAAAATAATGGCAGACTGATTTTTTTGTGCTTTTTCAGACCTCTTCTTCATCCGAATCTTGAATGTTCTCGTAGTGAAAAACTGATTTAATGTCATCGTGAGCATGTGAAACCTTTCCAGCAAACGGAATGTACCGAGTGAACTCAGAAGGAGCGTTTCTAGTAGCAAAAAATAGTAAATTAGCTCCTCGTGTTTGCAATGGAAACAAAATGCGAATATTACTTGTAGAGCTTAGGGTTGTGGAGCTTCTCAGCGAGATTCAACTGAGCCTCGGGAGCTAGTTAACTTGAGAAAAAAAAATGAGCAAAAATTGACTGAAGAATGTCTATCAAAAATGTGTATTTTACTCTGCTGGAATCTGCACAACTTAATATTGTGGAGATTTCAAGCTGATTCTTGATGGCGAAAGGGAATTCTTCTTCTCACTTGAAATCCCTGCGATTATTCCTGTGTTGCTCTTAGCACTTGCTGGTTGTGTCAGCACAGGGATAACTTCAGTGACTTTCAGGGATATTCTATTTTTCTTCGCTTTCTTCCTATTCATTTCGTCCATGAATTTGTTACGTGGGAGATCAGCCGCCCATTATTGATTTGCTAAGATCTATTCTTCAGTGAGGTCGTTGTTGTTGTTACTTTATCCTCCTAAAGCAACATTTTCAGCTATTTTGACTGATTTCTTATTAGCACCTGCTGCTGCTGATTGAGGTCTTTGATCTTCAGCTTATGTCGGCTATTATTACTATCCAGGGTCAGCAAATTAAGTGAAACTTTGATTATTTCTTGGAGCAGTATGCGCTTTAGTTCCTTCTTTAAGTTCCTTCAAAGAATTCTAGATTCTCTTGCGTCTATCCCATTTCAAAACAACAAAAATATGTCAAAAATTTATTCAAATTTTTCTATCATCCAAACTCTCTCTCTCTTTACTTTTCTTCTTCACTCTTCGCAGCATTTACAGGTGAGTTTTCATTCGAAGCAAACCTCAAACTATTGATCAAATCTGGCTTCTTGATAACCAAATTATCCCTCTTGTTTTTAGTCGCAGTCAAGGGAATTCTACCCTTCAGCTCTTCAACTTGATTCTAAATCCATTAAAAATACCAATTAAAACTCCAAATATTTCATTTATTAATATTCTTGACTTACTTAGCTTAATCTGAAATCTTCTTTGACATTTCTAGGTGGCTATGGTTCGGCTTCAGGCAATCTCTCCCCGAAATTCAAAGCATTATTGTATGACTAGATGAACTAAGGCTAATGTATGCCACGATGAGGATTCACATTATGGGAGAGTAAATATTATCCATAGATGCATCCACCGATGGCAGGATTTACATTTCCTCTTCCGTAATTCTCAAAAGCAGGTTTGCCAAAGTACGTCGTAAATGCTGAGTTAGGAAGCCATCTAGTAGTCTCTTCCATCTACCCGATACGCTCTTTTCGTCGAAGAATACGCTCTTACTGATAAGCAGGGTCAAGTTTGACTGCTTGAGGTTGATATTTGATCAGTTTTGATTTCACATTCTTGGTCTCGACGCCTTTGAATGACTTTATCTTCGCAACGCCTTTCTGGTATAGCTGCTTGGATTTGCTATTTTTCCCATTTTCTTTATTTCCATCCTCACTTCCATGATGATCTTCTTCATCCTCCTCAGTATCAGGATTAACAGGTACAACTTCTTCTTCCTCGTATAATTTATTTGGTTCAGTTGTGATTCTCTTCTTCTTCTGAGCTTATTCTAGCAGTGCTTAGGAAGAAGTCTATCTGCTAGCATGGTTGTGCTTAACAATATCAGCTAGCTCCCCAGCATTGTTTATGTTAACTCTACCGAATTCTCGTTAGTAACTTGATTTCACACCTCTAACTGACGATACATCATTAACTGTTGGATCCTAAGTTGTAGGTGGAATCGTTCCAGTAGCTGGACGGGCTTGTACTAAACTATGGTGTCCCTTCAGTTATCGGATAACTTCAGGCTCAACCTCTACAAAACAAACATATTGAGAAATCATCTTTAAACAATTGAAAACCAGCCTTAAAATATACTTTAAACGAATAAATACCTGGTATCAAAACGTGATTGATTTTGTCAGCATAGAACTATCTATAATTATCCCTTTGTTCAGTCTAAAACGGGTCAGCACTCTTGTTGATCAGTTGCTTGTATTGATCGATTTATGCATCAGGAAGATGATCAGATTTGAAATCATTTTTCTGCTGTAGAGGTGCTTCCCATTTGAGCATATCAAACATTGAAGGCTCATTTTTACGAGGAGGATTCTTTCTGCCAAAAACTTTCTTTTCCTCTGTAATCAAACAAAAAGTGCTATTTCGTAAATCAGAATACACTTATTCCCTCTTTTTTAAACCATACCTTCAACGATTTCTTGATAGAGCTGCATGTTGCGAGCTTCTTATTCAACATCTCTAGTTGGCTATTGCTGCTACGATTACTATTGATTCGCTTAAGATGATGGGACAGCTTATTGCTTAGATGCATTTTGCTTTGTGACTTGTTTCGATGGATTATTTTGCTGTTAAGCTTTGGTGGTACTCATATTTTGTAAAGTGAAGTAAAGATCAAGTGTCCTTATTATTTATTAAGTTGTTTGTTTATTTTATTGTTGTAAAGCGACAAAGGGGGGGAGGTGATAAGGTGGATCTAATTTCAAAATCAACTGGAGTTTCTAAAACAGATCCAAATTGACAGTCAAGAAATAAAGTTTTATTTCAAAAAATTCAATTTCAGTTATCTATTTTTTTGGTCTGCTGGACAAAACATCCATACATTTTTAGGCTGGTATTTTCATCCAACACCCCTTAAATGTAATGATTTTCAAGAAATGAACTTTGTTTATTAATTTCTTTCATTTTCCAAATATGTATTGGATAATTCACTCATGATTTCCATTTCTTCCCATTATTATTGAGGCTATTTAGCTTCTTCACATCAACAATAACTTTTCTAAATTCCTTTTTTCCGTTGACAACATTGCTTTAATAGTATGCAAAGATGCTATCCTCTTTTCTCTTTATTGATATGTTAGAGATTAAAATCGTTAGTTTTCCTTCTACAGGATAAGCTTCGTATGCAGCAATCAAATTAGTTTTTTCTTGTTGCTTTTTTGATCAAGCAAAATTGAATCACTTAAACTGAAAGATTCTACAAACAAAAATCCAAAAAATTTTTGCTCACATGAATGAAAGAATTTAACTACCAGTGATTTATTATTATCAATAGACACTCAAATATCAATATCAGAGTGGATCATTGGACATTGGACAATCTGAATTGCATTTTTGAGTCTGTTTTTGTTATCTGTTTTTTTAGCTCTTACTACTACTGCTGCTGTAGGTCTCCTTGTTACATTCAATCCTCCTTCGCTACCTGTGAATCTTCAGCTTCTACAAGTAAGCCTCTTGAATCTCATAGACTCTCATCAACACAAACGACTACGAGTGTTAACTAACCTGAATAGAAATCTATTTGATTTCAACAGGAATCACACAATTATCTGAAGTGTGAATCTGAATATGATGAGTACTCATGATCTCCTGCTAAAAGGGTATTGACATACCTAAGAAACTTAACGTATCTCCTTGAATCTAATCGATTTAGTTCCCGAGTAAACAGTGAACTAATTCATCGTGGTCTTCACTTATCACTCGTAACAGCGCATCACTGCATGACATAGCAAATCGATTTAAACGACGATTATCTGGATCGCTCCTGTAGACACTATATGAATAGTATTGCTTGGTTTCTGGGAGAGTTCTAAGGTAGTTGCTGCTCAGGGCAATCGCTTTGTCAAGAAGAATCACTGGATCTTCTTAAGCACGAATGTAATTAGTGTTGATTTCTGCTGAAGAGAATCTGGCTAGTAGCTCATTCGTGATGGCTTGAAAGTACCTAAATTTCTAAGCTAGTAACGCAGCTTGCTGGGATTGATAACTGAGTGACAAAAGCAATTTGATAATGAAGGAATAATCAGTGATTTAAGGAAAACAAGAGTCAATGTAGAAGAATGTCTCATGAAGACGGAATCTTCGTTCGACTCGTCTACAAGCTAAGGCACCATACTGCAAATCAGAGCAATATTGGTTGTTGTTTTTGATTGCAGTTAAATCAACCACAGCATCACCGTATAAGAGAACTTTCTACTCAATCTAAAGACAGTTTTCCTTGAGAAACTAAACTGAAATCTGTGAATTGGTTGGGTTTTTATTGTCTGTTTTCTTGGGTGACAAGAGATGGGAATTGTTTGATTCGCTTTTACAGAGACTGTTGTTGTTAATGCAATGGCCTATTTAATAGATATCCTTATGGCTATCCTCAACAGAGGGAAGATGTTAGTTTTATGCTGATCCGAGTTGGTTTAATAACATAATTCAACAACAAAACAAGAAGAATTTAATGAAGAAAAGAAATAAAAGAAATAATTTCCGAAGGCAAATCCTTAGGAAAATATCTTACAAAGACAGAAGAACCATTTATCATATTTCATCTTAAGGAAATAACAATTTATGAGGTGTTTCTGGATAATTAATAGTACAGTTAGTCAGAGACTTGCTATTCTTCGATTGCCATAAAAATCAATATCTTCTACCCTTTGAGCTACAACAGAATAGGTGTTAATTTATCTCTGATAGAGCAATCCGACTAGTGACAGAATCAAACGCTGCTTGGATTCGTACTATTACAAATTTATATTATTCCCCAACAATGAAATATGTTATCTATGAGAAAATGAGAGAAAGAGATCACTAATGCGATCACATTTCAGATATTTACTATTACACACACAATCCATTTTAAAAGGAAAACTAAAAGAAGAGAGAAGGATTAAAAAACAACAACAAAAAATGATTAATAACTACGGTCTAAGACACTTTTGGATTAGTATTTGAATATTTATTATTTTAATGATAATAATAGTTGTGTTTATTAATTTTATTACAATATATCTTTTCCCCTTTTCACATATCTCGTTTGTTTATGCACGTTGTTCGAGCCAGTTTGAATCTTTAATCCTTAAGTTCTAAATAATAATTCTAGCTTGTTTCATGATCAAAACATCCTTGTAATTCGTGGTTTCTTCATTTTTTGATAAAATATTTGTTTAATTTGTTAAATCATTGCTTCAGCATCTCTTCAGTTGCTTTATTCTAATATTTCGCTATCATATCCGGCTCCTTTCCTCACATCATAGAGCTTTATTAATATCTGCAGCTCTTTAGTTGGAAGGATAGAATTTAGAAATGAATATTTTATTATTTGATACAGCCATATTTTCTTCTGACTGCCTCACTGCTGGCTTAACCAAAGGCACAGCATCGTAATAGTTACTCGAATTTGGATGGCTATCACCTTGTTCTCCTTCTGCTGAAACATCTCCAACTTTCGATTTCATCACTTCTACCTTAAATGCATTCTATGTATCCTTTTAGCTATTTTCATTCTTAGGCAGCAGCACTCCTTAATGTTCTAAAACATGTTCAATCTTCTACCCCAGTGACGATCCCAACTCATTCTAGAAGTTACTTGCAAGAAGACATTTATTTGTGATGCACATATATGAATTCAAACTGTTTGAAATAGGAATCGCTGTGGATGCAAGAAAATTCAAGAAAACATTATTCTTATCAGTAGTATTCAAGAGGGTGTTAGTATTTAAGATATTTTTATTGCTTTGTTCTTCCTCCATGATATCACTTGAGCTAAATGTTAAATTGGATTGCGTTGTTGTAGTAGAGCTGCTTGATTAACCAGGAAGAATACCATAAGCATCCAGAGAAGAAATCTAACTAGAGATGATGGAGAACATATTTTAAGTATCATAATTCGGTGAATAATCTATAAATTTATCTGGGCCATTCAATAAATACGTATCCTCACTATCAGTGTCATCTAACACCGGAGTTAAATCAGGATTCAAGGCAGCCTGCAATGGGTACATCAAGCTCCCACCTTATCTAAAAAGTGCAAGCTTCTCGAGATCGCTCTTGTCGAAGAACATAAATCTCACTTTTAATGTGTAAAAATAATTCGGAAGAAGGGGATGGGTCTTTTGCAGACACAAGCTCTTTAAGATGATTCCTTCATAAGTAGATACAACTACTTCCCTGGCTTCATCATGGACATTGAAGGGATCAACTAAGAACCCAAGATCTACTAAAGAAGTAAAGAATTAAGTTGTCCGCTGGCGGATGATGTTCGGATTATTGGTTTTACTATTGTTAGATTTAGGCATGTAAATGTTGTACAAAGAAAAATTAACACCATTGTGAGTTTTCTCTAGCTGTCCGAATTGAAAA
>Ga0302271_10005163_pt1 | contig 10054 bp, 10 predicted proteins | sample III_Bog_N1_1_FD_198767 | JGI IMG/M metagenome (GOLD analysis project Ga0302271, IMG submission 198767) | Peat permafrost microbial communities from Stordalen Mire near Abisko, Sweden - III_Bog_N1_1 | ecosystem: Environmental > Terrestrial > Soil > Wetlands > Peat | place: Sweden: Abisko... | reverse complement strand
GAATTTTAGCTAGCTAGGATATGGATTTTGGATTGCTATTGGATGCATCGGTAGCTTCTTGCTAATATCGCTTTATTTCAATATTCTGAAAAGAAAAATAAGAAAGAATGATTTAGTCAGCAACTTGATTAATGCTAATCATTATCTTAGAATGGATGGTAAGAATACGGCTTACAATTGAATCTTTTTAGAATATCCAAATGAACAACAAATAATTCCATTCTAAAACTAAAAGATAAAAACTTAACTACTTTGAAAAATCAATAGGATTTCCTTACTCTCAAAACGAAATGATAATAGAAAGTCATACTTTTCTTTAAGTAAGCAAATATCTTGCCTATCACACAGCCATCCTTAGAAACTGTGAAAACAAAAATTCTGATGAAAAACTAAGAGATAAAGAACCAATAAATTACCTATTCTGCTAAAGAAACTTAGAGATAAACTGTAACATCAACAAGAGTAAACAAAAAATGTAATCTAAATCCAAATAACCAAGAAGACTTATGGCTATTTTCAGGATCATCATTATCAAACATAATTTTCTTCATCTTTTTAACATTTGACTGATGATCATTTTCAATTAATAGTGTATTTTTATATTAAATTTCTAAATGTTTTAAAAATTTATTATTATTATTATTAACTCGAAATAATCGACAGAAAAAAATCATTTCAAAACTGATTACTCGTCTGCATTACAAAAATATAAAAAGATATTATCCTAAATGGGAGAACAATATTCATGGTTTTACATGACTCATTCATCCATTTCTTCTTCGATTTGATTCTAACTTGATTTTTGAGATTTACTATTTGTCTTGTGTCGTATCGATGACAGCATGGGATCTTCTAAACCACTCTTCGAACGCATCGAACCCTAACTGTTCTTCATCATTTAGCTGTTGTCACTTTCTCCTTCCGGTGAGAGACTGCTTTCTTTTTTATGAGAGCTGCTGTTTTTCGACATTTACGGCATACTTAATTCTTCTTGCATTCTAGAGGCATCGTCATTGTCAGGATCAATCTCAAGGGCAGCCTACAAATAAGAAAATCATATAAATTACAGTTAAAAATGCATGAAACACTTTAAATAATGTTAGTTCAATATACCCTGATGTACGGGTATGCCTCAGTTTGTCTTTGAAGAGACACTAGAATCTACGCAATCTTAACGCAGAGATCAGCATTTTTCTAAGAAATTTCATACGACGCTTCGAAATGCTCAAGTGCTTTTTCTTAGTTCCCAGCATCAAGATACGTCTAGCCAATATAATTTCTCCAATCAACGTTTTATGGTTCTTTTTCTGCCGCTATTTCAAAGTTCTTCCATGCATTATCCTGATCACTCATGAGATAATACACATTAGCTAAATTATAGAACGAAGAAGCATTTGAAGGATCGATTTCGGAGCAATGCTTGAATGATGCTAGTGCTTCAGGATAATTCCCTTTGAGGCAATACGCATTTCCGAGATTATACAGACAATCTGATTTTTCACTATTGATTTCTAGCGCTTTGAGATAATATTCTATGGCTGTATCAAGATCTTCTTTCATCTAATAGCAATCTCCTAGATTATAGTAGACTTCATCATCTTGCTGTTTGCCTAAAACAAGCTCAAAACGTTCGATTGCTTGATCGTAATTCTCTAGAAGATAATGGCAATTTGCTAAACCCATTTCGGCTTCAGTGTCATTGGGATTCAAAGCAATTCCTTTAGAATAATATTTTAGGGCTTTATTGGGATTTCCTGCTTCTTAGAAAACACGGCCTAACAGAAATAAAACCAAAAAATAGTTATATTAGGCAATTAAATGGTGAGTGTCTGTGTGGATGTCTAAATAACTTCAAACAAATAAAAATACCAATCTCTCTCCAAGCTGATGACATCTTTGGGTTGATTGTGAGACATTGCTTGAATGATTCTACTGCTTTTTTGAACTCCTTCCTTTGTTGATATGCTGTTCCGAGCTGATAATGAGCTTTACTGTATTATGGTTCAATTGAGATGATTTTTTTGTAGCAATCAATAGCTTAGTCTATTTAATTCAGTTTTGTCTAATAGATTTTTCCAAGACGTAAGTTACAGATCAAGTTATTCGGATTCTATTTCAATGCAAGCCTATTTCATTCAAGCAACAGCACACACACGGTTATAATCTTAAAACTCCTCTAAATGATTCTAAAAATCAATAATTTACTTAAAGTATTTTTTGGCTTTTTCGAAGTCACCTTTTAGACTCAGAATCGTTCCATATTCGATGAGACTTGGGACATGCTCTTGATCTTCCTCTGTCGAAAACAATTAATTCAAAAATTATTTTAAATCTTTTTAGAAAACATACCTAGAACTTTTCTGAAGCATTCTTGTGATTGAGGGATATCTTAGTTTTTGAGGTAGAGCGTGCCTAAATAATAAATCGAATTTAAATTATGATCAGGATGCTTAACTGCTAATTATGCAAAATTAATTGCACTCGCTGTATCTGCTCGCTTATCTTATAATTTAGCCAACGATATCAAGCAATCGTAGTTGTTTTCATCTATTTAAATGGCTTAAGATAAATAATATAAACTTTCTTATAGCGCATTCTCCCCTTCTTTATCTTATTCCAAGTAGATTTATCCCAACCTGAGAAGTATTTTAAACGAAGTTGTGTTCAACGAGAGTGCTTTAACAAAATTATCTATCGCTTCTTTCGTTTTGTTTTGCTTCATCATAAGTTATCCAAGTTTGTAGAAGCACAGATAATCTTTATCAGGATTGTTAGCAATAGCATTCTCATAGCTCTTCACAGCAGATTCTTCATCTCCAAGTTTCTTAAAGCATTTACCAATCCCCATGCGGGTCGCATATTTGTCACTAGAGAACTTATACTGCGCTTTAAAATGTTGCATGGCTTCTTTCCATTGTTTTTGTTTACAGAAAATTTCCGCCAATGCTAAGTGGATTCTTTCAGGGATAAAATCAGGTTATTTTTCAGAAACACTTAAAAACCTAATTTTTGCTTCTTCAACTTCATTAGCAAGTAATGCTTCCACACCTAATTTGTATTCAGCAAAATATGCTTTTTCATCTCCATTTGCTATCATCTCAAGACATTTTGCTCGATCCCAACTTTCGAAATCACCTGGGAGAATTTCTTACAACTTCTTGCCTCTTCTGCGGAGACTTGTTCGCATTGATTTTCTCATTCTACTATCACTCATAATCGACCCTTTCACTGACTCTACTTCAGTCCTTAAATTCTAGGAATTACGATTATCGCCATCTTCCAACCCTTCATCTTTCAGTAATCTATTCGCAATATCTTTAGAAATAGCTTGGTTTTTTAATTAATCTTCATCATGAGCGTTATTATTATCTAGTGGCTGTGCTTATTAGTCTTCAGGTTGAGCATCAGCAGGAGAAGGACCAGCAAGTTAAGAAACCATTTCATTTTCTTCTTCAACAGTCGGCTGCCTTTCCCTTTCACTTTAATCTTGCTCTTTTTGAATATCTTCAGCACTCCCTTCCACTTTATCCTTTTCACCTTCAACAACTGGAGCACCTTCAACTTCTTAGGCAACTTAATTCTAATCATTGTTTTGATTATTTTCTTAAATTTCCTCTTTTGGTTCTGCGTTTTCTTTAGCTTCATTATTCAAATTTTCTTCAACTTTAGTTTCCTCTGGAGCACTACCTTCTGCTTTCTTTTCAGCATTGTCATCTCCATCCTTCTTGTCACTTGGATCCTCAACTTCTTTCTCTTCTTTCTAGCCAGTTTCTTCTTTTTCTTCTTATTCTCCAGCTTTCTCCTTATCTTCACCTTCTTAATTTTATTCTAACTTTTTCTCATCCTAAACTTCTTCCTCATTCTTAAGTTCGTTATTATCCCCTTCTTGCTATCCATTAGCTTCAATCTACTACCCTTCTTATTCAATTTGTGGATTTGCTTCTTCTTAGTCTTTTTGCTTCTCTTCATCTTACTTTTCATTTATATTATCTTCATTTTCTTCTTGTTATCCATCTTCTCCTTCATTATCTCCAACATTCTCTGCATTTTGGACATCTTTGTTCTCTTTCTCTTCTTCATTCTAAATCTTTTCGCCTTCTTATGAATTCTTATCATCCTCTTAATCTTTTTTAATTTCTTAACTTTCTTGATTTTCTTATTTCTGTTTTTCTACATTTGAAGCATCCCCCTCCTCATTTTTCTCCTGAGAATCTCCTTATTTAGAATCACTTTCGAGTTTCTACTCTGATTTATCCTCATTATTCTACTGATTTTGATTCTCATCCTCTTCCTTTTTATCATCACTGTCTTATTATTCTTCCACCTTCTCTTTTCCTTCATTATTGCCATCAGAATCTTTATTTTCTTCTTCTTCTTCTTTTTCTATTTTTTTCTCAACATTATTTTCACTAAGATCTTCCTACTTTCCATTTGGTTCTTCTCCTTTGATATCTTCACCATCTATCTTCTCACTATTTCTTTTATCTTCCTATTCATTTTCATTCTCTCCTTCTCCTTCCTTTTCCTGATCTTAATTTTCTTATCCTTATTCATTCTGATTTTCCTTCACTTCTGCCACATCGTTCTTCTCATCAGATTTATGATCATTCTCTTCTCCTTCCTTCTCTAATTCTTCTTTTTTAACTCCACTTACATTTTGTTTCTCCTCTTTTTCCTCTTCTTATTCTCCCTTTTCTTCCTGCTTTTATTCTTATTCACCAACTTGTTGAGCACTTTTATCATCTTAATTTTATTTTTCTCCATCAATTTGATCTTTCTTTTCTTCGTTTGTTTAGTTTTCCTTAAGCTAATTCTCAGATTCATTCTTTGATATTTCTTGTATTGCTTTGTTTTCACTATCCTCTTTCTATTCATTTTCCTATTCTTGAGCCTCCTTATGATCACTTTCTTCTTTTTAATTTTCTTACAATTGAGTATTTCCTTCAGAATTCTCTGATTTTTACTCTTATTCTAAAACAGTTTAACTTTCCCTGTTTTTATCACCTTCCTATTTATCTTTATCTCCTTGGATTATTATAGATGAATCACTTTTTTCTTCTTCATTATCACTTTTTTCTTCTTATTTTTATTCTAATTTCTTTTTATCATTATTTTTTCTTAGGTCATCCTCAAATGAATTTTCATTTTCCTTGACTTCCTCATCATCACCTTCATCTTGATGATTTTCCTATCCTTTTTACCCCTCTTCTTCTTTACCATCCGCTGCTGCTAACTCCTTCACATCATTTTATTAAATCTCTTGTTTATCATCTTTTTGTTCCTGATTTTCATCATTTTTTTCTTCCTTATTAATAATGGACTATTATTATTAATTTCTAGCAATATCCTTTTTATCTTCTGCTTTTCCTTCACTTGAATCTTTCTCTAACCCTTGAGACAATTACTTTTTCTCATTAGTGTCATTTTATTCCTAGACAATTTTGTTCTCACCATCTTCGGGAGAATAATGAGTGACAGTAATCATGTATTATTATTTTTATTTCTATTCAGGTTGCTTCTTATCATTTTCCTTTAATTCTTCTTCTTTTTATTCCTTCCCCTCATTAGTTATCTTTTATTTCTCTAAAATATCTTCTTTTGGCTTAAGGATTTTCTCTCCCTCTTCATTTACATCAGATTCAATATTCTTAAGAGAAGTTGGCACATCATTTTGTTTTTTCTCATCTTGATTATCAGCATCATCCTCTCCTTGTTTCTGCTCATCTTCAGCCCTCAAAGCGAACAGACTCTTTCTTCTTACTTATCCTTGGTTAGCTTGTCTCATTTCAACTGATAAGTTCAATGATTTCGACCTTGATTCTTTTTCTCGGATTTATTCTTCTTCATTACTTTCATCATTTTCATCTTCCTCGTCATCAGATAAACTGGTTTTTCTTTTGATTTTCTTTTGTTCTTCTTTCACTGCTCCTGTTTGATCTTAGTTTTCGATAATTTCATTTTCGTTTTTCTTTTGAGCATCCGAATCTGTTTAGCTGTCATTTTCTTCTTCTTCTTTTTCTTCTTCCTCCTCCTTTTATTCTTCCTTAACTAATGTTTCTTTATTTGTTTCCGCTTTCAAAGCTTCCTTACCAACAATCTATTTTTCAACTTCCAAACTTGCACCATTTTCTTAATGTTTTGAATTAAGCTAATCTTTTTCCTTTCCTTTTTCAAGATCACTCTCATTTTTGCTTGTTTTAGAAATATCTTTCTACTCAACCTTATCACCTAGCTATTCTTTGGTTAGAACCTTTTCCTCACTGTGTTTGATATCTTTTGAATCTTCAGAAGAATTATTTTTCTTTTACTCATTGTTTCCCACAATTTTTTCACTTACATTCTTCTTTTTATCACCATCTCCTGCATCACTTGGATTAACAATAATCTTATCATTTTTATTCTCCTTTTGAATATTTTACCCCTCAATATTTTTTCCTTCTTCAAGCTTCTTAGTAGTATTGTCATTTTACTCATCTTTTTTTACAACAATATTGGTTTATTAGCTTTATTTATCATTTAGATTATCCTATATATCTTTTTTCTGATTTAGATTCTCCTCTTCAGGCTTATGAATTACTTCCATTTTTTTAGTGTTTTGATCATTTTGATTAAGATCCTGAGCTTTCTTATCTTCAACTTCTTTATTCTTAACTTCACTCTTTTTTGCATTAGTTTCTTCCAGCAGCTGTTAGTTCTTTTTCGAATCATCCTTCTACTCCACTTATTATTTATTCTAATTTACTTTATCTTCTCCAGCATGAACATCTTATCCCTTTTCTTTGGAAACAACCGTTTGAACTTGCTCTTTATTTTTTAATGAATCATCCTTTGCAATATTTTTACCACTTTCCTAACTTTTAGGTTCTTCTTTAACTTCATTCTTCTCACTCTGTTTAATATTATCTCCTTATTTTTTCTAATCTTATTAATCATTTTTTTCAGTAGTATTGATAACTTTTTATTCTTTTTTATCCTCATTAATCTTACTAACTTCTACTTTTTAGTTCTCTTCCTTATGATCCTTTTAAGGAACTCCTACAATACTACTTTCCTTATCCTTAGTATTTTTCTATTCTTAACTAGCATTTACTTTATTTTATCCTTAATCTTTCATCCCCCCTTCAGATTTCTCAACTACCTTATTCTCTTGCTCAGCTAAAACCACAATAACATTGGGATTATCTTTCTTGTTTGATTTTGCTATCTCAGTTTCAACTTTTTTCTCTTATTTTGGCAATGAACTTTCAATGTTTTTCTCCGAATTCGAAGAGAATACTTCAATCGGAACAGTTTCATCACTCTTAAGAAGATTAATTTTAGGTGGAGATTTATTATTTTTTTATCTTCTTGAACTTTCCTACGATTTAAGATTTTCTGCTAACTCTCCGGCATTTTTCTCTTCTTTATCTTTTTATTTGGGTGATTCTAATAATTTCAAAGCTTAACGATCAAGCAATTTTGCTTCTTCATCATCTTATTGCGGGGCATTCAAATGGAATGCTTCATCAGATTTTTAGTTTTCCTTTAAACTCAACACTTTATCTGCTTTTAATGAGGAACTAACAGAAGAGTCTAATTTACTATGAGACTCATGATCCTTATTATTTCCATCTTTTTTATTTTCTACTCCACCAAGTTCTTTCTCTGTTTTTCCTTAGTTTAAGCTATGAGACTAGTTTTCTTTATGAGGATCATTGTTTTGATTTGTTAAATCCTTCTTGTTTTACTCATTACTCTTCTGATCTACATTTTATTGTTGCTGATTCTTATCATTCCCAGTTTTCTTCAAATCAATTTAGTTTCCCCCGTGTATTTCTATTTTTTAAGATTATTAAGGAGCCTTATCAGCTGAAAGAGTATTCTTACCGCTATCAATAACCTTCTCATTGACTTTTTCATTTGGGATTGCTAGAATAACAGGCTTTTCTTAATCTTATTTCAATTTAATTGTTTAAGCAGCTTCTTAGATTATTCCATGTGAACTTTAATCTTCATTTTTGTTTTCCTAAGCATTTTATGAAATACCTTGATTCGCTACATTTATTTCAGATTTCTCAACTTACTGTTAATTACCTTTTATTTGTTAATCTGCTTACTTTAAAGTAGTAGTATCTGAAACAACAACTTAAGAAGAATGAGGCTAGACTTATTATTTTGTATTCAAGTTATTTTTATTCTCCTTTGAATCCAACGGTTTCTCGATCTTATTAGAAGCTATGGCTGGCTCTTTCTTGTGTTCAAAGTTATTATTCAAATTATCCAAAGCCAAGGAAGGTATTTTTGGTTTGTCTCCTTTTTCATGTTGTGCTTATTAATTCTTTGGTGAACCAAATTCAACAGCTTTAGTTAGTTTATTAGAAGGAGTATCATTCGTTCCCTTTCTCTCAAGAGGAACTAGGGTATTTCTTGGCTTGGTATCTGATGGAAGAGAGGAGCCATCTTCTTTCTTTGACACTAAAGGCTATTATTTTGATTGATCTTTGTCTTTGTTTTGTAGGGTTTCATTTTTTTAACTGTGAATTTATACAGGCTCAAGTTTTTCCTTTTTTGGTAAGCTTTTATTGTCAATTTGAGCAGCAGGAGCAGTTTATTTTATATCTTCTTTTTTCCCTTTTGCAACAACCGCTGGAATTTCTTTTTTCTCTTAAAAAAGAGCTTTATTTGAAGGTTTTTAAGTAGAATTCGATTATTTCTGGTCTGCTAGAGATTTATTATCAGTGCCAATGTTGCTACTAAGTTTCAAGGGTGTTTTAGTGGAATTACTGTTATTTATTGTGCTATTTCCTGTGCCTGGATCGAGAGATTATTTGGGCGGCTTATTCAATCGATTAAAGACACTGTCAATCGAACTTCCATTAACTTACTAAAATGTCTATGGTCCAGCTGTTCGATTATTTTGAGGTCGGCTTTACCCTATTTCTTGATGTTCTTTGACATTTGGATCTTCCTTAGGTTGTTTTCGAGGCTGAGATAATCTACTTAAATGCTAAAGATTTACTGCTTTCACGACTGTTACAGGAGGGGGCTGTGATGATTAGTCATCATTTGTATTAGAAGTGCCATTTGGCTTATCGTTAGCTCCTCTCGAAAGGGATTTACTATCTTAGGATCCTTTTTTCTTGAAAACAATTTATTTGGGTTGTCTATCATTAGAGGGTTTTTAAGCAAAATTACTATTTGTTGCAAAGAAGTTGTCAATTTTAACTTCACCAGATTATGAATTGTTGTCCTTATTAGAAGCTGAAGCTTGGGTATTACCAAGGTTACTGTTGTAGCTAGGTAATTTCTTGAAGGAATTGTTATAATTATTGGTATTTTAGGAGTTCTGATTATTTTTTTGAAAGAATCCTCTTAACCCATCAGTTTTGGACATTTCGGAGTTTTTATTTTAAGTTGGCTGCTAAAACAATGCATTCTGATTTTGATTTGGTGTTTGTATGACTCTAAAACCTGATGCGGTAGTTGCTAATTGACTCTGATTCAATGCTTTTGGTTTCTTTTAGAAAGTTTAGAAAAACGGATTATTTGTTCTGGTATTTGGACGAACTTAAGTGAGAGGTGGCATATATAAATCATTGTTTGCCTAATTGTTTTAGCCATTGCTAGCGTGATAAGGATTTTTTGTTGATATTCTTCTTAGAATCTTCTCTTTCATATCGAAAATCTTCTACTCAAACTCTGCCCCACTGACAATATCATGAAAGTTCTGCAAAATCTGAGTCACAAAATAAAAAACAAAATGAATAAACTTGTGAAAAAGACCCTAAAATAAAATGATTACTGTCTCATAGACTGTCAAGGCATTTTCATATTATCCAAGACGCTCAAATATCAACCCTTAATTAACATACGAAAGTAAGTTCAAAGGATCACGCTCATCCACCTCTGGGATTTATGTAAACCTCTGAAAGGCTTCCAAAGCTGCAACAAGTCGATTCTACTTGAATAGAAGCACTCCATGGTTATACAAAAGTGAAGGAGCAAAGTCATCCGCTCGACTACGAAGAACCTTACGAAAGAGAATTTCTGCTTTTTTATCTTGCCATTTTTCAGC
>Ga0302271_10005162_pt1 | contig 10055 bp, 8 predicted proteins | sample III_Bog_N1_1_FD_198767 | JGI IMG/M metagenome (GOLD analysis project Ga0302271, IMG submission 198767) | Peat permafrost microbial communities from Stordalen Mire near Abisko, Sweden - III_Bog_N1_1 | ecosystem: Environmental > Terrestrial > Soil > Wetlands > Peat | place: Sweden: Abisko... | reverse complement strand
CCCCCCCCACAGGATAACAAAAAAGCATCACAGATCAGAAAATTACCTCGATTTATATGTAAATCATCAAAATTCAATGATTAACTCAATAATCTCATTATTTCAGGGGGAAATGCAGAAAGTAACATAGAATCGCAATGAAAATAACTCATACTTAAAGAAAGCAAGTCTAATGATGTCTATAATTCTGTTATAATCGCTCTTAGTGGAAATAATGCTATCGAATTATTAGTTTTCATTAGAAAAACAGTAGTTACAGAAGAAAAGATTAGAGAGGGAACAAAAAAAAACAAAAAAGGAAAATAAGGAAACAGATCGAGAAAGAGAGTGAATATCCACAGATTAATTACAAGAATTTTACTTCGCGAAAGACAATCAGTTTGGTTAGTCTCTTTTGTTAGACCAAAATATGAGTGACTATTAGACAATTAGATTATTGTAAACTTGGAGACAACGTTGTGGAGATGATAAAGAAGGCACAACAGAAGGAGGAGCAGGAGGAGTAATGGTATCTCATAGCACATCTGAGAGATCGAAAGAGAAGAGTTAAAAGTATAATACTATTATGAGAGATATAAAGTCTTCAGGGAAGATTTCAAACAATTAAAAAGATAAGAGTCATGTGGTAAGAGATACAACTACAACTACTGTAACTACTGCAGCAACTACGCCAAGTGATAGACTATTAAGCTTAAAGAAGTAAGAAATCAGTAGAATCGCAGGGATAGCGATTAATAGAAAATCTAGTCTAGAGCCTATTCTATCGACATCAAGTAGCATCGCTACTCCAGTAGTTAAGACTCATAGCAAAACGAGTGCTTCTTGGTTTAATCCGTATCACAGTTCAGCGGAGGATCTAGCAGGCGTGTAGGTTAAGAAGGATACGAGCAAGAAAAAGCAAGAAACCTAAGAAAATAAATAGAATTTTATTGCCAGAAACAAATCTGCTGCTGCAGTGTTCAGTAAAGCAAGAAGGGAATCATAGAAATCATAAGTGAATGCATCAAGTGGTTACTCGTAAGCGAGTGCTAGACGGAGGTAGAATGTGCATTCAGCGGAGATAGCGTAGAAGAGAAGATTATAAGGGATGGAGGAGGAGTAGGAGAGATTGCAGAAGATGGATTAGGTTGAGAGGGAGATCGAAGAGAGGAGGAATGAGGATGGATATGATGGATGGTTGGAAGGAGAAGAGGAAATATATGGAAGAGAATAGTTGTAAGTTGTTAGTGGAGAAAGAGTAGGAAGAGGATAATTAGTTGATGGTGGTGGAGTTGGTAGTTGGAGGAGAGAGAAACGAGGAGAAGATATTGAAGAAAATAGTGTAGAAAGTGATGGAGATAAATAAGATGATGCTGATTAAGAGGAGTAGTAAGGTTCAAAGAAGGTTGGTGGATTAGAAGATTATAAGGATAATGGAAAGAATACAAAAACGAATGAGAATATTAATAAAATCGCAGGAGTTTCATCAGTTCCTGGTCCTTTAGACCCCTAGAAGATCGTTTCGATTCAAGAGAAAATCAAGGAAACTCAGTTACTTATTTCTCATCTTAAACTTAACACTAACAGTAGCATTCTCCCCAAGCAGCAACATCAAGATCAGCAGTGTATCGATGAACTCAACTTGGATGACAGTGATATTGCATACAAAGAAATGAGCAAATAAATGACTATTTCCCTGGAGAACTCTAAACCAAAACTGGACATAGCAGCGTAGCTAGCAGATATCTCTTAGATGAAAGTTGTCGCCGAAGAAGATGAATCGCAAGGGTATGCTGATGCGCATGATGATACTCTTTTAGATTTCGTTGCACATTTCAATGGCTTACATTAATCCAGTTAAAAGAAATAGCTGTAGTAGTAATTGTAGTAATAATAATAGTAGTAGTATTCATAGTAATCTATGGTCAAATTACCTTAGAATAATTCATCGTATGCTAATATTCATGGGAAGAATAATAGTAATAATAATAGTTATTAGCCAAGTAGTAGCAGTGCATAAGCTAGTAGTGCTCATAATCATAATAAGAATAGTGTAATTATGCCAAAAAGAGTGATAACTACAAACAGTAATAGCATTAGCAATTTTAATCATAATAATAAGAATTATAATTCGAAGAATAATAATCCAAATAACAAGAAGGATTTAAATTAAGTTTAAGTGAAATAGCAACAACAATAACAGCAGCCTCATCATCATGATCATAATCACTAGCAACAGTAGATACCACCTCCTCCTAACAAAAGTAATTTATCTAAACCTACATCTACATCAGTCTAATAGCGATAACGAATGCTTCGACATCGTTTATCTGAATTAGCTGTGACTCTTCGTTCTGGATCGATCACGATGGAAGATATGAGAGAAATCAGCTGGATAGTCGATATGTCAGCTTCATTCGAAGGAACACTCACACCAAGATAACTCATCGCATTCTAACGAATCACTGAGATGGTACCAACAACTACAACAAAGAATAAATAAATCTAAAGTAGACTCTCAGCACCTATTACTGTAGCTGGAAGATACGGAGAAGGTTAGATGACAGAGACTAATCAAAAGATAGATAAGCTCAATAGGGATAATGAGCTGAAATAAGGAAAAGATAGAAAAGCATAGACATCGTATGATTCAGTGAAATGGGTGTAGATAAATAAGAAGAATAATAGTAAGAGTATTAATAGTTGTAGTAGTAGTGTGCAGTAACAACAGTAATAGACATAGACATCGCAGTTGACGAGAAGATTGAGGAGTACTAAAAGTGCTGCAGAGGATGAAGCGAATAATACTAATCATAATGGTTTGAAAAGTATCTCTTAGTATCCACTAAAAGGCAATAATGCTTTAGAAGGAATAGTTAAGAATACATCGATAAGGAATACTGCTACAACTTCTGGTAGTTCCTAAGCAAGAATTCGATAATCTCACCAAGAGAATAATGATTATGCTGCCACTCAACCATCATTATTAGCAACGACAACAAATGGTTTGATTAAATCATCTGAATCCCATTAAGCTATTAAGCAAGACAATCAAACAACTAAGTAATATCTCGTTCCTAAGACGAATAATAATCAGCAGGAGTAACAGCGCTAATAGCATTACTAATAGCCCTAACGAAAAAGAGAATTACACAAGATAAGCAAGCAAGAATCAGAATAAACAAATAATATTTCATACAAGAAAGATTCAATGCATCTTCAACAGCAGCAGTAGCTCAAATAGCACTAACCGTCTACTCATGAAATACTCCCTGCTAAGTAAAATATCACCTCTCCAGTGGCTACTTCTGCGCTAGCACGTGTAGCTGATATCATTCATGCTTAAGTCAATCAGAAACAATAATCATAACAGCACACAGGATTGTAGAATTAGGGTAGTAAATTGAAATAAAAAGTAAGCTATGCTGATTTGCATGTGCTTAAGCAAAAGAGTATCAAAGATGAATATGAAAGCTCCAAGCAACCAGTCATGCAATTATTCCTATCTGATCCACCAGCACTTCAAATCACGCCAGTGCATTCGCTAAGGAAAAGATGAAGGCAAGTCTCACAAGCAAGAACAAACAGACAGAGAAGAAGAAGAAGAACATAACGAAATATCATATTTACATTAAATAATTTTACAGTATAAATAAAAAGATAAATACATTTTTTGTATTTTTATTATTTTCTATTAACATTGATTTCTTGTTTATTTTGATTTGTGGCAGCAACGCATTATCTTAATACCTTCTTATATTACTCTTGCTCATAATAGCAACTAATCTGTGATAATATCAATATTTGAATGATATAACTATTACTACTACTATGTTTCATACGATCTTTCACCTTCTCGCAATCGATCTACTATGCAACTCGGATAAATTGACTTCTCCGAGAACAACACACTATTACTATTATTATCAAACTATAGCCTGTTCTTCGATGAGTTACTCAAATTGCTAGTGCTTGTATATTAAAACCAGCTGAGTGGACTCATCGGATGCCTATTACTTTTAGCTTCACTTGTTGTGTTAGTTTATTTAGTTTGTTTTGGTGTTTGTGAGCTTCCAATGTTTTGTTGTTGTCTGCATGGAATAATCTTAGATTCTATTACTTTCATCCCACCTGCTACTGGAGATATCTTGAGCTTGAGGAGTTAGGATTCTGAAGATGATTCTGCTAATCCTCCTCTCATAGATATCATAGCTTTGTTTTTAGTCGTTCGAATCGAAAGTGGATTACTTTTATTATTATTATTATTTTTGTTGCTGTTACTGTTCGATCGCATAGAAGGTGATGATTCCACCGCTATTATCTTCATTAAGTTCTTATTCGATCGATTACTAGCAGCGCCATTCTTCGTGGAATATTACTTTAAAACCTATTTCAAAGACTCATTTTGTTGCTGCTACTATTATTGGTCATCCTCGAGTAATTATTATTGTTAATAAGTATTCATAGACACCAAATCAGCTGTAGAATTCATTGATGAAACACCAGCAGCAGCTGCAGACCGTTTGGTATTACTATTAAATCCCTTCAGCGACGAATTCCTTCTATTCATCATTGGGCTAGCAAACACACCTTAACGATAGCTTAGCTGCGAATGCTAACCATGCCCTTTGGAAGTCGTTGAGGATGATGAGAATGGCAAGAATTGTGTTAATAAGTTAGATGGTGAGGAATTAGTGTTGTAAGTCTAGTTATGATTATTACTATTCCTGGGTGTAACAAACATTGTCGAGCAAGCAATAGAGTAATCATGTAGGTTCTTCGGTGAGGTTTACTTTAATTTCATGAACACACTCCGATTGTCTAAATGTTCCTTTTAGCGCTCCACTGTAGGAAAACAAACAAACACATTCTTGTAATAATATCCCCCATTGCTTTATCTATTTCTTCATTCAATCTATATTCACTATTCCCCTTCATTTACAATGTGCTAACTGTTTGAGGAGATTGTTATGTTCAATCATCTCAGAGAAGATCCTATGCTGTGATTTATCCTCTTGCTTGTAGAATCTCGAGTTCTTCTTTTAATGTGAAGATCTCTTTGTCTGCTACTATCCTGGTAATCCCTAACCCATAGCTAGTTTCTTCTGCTGCAGTATTAGCAGATCTTATTCCCTCTACAACTCTAAGCTCCTGTTTCGAGCAAAAAACTCGATCTCCTTCTTCTCACGCTGCCTTTCAGATTACAGAAATTCCTAGAGAGAGAAACAAAAACAAATTAAAGACAATTCATTTTACTCACAAACTTAATCTCATCTGTCTCTCTCTCTCTCTTTTCTCCCTTCTTACTTGTTCGGTCATATTCTGCTACTTGAGCTACATTTATATTGTCGGATCAAGTAGATTAAACTCCTATTGCTATGCATTCTACTTTAATCCTCTTGCACCTCCTGGAAACACATTATTTTGTTTGATATCCCTGTACGCTTAATTACTTCGATTCCTCGAGCTGCTCGCCATTTTGAAGATTAGTTTCTTCACATCATCGGTACTTGCATTCTCGTTTGCATTCACCTTTAAGTCTCGCAATGTGAGTCTCTTCTTCTCTGTGATTGGATCTGCCATGTCGCCTTGGTAATTCAAATACTACTGTCGCTTTGCAGCTACGGCATTCGCATAGATTTTCTAAGCTGCTGTCTAAGGTTAATCTTGCAGAATTAAAGATCGTAGCTGCATGATTGATTAGTTGTTCTTCAGGTGATGATGATTATTATTACTGCGATTGCTATCTTCTTCTCCAGTTTATGATACTTGAATAGAGATTTAAAAAAGAAACACAAATCAATATTCGAAATATCAATTTTGCTAAGTTTTTCCTTACATGCAGCTATTTTACGTTGAATGATGCTTGTAAATGCTTCAAATCTATCAAAGATTGTCATAATGTTCTTCGAATGCAACTCAAAAGCAACTGTTGATAGCTACTAAATCTCCGAGATCGAGGCTGCCATCAGTTTCTCTGGGGTAAACTGCTCTTCTTTCCCTTTTGTTGCAGCTATTTCTTTCGTTTTTCTTAGATACTTCAGCAAATCCTCCTCGGTCATGTAATATTGAATAAAACTGCCCTTCAAATATTATAAACCAACAACAACACATTCATTCAAGAACCTTCCTTCTGTTTCTTTCTAACACAAACAAACGAATCCTTTCTCTTTTTTTCTTTCTGTTCTGTTACTTTAATAGCAGCGCACCATTCATCTAGGAAATGCTCCGATGCATTTGCGAAGACTATTCGATAAATACGATCTAACTCTTGCTTGCTGAATGGGATGAAATTCATTTTCTCTTTGAATTTGTCAATCTCATTCCTGTTGATATCTTCAATCAGCGATAAAGATTGCTACTACTGCGATTGGCTGTATGATTCTTTGATGGCATCACTGAACTACTGGAGAATTCACATTGGCAAAAGAAAAAATATTTAACACCCATTTATTAACCATATATTGTAGATATCTTTATGCTTTTACAACAAAATTGACTTATTTTATGTTCTACGGCGATTCATCCTTTGATTTAGTTGTTCCACTAGTCACAGGAGTGCGAGGACCAATCACAGGGATCTAAACAAAGCAATCATCATGATAAAACAAATTAAATCCCATGTGATTCCCTTCCCCATCTATTTGCTTACATTTTAATACACTTCTTAGACTTATCTCGACTTGTCAATAGGTACCCCTCTTTTCGCATACATACCTAATCTAAATGTACATATGAATCGGGAGAATTCTTCTGAGAACTCCAATAGCTATTTATCAATTAAAATGCTAGTTATGCCTTGCTAATAATGCATCGTGTGCTTCAACAGACTATTATATCGGAACAGCACTTCCACGAGTTTCAAAAAGAGCCCAGATTACAAGGATATCTAATCTAGCATCACTCTCTGCAGCTTATTACATTCTAGCTCCTCCGTTTCAAGTGCTCTCTTGATTGTGTCCAGAGAAACAGGATATCCAGAGAGAATCTTGATTATATCAGGGTTGGTTGAGTTACTAGGCAAGGATGGGTTGATAGCGTGGGTGATATTCGTCATGCTGTTAGTGGTATTAGTGCCGTGACCATAATTATTATTGTTAGGATCTTCTGGAATATCCATTCCAAACGTAGAATTGATTTGTGATATTAAATCTGCTAACATCACAAGATTTGTACTCTTCTACCCAGCTAGCGACTCAAACTATGCTTGCATACTCTGCAGCTGTAAGTTCTATTGTGCGTAGAAACTCAGAAGCTAATCGACGATCTCATGGGGCTCGTTTCCGTTGAAGATAAATAATTATTCAATCTTAGACAAGATCTCAGTTCGTTCTGCTTCCTAAAAGGAAGATCAAAAAGAGAAAAGAATACGATTAGCATGTATGATCCAAAGCGATATGATGAATTTGATGTAAAAATAACTCATTACTATCTCGACTTAGCTTCTTTGTGTTTCAACTGTTAATCTCTTGAATTTAAGAACTCCATGTGCAGCTGGTAAGCTTAATGACTTTGATGTCCCTAATTCGTCAATTCTGTGAATTGATTGTAGACTACTCCCTTGAAGGATCCAGTTATTAGTATTATCACTATCACTATTCTAATCTTTCTCTTAGTTCTCTTGATTCTTCTTCTCAAGTCCACCACCCACTACCATCCTAATTCAAGTTTTAAATTCAAAGTAAATCGATATTGAGCTGCTTCTCAAAATAGACCAATTCTATCTGTTTCTCTTACTATTAAAGCTCAATAAGGGCCTCTAGATAGATAAGTGCATTCTTGCAATCGATTAATCTTAGATTCTGCTGTGATTCATCATTCACAAGCTATTGTATATTCTCTTCTTAAGATTTTATCATTTGATTTGCTTTCTTGTTAATAGATTACCACAAAACAATTAGCCACCCTAATCACCGCTATTTATTCGTTTACATCGATATTCACAAGGAGATAAGCATATTCAGCTTATTCGTCTTTGATCGTCTCGCATGCTTGATTTCGTTCTGCTTGTTTGGAACTTAAGAAAGCACTTGAACGGGATCTTTCAAGTGAGACTTCTCTCTTGAAGTTACCCACACAGAGTTTCACAATATTCTAAAGGATCAAATGGGATAGGTGTTTCAAAGGGACAGAGAAAGAGAGGAGATGTAAGATAATGGTGAATAAGGGAAGCAAATGAAACCATTAAATTGTTCTCTTGTGTTTACATTCTTTTTGTGCGCTACGATGTCTCTTTCTGTGAGATTTTCGAAGCGCCTATCAGTGATGAGACTTTCCTTCTCGAAGGTCTTCATTTCCCGCTTCATCTTATCCTGTTTTTGGTTAAATGATATGTCTACCATATAAGATATTTATCATATTGGCAATACCAAGGAGAATTTCAACTCTTTGATCTTCTGCTGAAGCGATTCAGAGGTCTGTGTTTGAGTGGATTACTCCTCGCTGACCTAAAGAAAGAAAGAGAGAAAGAGAGAGAGAGATGTTTCTTATGATTTATTTGCAATCGAATTCTCAAAACAAAAAAATGTAATTTTTTAATTTCACCTTCCTCTCTTGTGCTTTGACATCTTCCAGCAATTCAAGCAAGCATTCCTAATCACATTGCTAATCAGTTGTATAATTAGACTTAGCGATACTATTTCCCTTCAATCCGCTTAAGGAATGAAACTTCATTGTGCTGAATGCTGAAGATTAAGGAGTAAATGGTGATCGTTCTTAGCCGCTTTGCTTCTTCTCCTAATTCTCCTATTCTTCCTTGTCTTGGAGTTCATCGTTTTACCGATCCTCTAACTATGACTTCAGTTAATAATTTTCCTTTGGTAATACCCACTGCATTTGTTTTTCCTGGATTTTCTGCAGTGTTTCTTCAGTATGTTGGTTCTTCACTCGTAAATCATCGAGTAGCCTACCATACTGTTGTTGTTAATCAGTTTTAGGTCAAGATTATTTCAATCGAGAGCATATTTGAGCAGCATGTATATTACATTTGCTATTTCTCTGTATTTTTTTCTTTTTACCTTTGCCCTAGTTGCTGGCTCAATCTCCTACTCAACATTATTAATTTTGATTTCATCGATGAAATGCTGATATATCTCCTTCTATTTCATTCTTGTTTCTTTCTCAAGCAAAGGATCGATCTTCTTTTTCGCTGATGGCGAGAACGGTTCTTCATCTGTCTTAGAAAGCTCTGTGAATGTCGCTTTCTTCGAATTCACTTAGCTTTTAAGAATAATCTACAATGGCACATTCATAATCCCTCCCTGACCAGTTTGTTATTTAGTCCAAAACTAGCACACACACCCGGAGTTCACTCTGTTTTATCTGCTGGAATTAATAAATAAACTAACTCCAAAAAGTACAAAATCAGTTTCTGTCTATCCTTTTCATGTAGTTTTTCCAGAGAGAGTAACGGGATTAACCTACCCTGCTAATCTAATTTATCTCTTTTTGTATGATCGTCTCGCATACATACATCTTTCCACACTCCTAGACAATCAGACAACACCAATTAGTACTTGACTCCATGCATTCCAAATCAAAAATTAATTGATTAATTGATTTGATTTTTTTTCTCTTAAAATCATCATCACTTAACCCCTCCCATCCTTTATCGAATAGAGGCAGCTGTCTCTTCAACAAAAATACTTTCCTCTCACCTCTCACACTCTCTCTTTCCTTTCTTCTCTTCACAAAATGCATCCATCACAGCAACCAACTATCATCATCAAGCCAACAATCTCTTAGCCTAATCTCGATGAAGAATTCAAAGAACTGTCTCCATCAACGACTAGTGACCCAATGAAATTAGCCTCCCCCTTTCTTAGCCCTAAGATAATCCCTGCCATTAACAATTTAGAGAAATCAGATGCATAAGCTTAAGCTGTGCGCTAATCACAACGACTTCCTTCCATTAGTCTAATTCAAAAAGGCCCATCTAAGATCCACAGCACTGACACCGACGAATTCACTTAAGAATACAATCTAAGTCCGTACAGCATGTTCGATGAGCATTGCGGGGAGTCATTCACTATCGAAAAGAACAAAAGAAAAAACATTAACTAATACCTTAGCGCTGT
>Ga0302271_10005161_pt1 | contig 10056 bp, 2 predicted proteins | sample III_Bog_N1_1_FD_198767 | JGI IMG/M metagenome (GOLD analysis project Ga0302271, IMG submission 198767) | Peat permafrost microbial communities from Stordalen Mire near Abisko, Sweden - III_Bog_N1_1 | ecosystem: Environmental > Terrestrial > Soil > Wetlands > Peat | place: Sweden: Abisko... | reverse complement strand
AGATAGGAATATTTAGGGTTTTTGATTTCGAAAGAGGGATAATTATAAAGAACGATAATTTGGATTCTTCTAAAGGTAAAGGATATATCATTAAGATATCTGTGGTTCTTGTTGATATTGATATTCATTTTTATGTATTATTGTTTTTTGTTATGCCTCAAACATATTCTCTTTGTTCTCATTTTTCTTTAGCACAAATATTATTTTTCATTTGTTGATTGAATAGTATCTCTCACCTTTTCTAAGTAGTTTTGTTGCTTGGATAATTCATTTGGAAATACTCAAAAAAAGGAAGAAAAAGATTTGTTTTTGAAAAAGATTAAAAAAGATTATTCATCAAAAGATTACTTACAAGTTTATTTTTAGTAGATTCTCATAAGTACCATCTCTCAAAACACAAATAAAATGAATCTCATCTAATTCGAAGAGTTCTTAGTAAAAACAGTACACAACACTATCAAAGAGATCAAAGACAGAGTTAGTTCTTCATTTTTAGATTAGGATAGGGTCAAGAAGAATTTTCAATATGTCAGTTCCATAATTGATCTGAATTTATAAAAGTTAAAGATCACAACAATATTTTCATCAGATAGCTCAATAGAAGAGAGTTACCAAAAAGAACGGCAAAAACATCAGCAAGATATTCAAAAATTGACTGCTGCACTCCCAAAGGAAGTCTCTAAAATGATAACTACCAGGAGTCCATTGCTATTCTTTGATAACGTAGAATTGGAGAATCTAAGTGAACCTAGTCTGCAATAGAAAAAATTTGAGAATTGTGTGGGGTTTTTTTAGCTGTAAGATGGTAAGCGGAATGGTCGTGGTTTAGAGTTCTATAATTCAGGAGCATTTTTTGAAGGTTACTTTTTGGATGATAAAGCTACTGGAAAAGGGTTGTATGTTTCTTCTTCTGGGTTGGTACATGAAGGATGCAATCTGAACAATGCATATCATGGATATGGTGAATGGCCATTAGAAGAAAGTTATTGTGGTGATCATCTCAATAATCAAGCAAGTGGATTTGGTAGGAAAACATACAAAAATGGAGAAGTTTATTTAGGTTTTTGGAAAGAAAACAAGAAATTCGGATATGGTGAAATTATGGATAAAAGCGGGAAACTTATCTCTAGAGGGATTTATAAAGATGATCAAATAATTAAGAAATATTGAGCGTGATCATGTAGATAGGCAGATGGCATTTGTAGATTAGATTTCCTAAATATTGTAAATGTGCAGATATTTTGATGAAAAATCTAAGAAAAATGTGTTCTTTTTGTTGTTGATGTTTTCATTCATTGTAAGTAATGTGATAAGCACATAAATTACTTAATAATTGTTACTTAGGATATAAATTAGATAGATTGTAAGAAGAATAATCAAATCCTTAAAATATTGTTGAGTTGAGAGTGAAATAGGAAAAAATTTGAATTAAAGAAAATTATTAAAAAACGCAAATTTAATTGAATAAACGAATTAATAAAGTCAAAACACTTTGGACAAAAGAATATTTAAAAATGAGAACAAATCGGAGTAGAAAACAATGGAATGAGGATGGTAGTAGCTAAGGAACGAATTCCAGGTAACACAAAAATGAGAAATTATTCTTTTTATCATCACATAAATTAACTAAAATAGTTTGACTTTGAAGTGAATTTAGCATAAATGAATCTTTCCGTGGTCGTTCCCAAAGATAAGGTAGTGCTGATTGTTATAACTCCAAAGATAACCTCTCAGAATCTTCTAAATAGTCATCATAGACTAGAAAAAGTATTGACGACTTTGAATTCTCTAATTCTGGATAATTAGGGCAAGGATCTTATGGAACTGTAAGATTAGCCTTGGATAAGAGAACCAAAGAGAGATATGCCATCAAAATGGTGAGATTTTAGATTTGGAAAGTTTTTTCTTTGATTTATTTATATTTTTTTAATCTCATCTTAGATGGCGAAGGCGTAGATATTCAAGTTCTGTACTGTGACAAATCTCAAGAGAGAAATTCGTATTTAAAAGCGTATGAGGCATCAGAACATCTGCAAATTATATCATTACTTTGAGGATCGATAGAGTGTGTACTTAGTCCTGGAATATGCTCCAAAGGGAAATCTATTTTCTGTCCTCCGCAAGGCTTAAAAAATGGATGAGAATATTGCGTTCCACTACTTCTTTCAAACTTGCTTAGCTATTGACTACCTTCATAGAAATGGAGTCATTCATAGAGATTTGAAGGTGAAAAAGATTTAAAAATTTTTAATTTAAATAAATTAAGATTTCATTTAAATAATCTGTATTATTATTGTTGTTTTTCAGCCTGAGAATCTGCTAGTGGATGCAAATAATAACATAAAAGTATGTGATTTCGGTTGGAGCGCAGATAACTCCTATGCAGGATAATCTCGTACAACATTCTGTGGGACTGTAGATTATATGGCACCTGAGATGGTGAAACACGCTCCACATGACTTTAAAGTTGATATTTGGTCGTTGGGTGTTCTCCTTTATGAACTTGTTCACGGGTATCCTCCATTCTAAGGGCAAACTTAGAGCTAAAAAATGGATAATATCTCCAGAAATCAGCCAATAACCTTCAGACCTAACCTTGAACATGATCTTGTAGACCTGATTAAAAGCATTCTTCAGCCAAATCCTTTGTACAGACTCTCTATGGAAAGTATTTTCCATCATCCATGGATGTATAGGAACTATACCAGGCAAGGAATAGACATTTCCAGAGCGTTAATGACTCAAGATTCAGCTAGATAAACAGCTGACACAGGGATGTCGTTATCTAAAGAATCAACTCGATCAAGAAGTGCTGATTAAAATCGAAATTCAAGCAAATCATCGGATTATTAGTAAAATGAGGCAGTTAAAAAAACAACCAAAGTGCAGTATATCGCATTAAACAGATTAGAGGAAGTCGATGAGGATCTAGCACAATCCAACATTAGTGTGACATACTAAAACATTAAGAGAATCAACTAGAAACGAAAAGCATAAGAAGATGATGAGAGTTTCTTGGATAAAATACTTATTGCATTTGGATGCATCTCAAGGGAAAAGAAAGGTCCAAAGTGATGAAAAAAGATAAAATAATGAAAATTTTGCGAATTATCTACAGTTTATTTTGGTTTTGTTTGTAACACAGAGATAAATGCATACATGAAATATGTTTATGTCTTTGCTATTTGTGCTTTATTTTAGAGATGATTATGGGTTTTTTGTTAAAATACCAGCATTCATATTTTCAATCAGAATGTTAAATGAGCTCCATAATATCTAATTGTGAATCCTACTGCTGAGCAAAGAAGCTACAATACAACCAATTCCTAGCATAATCTCTTTTCGGTAAGTGGCCCTCTTATCCATAAATATATATTTATGAGATTTAAGTTTGTCTTGATTGTCTCAAGTTTCCCTGTCTTGACATTGTAAGTTGGTAATCTATGTCTAGGACAATGAATGAATCCAAAGAGCTGTGGTACTGAATATACAAAATTGAATATCTGTGGGATGAAGAACAGAAGTAAAGTTTTAGAGAAATGTCCTAGAATGCCAACAGTAGCGAATACCATTCCACTCCAGTAGCAGAATGTATCACCAATAAAGACTTGTGATGGGTATTTATTGAAGGCATATAACGCAGTTGTTGAGAAGATATATGGCAGCAATATTGTGATACTGATTTAATGGGCATATTTAACTTATGGATCAAGTGTGAGCTCGATTATATTATGCACCAAGATGCAGCAAGCTATCAAGATGCTTTGAGTAACTTCTAGCCCATTAATCCCTGCATAGATGTTAATAGAATTTGTGCAAAATGTCACCACAGCCATCATGTAAGCGTAATACAAAATACCTTAAAAATAAATCAAAATACATTCAATGAACAAATGTAAATCTACAGCCGCGGGAACCAAATAATTATTGAAAATAAACTATTACCAAGATCGATGTAGTCTCCAAGATAAGGTCTGAGCATAATAGGTACAACAACGTGTGTTACACCTGAATACGCGACGATCAAAGGTAACGTAGCGATGTTTGGGAGCAATATTTTGTATCTCCATGGAAGGTCAAGCACATCGTCACAGAATCCCAAAAATATTATGAAGCATATTGACAGAATTCCAGCTGTGTGTTCCAATGCACTTTTTTCATCGAAAACCTTCGTGTAGAGTATCCCTATCATGTTGAATGCTACGAAGATTGTCGCGGGAACAATTCCTAGACTCTCAGGTACTGGTACTTCTCCATATTGAGTTCCCTTTTTGTTGATATCCTTCCCAAACAATCCTGCTTTGAGGGTGAGGAGCTTTATCTTTGGGATCATCTTGTAAGTCGCATAATATGTGATACTTGATGCGATAATGTACAATAGATAAGCTGAAGATTTGCTTGTCATATGATAGTAATAAGCTGTCAGAGATACAGACAGCGCTACACTTGAATGGATCAACATATCCTAAAAGCTTACCATTTCTTACCCAAAAAATATTTTCCAAAAAATTGATTTTCTTTTTTTAATTTATCTTATCTATTATTTATTGTTAAGCCTACCTTATCAGGAAATTGTTATGTTTTATAGGTTTATATACAAGAGTTTTAAAGGATCAAGTGCTTTCCGACAAGTGGGAAGATATTAGGCAATCCAATCGTCTTCTTATTTTGATTTTTCATATTCGTTTGGGATATTATTTTGAGAATTTTTGTGACAAAATATCTTTAAAAAATGCCATATTTCCTTAATAAAAGAATAATGTAATATCTTCACAAGATAAAGTTGGAAAACTTAAGATATTTTTGCTTCAAAAATGCTCAAGAAGTAGTTTGTTTAATTTATTAAAATTAAGGTTTTTACTTAGGAAACGATTGCTAAGAAGGAAAATTCATATCATTACCAGTCATTTCCTTCGCAATTTCAGAGCAAATAATCTTTTAATTTTGGAGAAACTTAAGCTCTCTTGATAAAATATGCGGGAAACTAACAAATTCATTAATTAATTATCTTTTCTCTTTCAGAAACCAGACAAAGATATTTTTCTTCAATTACAACAACAACAACAACAAAATAACTCAATGGATTCAGAGCTTGGAATTTCTTTGAGTCATCCTTCACTACATCTTTGATTAGATTGTATTTTCCTCTTTTTCTCTACACTAAAATTGCATTTTATGTATGTACTTATTAATATGAGTTGTTTTTCTATTTGACATATTTGACTCTATCGCATCTAATAAAGCGTCTATCTTATTAAATGAACGAGTATCTCTCCTTTTAGTATTTCAAAAGCACGTATCTTTTCAATTCCCTAAAGAGTTAAGAAAAACAGAAAAGCCATAAATTATTCACAAATGTCTGAGGAAGTCAAATCAAGCGATGATCACTTGGTGTACATGCTGCCATATTAATACAAAAACTGGGCTAACAGCAAGATATTTTTGTAATGGATGAAAGAAGAGCCTTGTACATCTGAGAAGGATTTATTTGATAGAATGCAACATTTTCATCCTGATTTGCATGTTAGTAACTTACTTCAAGTGAACAAAATCGCCAATAAATAGGATTTATGGAGAGACAAACTTCTTCCAGAGTTGATTCCATACATCGCTGGATTAGCCTTAGAAATAAAACCTCTCTTCGAAGGATAAACTCTGAGAATATTGCGCAGAGGTGTTCCCGAAGAAAATATCCTCACAAGAAGATAAATTAGTTCGATCTTAGCTAACATGTTCTTCTGCACCTTGTCTGCTTAAGGGAACGAAGAAGAAGCTAAACTTCTCCCATCTAATTACGATTTCAATGATATTATCACTTAAGTCACTGATAAAAAGCGTAATGCTGCTAATATCTAGAAACTAAGATGTCTGTTAAATTATTTCTGGATTATCAGAGGGTTCGAAGAGTAATGGGTAGAAGAAACTAAAGGAAACAAGCCTAATAATCCAGAAGATAAGGAACAAGAAATTGAAGAGAAGAAACAAGATGAGCAGCAAACCATCCCTGAAAGTAAATAGCTACCTTCTTCTCCTTTAAACCCTTCTAAAGATGATAAGCTCTACAGTTTCTGGGAATAAGAAATTATCTTCGAGAGATTAGTCTTGCGCTCTAATGATGAGCTTTTATAATTCCTTGCAGATTCTAAAAACGATCTGAGTGAAGCTATTATCGATAACACAAGGGGAATCGAAGAATTCAGTGAATTTGAGTGTGTGCACGTTGATTTTGCTAATAAATTCATTGGAGGAGGTGTGCTGCGAACAGGATGCGTTCAAGAAGAAATTATGTTTTCTCTCGCTCCTGAGCTTATTGCATCAATTCCTTTCACGCATAGACTTTACTAAAATGAAGCACTTCTCATTTCTGGAACACATCGGTTCTGTGACTACAAGGGATATGCGGAATCATTTGTTTTTAATGGAGTGAATCCTCTCAAAGAGACTTTCCCAACGACAAATAAACAATAGAAAACACATACTTTAGCGATGGATGCGTTGCCTTTCAAATTCAACCCATAAGCTCAATATGCAGAGGAGAATCTCACAAGGGAAATCACTAAAGCTTATGTTGGATTCAGACTCTCATCTAGAATTCCTGTAAATGTGCCAATTGTATCTGGTAATTGGGGATGTGGTGTCTACAAAGGAGATCCTCAACTTAAGTTCGTTATCTAATTACTGGCAGCTTCTGCTCTTTCAAGAAAGCTTTACTATGTTCCGTTCTCCAACCCAGCATTAAATGAAATCAATAAAGTACTTCTGAAACTTAAGAAGACTAACATAAGTCAACTCTATTAGCAAATGAATGAATTTTCCTAGCAAATATTAAAGACAAATAAGAAACAATCTTTATTTGAATTCCTGATAAATCGCCATAACAAAACAATTTGAAATCAATCTTGTCCTAATTTAATATGTTCTAAATCTTTGAGAAATCAAAAATAATTCTATCTGAAAGAAGCTACATATTTTGCATGTTTTTGTCTAAAAACAAAAAGTATGAATTTGGTGATTATGTTATGAAAATATTAAAAAGTTGATATTGTAGATGATAAACGTTAAGAAACAAGATCAAAGTAGGCAATAAGATATTGATTTGTAATTATTTTTCTTTTTTAAAAAGGATAGTAAAAAGGACAATGTGATAGATATTAAAAATTGAATAATTTGTTTTAGGAAATCAACAGAAGTGAAGATTTTTCTGAAAATAAAAGAGAAGCAACGTTATTCTTCTGATTCAAGTGAGAATAGGGGATTGCTAATTCAATATATAGGAAGAAGATAGAGAGAGATGTAGATTGAATTGATTAACAACCTTTCCCCACATTTTTATGGGGAGAAATGACGTAAATTAGAAATTCAGAAATAGTCTGTAGAAGAATACAGAAATAAGTCTAAACGTGTGTTTTATTCGTCTAATACAGAGGAAGGGGAGGGGGGAATACTTGCATAAATTCACAGGAACTCTCTGATGCTTTTTTATCAAATGTAACAAATAATAAATAATTTCTCAAACAACAAACTTTTTTTTCAATAAAAAACATAAAAAATCTATTCAAAAATGAGCGACATCCAGGAAACTACTGAAAATATCGAAAATGATCCCCAAAATCACACTATTGAAACCCCAATGTATTTGGAACTCCCCAAACTGCATGGGTTTGTGAATTAAAAAAAGGAACTTCTACTAAGTGGCGGTGCTGGTGCAATTAGCTTCCAAGCTGGATACATGTAAGGATTAAGCTAAGTGATTCCTTTAGAGGTTCTTAGGACATATCGTGTAGGTGGGATATCTGCTGGAAGCTGCGTTGGAGGGTTCTTTGTTTTCTCAATGTACGGGAATGGCTAAAAAGATATGAAATATTGGTATGAGAAATATATCCGTCGGACAATGTGGGAGGTGAATTTAACAAAGTTTGGGTTCTGGCAGACATGCACGATTCTCTAATCGATTGCAAAAGAAGCCTATGACGAAGCAGTAGAGCTAAATGTACCACTTGATGAAGCTTTTCACTTGTATATTTCTGTTCGAAATGGTCTTTTTGGGTATAAAAAGCACATCGTTGATAAATTCACTGATAGATAATAGTTCGCTGAAGCAGTTTCTTGTTCTTGCTCGATCCCGTTTGTGACTATCTTTGGGATGAACAATACTTACCAAGGCAAAAAAGCAATCGATGGAGGTGTAACTATGGGGATTCCATTTCGCCATCGAGATTCTGAGGTTATTTTTTTGAACGTTCTGCCAAAAGCAATGCGATAGTATCCGTTTGTCAGAGAAAAGCCATTGCACTTGACAGCTATCGATATCGCTGAAGACTATGAGTATAACTTACCTACTGATTTCTGGCTCTGGGATGAATACAACGCTGATTAGTAATTCTTGCAAGGGTATCTAGCTGCGAAAAGTCACAAAGATAAACTTCTGAAAGCTTTCAAATTAGCTTGAGGGATTGATTATCTGCTTTATTGAGAGCTCAATTGCTGTTAATCTTGAAGAAATATTTTAATAACAGCACATAATCACAAACTACTATCATATAAAAACCACAAAAGCTGCGATGTTATTTATTAGATTTATATAATTATTTACTAAAGATTTTTTCCATGAATCTTCCTCATTATTATCAGTAATTTGAGTCTATTGCTCTTGCATCTCCCATTCTTTGGGTTGCAAATAAAATATAAATGTCAATCAGTAAAATATAAAGAGAGAATGTAGGGGGGGAGATTAATTAACTAAAAAATAAGTTGAAAGTCTTTTGACCTTGATTCATTATCAATAAACACATGAAATTAGCCTCTAAATTGTTCTACAAAATTAAGAGTTTGATATCACTAATAATATGAATAGTACCTTCAATAACAATTTTTTTCTATTTTTGTTTGCTAACAAATTATCCTGATTCTTTTCAAAAACACACATTTTTAAAATTGTGTAGACTTCAAAGAAAAAAGAATATTCAAGAAGGTTCCCATCAGCAAGTTTAAAATTTGATTTATGAGTACAATTATCTTGTTGAGCTACCTTGCTGAATGAACAATTCCAGCCGCAGAATTCAAACAATTTATCCCTTCATTCAAATCACCTTTTTAGTTAATCTTTTTTTCTTTTAGCTCTTTTTTTCCAGTTCACTTTTGTTGAAGAAAATAATATGCCAAGATCTTATTCTTTCACTCTAACATTATTGCCTCTCACCTAAAAGAGAGTGCTAACAGTTTGATCCCTAAAACTTCCAGCAAAAATATGAAAAATTATGTATCATAGCAGGGTAGAGCAGCATTAATTTAAAGAAACGATTAATTCGTTGAAGAAGAAGGTCAAAAATTATTTGATAATTTCTTAGCCTCACCAAAAAGACATAATCTGCTTATATTATCTTTCAAACCTTTCAAAATCTAAAGGTAATAATAGTCAATAAAGGGTAATAAATGGGGTTAAAATAGCATTCCAAAACATTGATGATATTACTGAATCTATTTGATGAATACTAAATCAAATTAATCTTTATCATATTCAACATTTGACTTAGCAAAGAATCAATAGATTTCAGGGATAAGCTTTTACAAATGTAGAGAGAGAGTTTATGCTGATTCAGGTTAGGGTTGAAGATTATTTGGAACTCATGATTGAAATTCTGATAACATTAGTAAACATTTCAAGAGGGAGAGAATAGCAATGATTAGAAAAATTATTCCTGATTCGAATGAAGATCCAAATGAAGTGGGGAGGAGAAGACTTTTTGACTGCATCAACAGAGTTCAATAGATGATGAAGTTTATGTAATTCTCAAACAGTTTGTTTTTGAGAGGAAAAGAGAAAGGGGGGATGAGAAATAGAATAAATAATCTAAAGAGAAACCAATTTATGGTTGCTGGAGAGATATCAGAAAAAAAGACAATTCAATACAAGTGAAACTCTTTTCTAATTCTTCTCCAAGCTTAAGAGTATTTTATACCTTTGGCAATGTAATGAAGAAGATGATCATACTATTCATTTCTTTGTATTTTGAGGAGAGTAAGGGGGGGGGGGGGGGGGGGAATTTTTTTGTTTTA
>Ga0302271_10005160_pt1 | contig 10056 bp, 6 predicted proteins | sample III_Bog_N1_1_FD_198767 | JGI IMG/M metagenome (GOLD analysis project Ga0302271, IMG submission 198767) | Peat permafrost microbial communities from Stordalen Mire near Abisko, Sweden - III_Bog_N1_1 | ecosystem: Environmental > Terrestrial > Soil > Wetlands > Peat | place: Sweden: Abisko... | reverse complement strand
TTTTTATCACAGACATGAAAGAAGAAGTGCTTTGTGCTAAGTATGCTCCAAATGGCTATCACTACGCAGTCTCCCTATTAGACAATAGCATTGAAATTAATTTCTCAGATTCTGATAAACTCTTCCTCTAATTCTATGGACACAAACTGCCCGTGACATGCTTTGATATCTCAAGTGATAACACTCTGCTGCTATCAGGATCAGCTGATAAAAACGTTAAATTATGGGGTATGGATTACGGTAATTGTCACAAATCAATTTTCGCACATTAAGACGCTGTAACTTGCGTAAAATTCGTGAAAGACACACATTACTTCTTCACTGGCGGCAAAGACAGAGTAGTGAAGTATTGGGATGGTGATTCCTACAAACTAGTCATGCAATTCGATGACTGTTTCGGAGAAGTATGGGCAATTGCTGTATCATAAATTGGAGATTTCTTCATAACTGGAAGTGGAGATAAAATTATTAGATTATGGAAATAAAGTAAGGAATAAGTGTTCGTGGAGGAGGAAGAAGAGAAACGAATGGAGAAGATGATGATCGAAGATTATGCTGAAGATTAGTTGAAAAGAGAGAACGATGAATCTCAAAAGAAGGCTCTTTAAAACAAGGAAATGGAAACGAGTGAAGTTATTAAGAAAAAATTTGAGAATCTCAAATATGGAGAGGAAATCATGGCAGCAATCGATTAAGCTGAGGAGATGCGTGAACAGCAGATAAACTACGAGTAAGAACTAGCAGCTTATTAGAAAAATATCCACAAATCAAAAGATATTCTAGAGCCGTAAAAGCCAGATATGTAGCAGTTATTTGGATTGTCGATCCCAGAATATGTCTTGACAGTAGTGAATCGTATTAAAACTACTGAACTTGAGAACTCCATGAAATTCTTGCACACGAACTACATTGAGAAATTGCTTTATTATCTCAATTTCTATGTCACAAATAACATCAACACAGAGTTAGCTTCGAGAATACTCTTTTTCATTCTCCACACTCATGAAACCCATATTTTGAACTCCAAGAAATTAGTCACATTGCTGCTTTCCATACAGAAGCATTTAAGGAAAAACATTCAAGGGCAAAGAGATCTTATTGGAGTTAATCTAGCAGCTATCAGTTTCATCAAGAATGATTTGCAGACAAGAAAGACTGATAATATTTTCGCAGATGATATCTTTACACAAAGATCTTCACTTTTCTGATAAAATAACACTGATTTTTGGTTGTGTTTGATGTATTCTACTAGTAAAACCTGTTTTTTTCTCTTTATTTTTCAAAAATCCTAAGAAAGAATAATGATAAGAAATGATAATTTGTTAGTTTATTGTGGAAAAATAACGATTTTGATGAAACTAAAGTGAAATTCATTAGATGATTCTTTCCACTCTAAATCTGCTCTCTGCGAGAAGTTCTTTGGCAAATTGCAAATTCAAAAGAAAGGAGATAATGAACTAATTTGTTAAATTGTTTTTCATTAAAAAGTCAGTCTTTTCCCCAGTTTTTAATCAATTTAGTGGTGAATTTAAGTCAATTAGTGAGGGAAAAAGCTCATTAATCCTGATTCTGCTTTTTCTTTAAAATAAAAGCAAATAAATGTGATTTAGTCTATTGGATATTCTGCAAAAGTTCACTTCAAAACAATTCTCAGAAATCAACGAACCAACACAACAAAGCAACTAAACTTAAGTAATTATTAAGATCCAATAAGAATTAATCCACTCATCTTGAAAAACTTACTAGAAAATAGCGAAAAGAAGAGAAAAATATCATTTAATTCAATAACTTTTTTTTATTTTTTGCTAAATCCAAGACAAAAATTAAGTTGAGTTAGAATTAATTCTTAATAAATAGTTTGTTTAATGGACTGTTTCATAGACTCTTAGTTTACAATCTCACTATATTGATTATTGATTAATAGAAAAATAATGAATTATTCATCTTTTTTAAAATCAGTAATTATCCCTCCTCCCTCCCAAAAATAGAAATCCACAAAAATAATCATTAACAATTTCTTCTTTGGAGAAATCAATTAAACTCTAAAGAAAAAACAGATAAACATGTACACTTCTTCTTCTACTCTCCTCATTTCTTTTTTTATTTTCCAGTGATTGAATTCATATTCCTACAATACCAGACTGATCACTACTGCAGAAACATCAATGTTAATGGCCTTATCCAGTATTTTCTCTGTAGTTAAACAGATAACAACAGTTCTGGTATTTTTGGCCATTTCAATATGAAAACCATTCTAAAGTATTCTAAGCTTTCAATCTAGCTAAATACATTATTTTCTTTGAAGAATTTCTAAATAAGAACTCGTAGTTCTAGTATCTTACTAAAAAGAGGAAAAATACTCCATTCTTTTTAATGGTATGAAGAAAAAAGTATGATCTATGGAAACTTGATCATACTGAAATGCTTAGTCAATGGGATCTTGAATGAAAACCACTTATATTTTAGTTCTGAATAAATTTGGAAGAAAAAAAATGATTGGATTTAAGCTAAAGAAAGTTCGTTCTGGTGATTATTGTGTGTCATTGATGCTTATCTCAATGCCATTCAAACTCTCATCACTTAGATATTAAAACAGGGAACCAGATTCTTCTTTAATTCCTTAGAGAAAACAGTAAGAACTCCAAATTAATCGATAAAGCCCTCGAATCTTCCCGATCTTATTATTCTTGAACATTTCCAGGAATTGACCATTTTTTTGAAATAATTGAAATCGGCAAAAACAAACAAAAATGAAAACAAACACCACTATTTAAAAAACACATACACACTATCATTTATTTTTATCCTCATCGTTCTTTTTTATTATTTCGTCGTTTCATTTAAAACCGTGTTATTTATTGAATTTCAAAACTAAATTAACTCAATTTTCTGCGAATTATTCATTCTTCCCTGCTATGTAAAAAATAAATCAAAAACAATCCAATTATTACTACAATTAGGCTCTCCTGTTTGAAGTCTCTTTGAATTAATCTGATTCCCCCTCAAAAGACACTCAAATAAATTATCAAAAATATTGTTTTTGGCTTTTTCTCTCTTTCTCTCTCTTCTTCTTACAAAAAGACAGAGATATGTCTCTATCATCAACACAAGCGCGCATGATTCCAACCAGGAACACTGAACCAAACGCAAGCTCTAAACGAATGTAACTACCCCATACCAATGCAGTTTTTTCTAGTTTTTTGTTCTTCCTAAATGCCTATTCTTTTCAAGGATAAAGCATCACATAATCAGCCATCTCTAAGCGATTCGAAGACTTGAGATATCTAAATCGCTTGAATCAGCAATGGCTAGGAATTATGCTAAATCAATTATGCCAATCTCAACAAACCAAACAGAACCATAAGTTGTTTTGTCGCAAGTGCCTAACAATCCTAGTTCTAGTTCAAGTTTCCAAGTATCAAGCACTAAAATGATCGAAACAGCTATGCCTGAAGAGACTAACATGTAATTACTAAAGAATTAATAACAAACCTAGAGCTCTTAATTAACATTCTTAAAACGCGAAGAATCCTCTGAGGATTTGAAAAATCAATTAAATAAATTCAAAAAAGTCAAGTAATAAACTAGCAATCATGTGTCCATATTGAAACAAAGACAGCTGGATATGCTCGCTAAGATGAGAGGAGATGCTTAGACAAGCCAAAGAAGTTAAGGATAATAGCAACATGATGCACAAAATGTGATTTAAACCTTGAATATTCAAGTAGAAATGCCCATGGAATTATTTCAAGCTCCTCCAGTAGTTGCAGAGACAACTAAGATTGAATAATAAGACCAACGAGAATAACAAAAACTACTACATAACCAGCAGCATCAACAACAAATGTTCTAAGTAAATAATAATATTTTAAAATAGCAAAACCTACAATTGCAGCAACTTCAGCAACAGCAACAGCAGCAGCGATAACAATAACAATAATAACAACAATAACAACTGCTATTAGTAAATAATAATGTTTAGAAATAACAAAAACAACTATTGGAGCAACAGCAGCAGCATTCATCGAAGGTTCTTAATGGATTAGATACTAACCAAGCAGTCACAGGAGAAGTTAAGATTTCAAAAAAACAACCTGAGGCAAATATTATCTGTGAGAATGGGTAATCTTGTCTCATAAAATCTCCATTTGCTGAAGAAACCTTGCATAATAATAATCCATTAAGTTAAAAGGAAGCTAAGCTACTTACAACTAGACCTTCACTTTTTTTCTGGAAAGCACCGCCTCCTTAGGCTGTCTCTACGAAACCACCATTTATTCCTACTTTTCAGCCTGAAGTGTTAAAAACAGCTCCTTTTCCTCCATCTAATTCCTTAGCTAAACTCTCTTATCATCGAAATTTTCTATTAATACCCTCAAAACAGCCAGAATAAATCACGATCGATAACGAATCAGATAATAAAGAAAATCCAATAATTATTCCTGCTAATTAGATCCCTAAGAATTCTTCAAATACTCAAATTCTTTTCACTAATGAAAAAAAGATAAATGTAAGTTTAGGTTAGTCATCAAATCAGACTCAAGAAAATACTCCTGTGCCCTTAGAGAAACTACAGCAATCGATAAACAGCTAATTGAATAACTTGTTCCTTTAAGCTGAACTTCTGAAAAAATAAATCGAAGAATAAGACACATAAGATGCTCTTCGTCACTCAGAAAATATTTCGTTGTCTGAGATTATTAAATCCAAGGAACACAAGAAGTAATAAATGCAGTTACAAAAGCCTTTGGATGAAAGAGATAGAATGCACTAATAGATTGTTGTTCCTAAACCAAGACTACCTCTTATTAAGAAAAACATACATCAGCAAGATCGTTAATAATAATAATAATAATAATAATAACTAAAAGAATAAGAATAAAACCGAATACTAATCTCGAGTTAGAATAGCACCAAACCTACAAAGCCATTAATTTAATTACAAAAAAGAACCAAGGGGAGTCACCGCTGTAAGATCTTAGATAATAGAATATTTATTGAAGAAGAATTGTTTAAGAATCGAACAGAACACATAAACTAAAAGCGCAAACATATTGACAGCGAAATATCTATTTTTGGTTAAGAGGAATTTGAATAGAAGAAGAAGAAAAAGAGAATTGAAATTGAAGAATAGAACCATTAGCAATTATAACAGGAGTAGGCTATTAAATTATTGGAATATCTCAATGCTTCAGCTAATTTATAAAAACAAGAAGTCAAGAAATACTAAGAAATGAATGCCCAACCGATAGAACTTTTCAATACTACCTTATTACAACAATGAAAACTCTTTATTATCTGAGTTGCTAAATCAAATCAAATCAATTTTTGAGTTAATCAACTAGCAGTAGTTTATAGAGATACTCAACGTCGTGACAGACTTACTCAGGGAGATTAAGTGAGTTCAGAGTCTACTTTAAAACTTAAAACCAATAGTCTATAAGAAGATTATCTTTTCGTAGTGACTGCATAACAACTCTACATTCAAAAACTGAGAAGACTTCTCGTGGAGTTGACAAGACAAATACACAGAAATATTCTAGCAGTCTAAGATCAAACACACTTTATTCAGAAACTCCCAAAGGAGTCTATTTGTTGATTGCTTTTAGCGTTGCTAGTTCTTTGAATGCTTCAAGTAAGCTGTCTTTATTCACGAGACTTGCCATTGTTGATGTTTTTTACTATTGAGATTTCACCGTTTCTTTGAGTTTCCAAAATTTAAACTGTTTTATGCAATAATTAATATGAAACCATGATTAAAAGCTATCAATACAAATTCATTTTTATTTTTCTCACTTTAATGTCATCTATTTCGATGGCTGAGATAGTCTTGGGCATGTTGTCTAGCACAAAGATCTAAAACGATTCAAGGAATTTGAAGGTGATAGGTGTTTTCAGGGTATTTTTTATTTTTGTGACGAAATTCTCCAGTGTGCTCAATCCATACATGGAATCCCAAAATACATTCACGAATGCTCGAATATTGTCTATTGAAGGGTCCAAAAAATAGCCAACAAGCACCTTATTCTATGGTTAAAGACAAACAAAAGGGGAAAAACAATCAATTTAGTTATTTCTTGAAAAAAATTAAAAAACATTATTAAAATGAGAAATTAAGAATTATTGAGATTGTAGCTGTGCTTACGTATAAAAATAGACTAGAGATGTTGACTCTGAAGTAGTTGTCTGCGAACTTATTATGTGGAAATATGATATTCCTTGTCTTTTCTATTTTTTCGACAACACGAAAAATCACTTAAACTGGTAGATTCTTCTAAACCATCGCTATGAACGTTGTATGCTTCAACACAAAAAACTCAATAGGCGTGAAGGAAAGAAATATTTTATTGTTCTCTACAAGCCTTTGAAGAATCTAGTTCCCATCGTTCAGCACAGATTCAACCCCTTTTATGATCAATTTCGTATCTTCTTTGTGTAGTTAATTTACAACATTCACTTTATCAGGCAATTATTTCAAAACAGCTTCTACTAAATCACTGATCATTTCAGGATCTCCTTGTGTGATTTACTCGATGAGCGATCTCTTGAATATTTCTTCAATAAGCATTGAATATTTCTCTTTAAACATGATCATCTACGTTGAATCGACTCCAAATTTCGTGAATTGCTCCTGCAAGAATCTTCCAAGTATTTCAAATTATGCTTCCGTAAGAATCTTTTTCTATTCAAAAACATAATGTCCATTCAAGCTAGAGGTAGCTTTTCTCGCTAAACCTGTGCAGAACATTTCAGCTTCGTTGATTTAATCGCGAGATGCTTTTGGCATAAAGTTCTCCACAAGAAATTCTGAAATAACTGGCTTCATGGAGGCTAAAAAAATTGTGAACTTTTTTCCTGAAAATAATGTTGATTCAGATGATGTTTTAGGATAGATTGGAGCTTACTAAGGAGCTTAAAATACAATTTGAGGGATAAGCATTGCCTAAGAGGTAAAATTAGCAGTTTTGAATATCTTTTAGGGTGATTGAATTTCATCATCATTAGTTTCAAGAATCTTAGTCATCAAAATCGGTTTTATTTTAATATTCTACCCATCATTGCTGAGTTGAATAAGACTACGTGATTTTTGTTTCATAGAATCATGATCATTATGACTCAATCCACTATTAGAGCGCCCTTTTTGAAGAGCCATTGCTTATATCTAAGTTTCTTACTAAATCTAAGAAAATGATTATGTTTTTGAAACTCTTTTCGTCATATTTTTGCTGTGTTTTTTTGTGTCTGAGATGTCAATGCTGCTTTTTTACCTCCTATCAGCAGTTTTATTTTCTTATTATGCTTGCATTTCAAGGATCTTCTTCTCATTCGGCATTCTAACTTGTCTTTCAGATGAAAACCAAGCAATAGGCTATTTTCCATTCTAATGATTATCATAAAGTGGGATGTTTCTTGAGCTACCAATTTACAGCAATCTTGCTTATCGCTGAAAAGTATAATTATATGAGTGCCGCTTTAAATCTCCACGGATTCCCTCTACGTTTGAGTAGTTTTTGAAAAGAGGATCATCATCTGGAGGAAGATCTAAATCAAAGTTCTTCGAAGAGTCTACTTAAATTAGTTTGAATTTATGAGATTATTTAGTATTTATGCTCACTTCAGAATCAACAACTAAGTCGATTTCTTCATCGGAACACTTAATTGAAGTAAAAGAAGGATTGGAGGATTTCTTTTAGTTTGGGAAGGAACTTAAGCTTGAATCGTTATGACATTTTGCTCCATTTGCAAATGAAATCTTAGAAAAAGCATCTTTTTTCTATTCATCTGAAAATTCTTAATCAATGTTCTCAATTGAATTAGGTGATAACCTAGGGGAGTCAAATATTGAGAGATCTTCTTCTTTTTTCTCTTGTGAATTTTATCTAGGAGAGGGTGAGTTGTTTGCTGGTTAATTATGAGTGCTTGGGAGATGACATTTCCATCTTAGATCCGAGTAAGAAAAGCCATTTAGCTGAGACAACGATTATGTTTCTTATTTCTTGAATACTTGTGAAGTTGCTTCAATTTTGAAGTTTCGAGGCTCTGCAAAATTTCTGGGAGTTTATTAAGGTTGTTCAAGCGAGTAAAAGGTATTATGTGGCTATCTTGAACATTATAACTCTTATGCATGCATAGTGTGTCTAAATAATTGCCTTGGTTCATGCTATGAGTGATTATCGGTGGTTTGATTTGTGAATTATCGATTGAGAGTATTCTAAAATGATGGTTAGATATTTTGAAAAGCACTTAACATATTTGAATGGATAAAAGTTGGATTATTTGTCAATTCCTTATTTTGATTCCTCTTTTCAGAAGAGTGATTGATAAGTAAAGAAGGTAATATTGAATGCTATTAGCTTATGTCTTAAGCTCTCTATGTAATAATTTATCTTTTTTATCCATGAAAAAATCTACTTGTTTTTTCAATACTAGATTCTTCTCTTTATCTGATATTTCTTCTATTGATATTTTCCGTAAACTTCTTTTTCCATTCTGTTTCAGACATCGACAGTAACTCACTCATATTGCGCAAACAATTGTTGGAAAGAGTCTCACGAGAACGTTTTCTAAGTCCTTGTGTATCCAGCAATCTCTTTTTAAGATATGGTATTTCTATTTCCATGAGATCGTTGATGCTATTGAGTGGATTGGACTATTAATCTGAAGAGAAAGCATCTTCACTTTTGTTTCTTTTGGTCATTTTGGAGTCTCCAATAATGCTAGTATTTTCAAATGAACTTTACAGCAAATTCTTATTGCTGCTCATTAAGGATTTGCAGTAATTTTAAAAAGCTTAATCAACAGATGAATGACTCATAAGTTATTATCTGATTGGAGTAGAACAATTAGGCGAGTTTTGAGTTAAATGTGGGTTGTATGATGATGATCCTCTCATTTTGGTACTTAGAAAATTCACCATTTTTTTATGATTATTTGGTAATTTAACGCTGCTTGAAAGAGAGTCTAAGATTCTAGAACTAATGCTGCTATTTCTAAATAGCGACTTAGAAACTACTGCTAAATCTACGTTTCTTGTAGATAAACCATGGTTTGGAGAAACATGTAACGATTTAGATATTTTCAAGTGAACTGTTTAGGTAGGCAGCATTGCGCTTTTTGAGTGCATACTTCCTTTTTAGGCACTCTATCCTACTGATAAGATCATGCTACTAGCTACTGAAGTATTAGTCTCTTAAATTGGTTCCATGATTATCTTCAAGAGAGCTGGAAGGAATACTAAGCACAATCAACGATCTCTCTACTAATAGCTCGATTATTTGACAAGAAAACAAACAAACAGTAATGAGAATAGCTATTATTTCTTGATTATTTTGTTGTGTGATTATGTAAAATTATTACTGAAAACAAATCTAGGGTGATTAATATTATTCTGGATTTTTCATATTTTTCATTCATCTTTTTTAAAATTAAAGTAATAGATTGAAGGTAGTCTATGGGATGCAAGGAGGGTATTACTGTGCTTGAATATTGAAAAATGAATTGAACTTTTGCTCTAAAACGAATGAGGAGATCATATGCGAATTAATTGGGGAAAAAGAAAGGTTTTGGGGATTAACAGTTATTTGGTAGTTTTTGGGGGAAATTCATCTTTTATTAATAATAAAACTGATCAAATAAAAGATGGTTCTAGATCATTTAGATTGAAATTTCTCATAAATAAAAAAGTTCTCCAAAAGAAGAAGTATCATTTCAAGTCAAGTACAATTCCCTATGCTTAGTCATAATAGTATTTTTACTTTAAAAGCAAATAAATCAAATGAGACTCTATTTAAGAAAGGGAACATAAAAATGAATGAATATTTATTATTTGCTTTTTTTTTAGTATTTTACTCATTAAAATAACCAATTGAAAAGAACGATATGGGTAGAGCGTAAAAGTTTTTTAATCCTTTATTGTTTTTTAATTATGAATTAGTCTCCCAGGCGAGTTGTTCTACTTGGATGATTCTAATTCTGTTATTGTGAGTTATATTTGTTGAATTCTTTCGTGAATTACTAGAATCACATATTTACAAACTCTGATTTAGTTTCATGGTA
>Ga0302271_10005155_pt1 | contig 10061 bp, 8 predicted proteins | sample III_Bog_N1_1_FD_198767 | JGI IMG/M metagenome (GOLD analysis project Ga0302271, IMG submission 198767) | Peat permafrost microbial communities from Stordalen Mire near Abisko, Sweden - III_Bog_N1_1 | ecosystem: Environmental > Terrestrial > Soil > Wetlands > Peat | place: Sweden: Abisko... | reverse complement strand
GATTACAATATGGGATTCGGAATGTGGCAACCATTACACTTTTTCGAGCAGCCTGAATAGTAGATTCTAAATCATGTAAGGGATTTGAATCAATTTGTCAAATTGTTGTCATATTTGTCGTGGATGAAGCTGAAAAAATTTTTAATTCTTTGTTGTGAATTTTCTTGGAAAAAAACAGGCATACAATGACGATTAGCTTGGAGATTTCTTGCATACAGTGATTGATAAGATATATCCCAAGGTTCCGGTAAACTCTAAGCCTGCAGATATACCTGATTATTTACCTCTAAGAATGAGCATAATGGGTGATCGGTTCGCAGGGAAAAAAGGAGTTGCCTAGCTTCTTAAGTAGAAATATGGATTGCAGATGATTGAAGTCAATGAAGTACTTGAATCTGCTATTAAACTTGTAAATTTATTTGGATTTTTCAAATCAATTTTTTAGATAAAAATAATTTATTTTTTATTTGGTAACTCATCTTGATAGGCGTTCCCTCCTCCTGAAGATGAAAACGACAAGAAGAAAAATGCTAAGAAAGCTCCTAAGAAAGGATAGGTAGAAGAGGAAAAGCCTGAGAATCCTGAGATGAAAGAACTTGGTGTGTTAGCAAATGAATTTAAATCTCAAAATCAACCATATCCTGATGAGATTCTGGTTAAAGCAGCAGTTGTTCAAATCAAAGCGTTATTTGGCTAGTTAACAACTGAGTAATTAGTGAATCAAGTAAATGAATCGAAAGCCAAAGAAGATGAGAGAATGGCTGCGTTGAAAAAGGAATATGAAGAGTTATAAAAGAAAAAAGAAAAAGCTAATCCAAAGAAACCAGCAAGCAAAGAATCTAAAAAAGATGCTAAAACGAAGGAATCTGAGAAGGCCTAAGAGAATCCCGTGAGTGACGAACCAATCTTAGAATCTGTTGAAGATGCCACATATAGGATCATGACATAAAAATAATTTGAATTCACACCAGGTAAGAAAAATAAAGGGATTTACTGTTAGGGGAGTGTGCTATATCTGATTGTGTTTTGAATAAATAGGTTACATACTACTGAACTTCCCTACAAACCTTCATTAAGCTAAATTATTAGAAGAAAGTTTAACTGGATATGTCATCCCGGAGTAAAGACTTAACCCGTAAGGAGAGTAGCTTAAAGAAGAAGTAGCTTAGCTGATAAGAGGAAGTGAACATGTTGTGGATACTACGGTTAGAGAAGGTGGTTTAGATTTAGTAGTGAGTTTACATGTTCCAGCAGAAATCGGAGAGAAAAGAGCTGGAAACAGAAGACTTGACCCAAATACTGCGATTATTTATAATCTAGAAGATAATTAGCCGAATATGGATGAAAAAGGATTAGCTGATAGATTACAGCAAATCGAAGATGCATAGGCAACCTTGGAGAAGATAGATTAGACCAATCAAGCATTTGAACAGTAAAACAAATAATCAAATTTGGAATTTTTTGATGAATAATTGTTGTCTGTTGTTTGTTAAAGAAACATGGAAGAACTTGGTCCATGGTTCAGTTAATTTGGGTTTGAAGTTCAATAGCCAATAGCTGAGCCTTCCAGATAAGGAACAGCAAATGAAGAGCATGGACAAGGACATGAACATTAGCATGAGAAATAAGAATAATTGTTGCTAAAGCCAAATCCAAATCCTCAAACTAGTTCGAGTCAGCGTAGTCATGCAGAAATGTTAGAACATGAAAAAGAAGAAGCTGCAGAAGGCAATGATGAGGAAGAAAGCGTGCATGTGTTGAGTAGTTTATTCTAAAAAGAAGCGATTAGCAGAAAAGTTGAAGTATTTGAAGATATTGATAAGTAAATTTCAAGGATTTTGAGTATTAAGAAAGCGAGAATCTAAGAGATTGTTGAGGCCTATAATAAGCAGCAAGCTGAGCTAAAAGAAAAAGAGCTAGCTGAGTAATTGCTGAAAGCACAGCAGGATGCATTGGAGAAGGAAAGAATAGATGCGGAGAATAAATTAATTTAGGAAAATAATAAAAATGCAGCGAAAGGGGGAAATGATAAAAATGCATAAAAGGGAGCAGGAAATGATAAGAATTAACCTAAAAATGGAGATAAAAATAAGGCTAATAATGCTACTCCTGCAGCTGTTGAACCACCCAAAGTAGAGGAACCTAAAGAGGTCATTTAAGAACATAAAGAAGTTGAACCGGACAAAGTAGTAGAAGGAGAATAATAGTAATAACAAAGTGCTGAAAACGATGCGGACGGGGATATCAGCGGCGATCAAGTTAACCATCAAGAAACGTTAGCTTCTCAGGTGAAACTACCTCATGATGCCGATTTTCTGGAAGCAATAAAGCACGAAAACTACTTAATAGTCATAAAAATGTGGAATGAAACACAAAAGAGTTATGTGAAGGAGATCAAAGAAGGGTTGGTGAAGCTAGACACCCACAGAGAGCTCATCGCTTCGAGATTAGCTGATGTGCAGTTTAGATTCCTTTCTGTTGTTCAACGGCCTGATGATAAACAAGTAAGAAATGGATTTAGCGAGGTTAATCAGGAGATTTATTTGTTTTTTTTTGTTGCAGCATAAAATCACAGTGTTCTAAGATAATCTGCATAATTTCTTCGAGGAGAATCCTTAGATGCTGAGATTCTAAAACACAAAAGATGAGCTGAGTGAACATCTAGAGCAACTGTATGAGACTCTCTGGGATTCTGTCGAAGCCAAGTAAGATAAATTGAATAAATTTTAATGTTTTTTCATTTGATTTTCTTAGAAAAATAGAGTCAATTAATGAACGAAAGAAAATCATGAGCTCTGGATGGTTTGATTCAGAAATAGCTACTTTATTTGGAACATATCTGAGACTCTTCCAAGTCGAAATCAATAAGGTTAAGCTACATATCATTTGAAAATGGGAGAATTATTATATTTTCTTCTGTTACTTTTGCTTGATATTTCTATTTCTGGTTTATTTTTCCAGCTTGAGGAAATTATGGAAATTCTTCTTTACTCTGGCGATATTGCTGAAGGTCGTCCTATCAATGAAGTCTAAGAACACATCATTTTAGACCCATTCCCAGACGGATCTACTCTGCCTGACCTCTGCGATTAATAAGACACAAATAGTTTCCCACGAATTGAAAAGATGTTTAGTCATTTTGTAGAAAAAGTTGAGAAAATCGAAGAATTAATTGATGAAATTCGAATGAAATTTTTCAAAAAAAGAGGTGGTACTACTAGTGACACCTGGGCTATGTCAAACGACAAGCTCTTGGAATTATACTAAACAGTATTAGACACTGAAAAAGGTGTTTGCTTTTACCGTGGGTATGTGCTAAAGCATTCTTTAATTTCCCGCGTGAAAGAACTCAAACTTATTGAAGCTGCTTTATACGCAAAACTCGATGACTGGATTATCTTCGGATTGAAAAACGAAAATGACGTAATCTACGAAGCCATCGGGCAGTTGAGGTAGTCGATTAACACTTCTACGGCGATTTAACCGTTGGTTGTCCAAGTCAAGAATATCTCGGAAACATACAAAATATTGACATGTGTGAATTAGATTCCTGCTATGATCCAACCAGTCGAGATTCTCAGAGAAGAAGAAGATGTACGGATGAACATTTTCTAATTGAAATTAGTCTATGAAGAGTTGCACACGCTTTGTGATAAGAGAGATGGATTGAGTTTAAAACAATATGAGAATGTCATGATTAGAAGGAAGAAAATGAATAATAGTAATAACTTACCACATTTCATAAAGTAGCTACCAGATAGTGCGATCATGAACACTGCGAAGAATCTAGCTTCACAAACGAACGATGGGAAAGTGGATTTCAAAGTAACAATTGACTTTTAGTTATTTGATTCATTGGATTGCTAAATCCAGAGAGAATTATGTCCAAAAAACGCTTGACTCTTATTGCTTATCATTTAAAACTTTTTTGTTTTCATTTGACAGGACGTAATGATGTGCTTTATTCTCTTGGGTACTCCTATCCCTGACTCAGAAACTCTAGATTCCTTGAAGGAGCATCTAATTTCATTCTCAAACAGTGGATATATTGAGAATCACAGCTTCCTCACAGTAATAAAATCCATGAAGTTCATTGCCTAAGCCTAAACTCATAGATAAATCAAAAACCCATCAATACTCATACTTGATTTGATATTTTGCAGGTGGAGAGTTGGTTCGACGAATCAGAGAGAGATGACAACGTGTACGGAGAGACTAAGTTCCATAGAATAGTCTGCTTGAAGTAGCTCATCTTCGATCTCTTCTCTGAAAATGACCCTGTAAAACAACGAATAGGATAACAATAAAAGGCAGTTTCGAATTTTGGATTCTTGTTATTTTTCTTGATTTCTTGAGATTATTTGATATAATTTTTATCTTTCTTTTTAGTATCTTCTGAGCGTTTCCAAGTACATTGACTCATTGAAGAGACTGTCAAACAAAGGGAAGATGTTCTTCTGGTAGGTTCTCTTTGATTGAACTGGAGTGATGATACTACCAAGATTATGCAGAGAATCAACATTGAAAATCAAACATCCAAAATAAAACATATTATATTTTGAAATACATTTTTTGCTATTTGGACATTATCTATGTGAAAAATCTCCTTTATTTTTCTTTTTCATAGAGCTTATCATTTATTTCTGTATTATTTGAGAAAACAAACACAATTAATCAAGAAGGTTTATGTAATTGCGCACATATGCGATGCATCTTATTTGATTCTGATGATTACCAAATTAGGATATTCCAAAGAAGAATACAAGGGAGCAGGATCAACCCATAATTTCAATTAAAATAATAATCAAATGGGGAGCTAATTATGAAAAAACAAAGAAAACGTAGGAGAATATATTGAGAAAAGATAGTAATTAATTAAAAGGTTAGTTTTTCCAAAACAAAAATGATGGATTCTTCTTTGAAACTCAGCAGCAGTGATAATAAACAAATAAATCTCACCAATAGTCCAAGTAACCATGCTCAACATCATTAGCCACAACCAGCATCTTAGCAAATATCAGCTACTCATTCCCCCGATCATTCCTCAACATCCCAATCTTCTCCCCCATCTGCTCCTCATTTCCCTTATGAACAAAAACCATAATCCTTAACGCCCGACGAAGAAGCCTACGCTTCAGCGAACAATGTCCTGACAAAGATTGTTCGTTTTGAGTTCTTAGCTGAGCAAATCATCAACTACTTGTCCCGCTCTAACAAGTCCTTCTTCACATAATAGCGTTTCTTAGAAATCTTATCTTTACTTGAGTTAGTTAAAATCTACTATAAATTCTAGAAATTCAAGCATAAACAAGTGTATCTGTCAGAGGACAACCCACAAGTCGAACAAGATGAGCAAAGTCGACAAAGAAGTGGTGCCTTCGAGAGATTCTTCAGTGAAGATTACACAGCGAAATATCGAGAACTCTCTATTGAGTAACTGCGCAAAGCTGTTGGGGAAAGTTTAGAAAGAATCAAGTCCCATTCACATTAGGCGCTATCGTTTAATGGAGACTACACGGAGGAATTACTAAGAAGCAAAAAGAGAGTTAATGTCTTAAGTAAACTGCCAATTCCTTCTCAGCTGGCATCGTACTAAGAGCACAACAGTTCGATTCTCCTAGGTGAGCAGCTATTCATGATTCGACCATTTATCTACTCTCTTTGCTTGAGGATATTTGGAGTGAACTCATATACGCCATATTTTGTGTCACTTGTGATTGACTCCTTGAGATTGATCCTCTAGCGAAACGTGAAATTCTACCAGCCAGCACACAAGGAAGAATTCAAGTAGCGAAACAAAGAGATGATTCTGAATTATCTGCTCAGGAATCCGTTCTATGCGAGAGTATTTAGAAATAAAGTTCTTGTGCCGATGCTTGATTCGATGTTCGGAAATAGACTCAAGTTCGTTAAGGGGTTCATTCTAGGGATCATCGAAATGAGATGCTCGATTTGTTTGTTACTGTGAAGAGCAAGGGTGAACAGGGATAGTAGATGTTTTTAGTATTTGTGTTTGTGTTGTTGCTTTTTGGAATTATTGGATAATACAATGTGTCTTTGTAATTTTTTAAAGATTGGATTAAAGATAAAAATCATAATAGAAGGATTTATAAAATAGATTTTCTATGTAGAAAAAAAAAACAACTTAGGAATGGTATTTGATGTTTTTAGCATTTTGTTGAGTGATTTTGATGATGAAAAAATAACATTTATTTCGAAGGAAAACAGGAAAACGAAGGCAGTAGAATTATTTTGAAATATTTTCCTTTTTTCCGAATCAAACGAGATAATTTTAATGATGATTGTGTTTACACTTTGAATTAAAAATAAAACAAGTCAAGTATTAAAAGTAAAAAAGACTTTTGAAGATAAAAGAAGTTGTAATTGCTTGAACCAAATTAAGAAAATCAACCAATTTAGCATTTGAGTTAGTTCCTTACTCACCGAATAATACAAAGGTACAGTCCGTAGTTTTTGTTTTGGAAGGAATTAAAATTTTATCTTTCGATGATTAGCTAGAAAAAATGAGTAAATTCCACAAAAGTTAAGCACCAGCTTACATATTCCAACAGAACGGATTATTAAGAAAGGAGCTAATGATTCAGACCCAAAATAGATGGTAGAGAAATATCAAACTAGTTTTAAATCAAAGTTAATTTCAACATGAAGAAAACCTACTTTTGTGTTGTTCGTATTAGTCCTGTCAAACGGAAGATATCTAGTTAGTTTTGCTCTAGCAATTACCTGCAGAATATTCCTTCAATTAACTTCTAGATGATCTCCTTCACCAAAATGGTATCTTCTTTAAGCTAATTTTATCTAATACTCCACTCTATGCACCACTCGTTTTGCAGGTGTCTTTTTTGGTTTCTCAATTCCCAGAATAGCTAAATAAATTAATAATTTATTTAGATTTGATTTTCTAAAGTGGATGTATGGATGGGGAAATAAATTTCTACTTTTTCAAGAAGAATCAATCAATAACCCTCTTTTGAAGATAATAAAGCTCACCCAGCTTAGCAGTTAGATGATAGGTGGTCCAGTCTTGATATGCTAGGTTTTTTTTACTAATTCAGCGAAAAATGGCAACATCTTAAAATAAAAACTGACTTCAAAGAAAAACAACTAAACAAAAAAATATTTTTTCCTGTGCAAACTGAGAAAATAAGGTGCAGAATTGACTGCCTACATAGAATTAAAGCATTAAAGAAATATAAAGACTAATAATAAAAATAAACATAAGAAAAACTGTAAATCAAGCTAATCCAATTATCAAAAACACAGATGATCGTGCTAAGATTGTTTTGTTCTCTAAGAACTACATATTTTGTGAGACTGCTGGTGAGAAGCCCTTTCTCTGTTGGGTGGTGTTCTACCTGCTTGCTTTGTGTTTCATGTTGATTTTCTGAAGAAAAAAACATAAATCTACAAGTTCGGATATTCTTGGGAAGATGAACATAATAGACAAAGATAAAACAAAGCAGTAATATCGTTAGATTTGGGGAAAAATAAGCCTAGCGATAGATACAATTAAAGATGCAAGCAGGGAGACCTGTGAGGGATAACAAAAATATAAAACTAAAAGATCCATTATGCTAGGTCAAGTTGTGTTTCAGTTAAAATTTCTCAAATAAGGGGTTAAATGCCAAGATTTGTCTATATTCATTCCTTCATAGGGTGGGGTAAGAGGTGGGAATAACTGGGGAGAGAGAGAAAAGAAGGAAAGAAGGGCTACTTGGGAATTGTTTAATATCGGGGGCGATTAATAGATATAATGTATTTAATTTCTAAGAGAATCTATATCAAATATTTTACTGTGTGTGTCCCCTCTCTAAGCAGTCCAAATAAATACCCTCATACTAGGTAATATTATCGTCAAGGAGAGCAATTCAAAGATATTACAAAGAAGGATTTACTGTGCGTTATATTGAAGTTACACAAGAAAAACAGAGAGAAAGAGAGAGTGAGGTTAGTCAATGGAGATGCCTGAGAACAATCAGGAAGGGAACAATGCAGAGAAGGAAATGGAAGAATAATCTACAGCCAAACAACCAACAGCAGCAAAAACAAAAGAAGAAGCACCTGCGATTGCTGAAATTATAATACCTAATAGCAAAGAAAACCAAGTCAAGCAAGTTGATTTCGCAAAGAATGTGGAGATAATGTCTCCTACGACTCACAGGAGAATTACAGGGACTGATAAAAATGCCAGGCAGCAATCATGCGTGAGATTTAAAGTGCACTATGAAGCTGTGTTTGGGGAATCACTCTACATTCTGGGGAGCATATCTGTCCTGGGATGTTGGCGCATCGAATCCGCCTTGAGAATGAATTGGACGGAGGTAACACAATAAGGAGAAAGTAATGGGTTAGATAGAGAGACTTGAAAGGAATCATTTTTGAGCTGAATACCAGTTGTTTAGTGGGATGGCTTTAAGAAAGCAATTTTTGAAGTGAATTTGAGTGTGTTTAAGAGAGTATTTTCAGGAAATCCTCTGCGAATGAATAAAAAAAATTATTGTTACTCTGAGAGGTTTTGTTGAATCGAGAGTTTCTCCAATCAGCACTATTTCCCCTCCCCCCACAAATAACACTCAAGAATTAAGAAATCACTCTCTCTGGATGATAGATTGAATACCCAATTGTTTTCAAAAGAAAAACACTAATTTTCCCACAAATTCTTCTTTTACATACAAATTTAAAACGTAATGTCCATTTTTATGGTTTATTCTACAAGGGTAATCTTTGGGTTGGCACGATTGTCGAAGGGGATTTAAGCGCATAAGAGAAAGATGCATTGATCGAATATAAATATGGAAAAGCTGCCACGAAATATCCATGCTAATATTCTGTCGTCTGGGAGGATGGACCGAATAGGACCCTCTACCTACCTGAAGTCAGTCAGTTGTGTCTAGGTAACCATTTGGCTGGAACTTCAAGGTACCACTGTTAATCACCACAAACCAATTTTTCACACAGATGATGTATGGAGCCACAGGAAGGTAGTTCTCCGCTTATTTGAAACCAAAAGTATCAACGATCTGTATGTCCTTGGTGACTGCGAGGAAATAGGTACTTATGAATCACCTCAAAGGATGGAGAAAGTCGTGAGGACGAACTACGCAGACAGCAGTTAGACTGTATTCTGGGAGAAAACATTTCTGATTTAAGCCAGAAATCAGCGGATAAAATATGCGTATGCCAAGAAGGATAAGAACTAGATGCTCATACTGGACAGACAACCAAGGAGACTCAAAATCAAGGAAAGATTCAAATAAGTAAAGAGAAAGAGAGATAGAGAGATGGGAGAGATGGGATGACAAGAACAAAGGAATCAACGATATTCTAAAAAAACTTAAAAAAAGTCTGTAAAAATGAGAGAAATCGAGAGCCTATTTCGAGTTTTATTAAAAATAGCTCTTGAAAATAATCAAACAAATAATTTAAATTATTCTTCTTAATGTATGACTTTATTCCTCCCAGACTCCAATTGAGATCAACGATAACCACTTCTCCTGCAATTTCACCGTCACGCAGATCGATGAAAACATTTATCTTGGTAAAAAAGCAAATCGCATTCTCCCCTCCCATTTTTCTAAAAAATCGTAGCTACGAATTATTTCCACAAACAGGGATTGGGCTTTTTTGCTTGAATGAGAGATAATTTAAGACTACTTGAATGCAGATAGGAGATACAAAGCTTATTTGGGGTTTAAGTTTCTGATTACTACCGATTTTAGATCGATTTAGTGTACTTAAAAAAGAGTTCGCGAAAAAGAAGTAGAGAATTGTTAATTTACCCCCCGCAACGAATTAAGAGTAAATATCAAGGATGTTCCAGCGGTATTCAAGGATTCGAGGATTTTTCGCTGGATGGCTGGAATCAAGGGGGTGGCTAATACAAATAATAGATATTTTCGAGATAACCTAGAGGGGCGTGAATACTTTGAGTCTAAAGATAACCTAATTACTTAGAGAATTATTTTTTTATTCTGCAAGTTTACAGATAAACTGATTCAATTTCTTGGGGGAGCTGATTTTTTTGTAAGAGTCGATAGAAC